>Ga0209987_10000309_pt1 | contig 25166 bp, 24 predicted proteins | sample N074metaG_FD_182134 | JGI IMG/M metagenome (GOLD analysis project Ga0209987, IMG submission 182134) | Deep subsurface microbial communities from Kermadec Trench to uncover new lineages of life (NeLLi) - N074 metaG (SPAdes) (version 2) | ecosystem: Environmental > Aquatic > Marine > Ocean trench...
TGGCGTCATCTCGAGCACCCAGGCGAGGATCAATGCAGCCGGAAATCCGATCGCGATCAATACGAGCACGATTCTCTGTAATGAGTCTGGCAGGTCGAGAATCGGGGCGATTGTTGCCACAACCTGCAACAGGAGCCAGGCCGCAGCGAGGTACACTACTGCGACCCGCAAGACATTTCTGCGCTTGATCTCAGCGAGGATTGAAATGAGTTCCCCCCCCGGCGGCTGCCTAGTGTTGCAACGATCCTACCAGATCGGATACAGACTCCACTTCGTGGCGCTTAAGGTATTGTAACAGTCCGGAATTTATCTTCTCGCAGGCGAACGGATCGTAGAACAGCGCTGTGCCAACCCCAATCGTTGCGGCACCGGCGATCAGAAACTCGAGCGCATCGTCCGGCGTTGTAATTCCACCCTGGCCGATGATGGGAATGCCTTTCGGTCCGGCAACCTCGTAGACCTGCTGCACCTTCAACAACGCGATTGGCTTTATCGCCGGTCCCGACACGCCGCCGCGCAGGTTGTCGATGATCGGCTTTCGCTCCTCAATGTCGATTGCCATGCCCATGATCGTGTTGATAACGGCCAATCCGTCGGTACCCGCCTCGATGCAAAGGCGCGCATTCTCCCGGATGTCTGTCTGGTTGGGTGACAGCTTGGTGATGATAGGTTTATTCGTCTGGCGACGGCAGGCTTCGACAACCTTCGCCGACATTTCCGGAAAGTTTCCGAAATGGACGCCGCCTTCCCTGATGTTGGGGCAGGATATATTTATCTCGATGGCGTCGATCGCGGAGTCGTCGAAGCGTTTGGTGACGGCCGCGTAATCTTCGATGGTAGAACCGCAGACGTTGGCAATGAAACGGGTTTCGGAGAAATCGAGGCTGGGCAGGATTTCGTTGACGACGACGTCCATCCCCGGGTTCTGCAGACCGATCGCATTCAGCATGCCCATCGGCGTTTCATAAACACGGTGTGGATTGTTGCCGAGGCGCGGCTCGCGAGTCGTTCCTTTAAGCACCACGGCGCCGACGTCGCGGTTGGAAAATCCCTCGATGCGCGTGTACTCCTCACCAAAACCAACACAGCCGGACAGGAGAATGATCGGCGAGTTCAGAGAGAGCCCGCAATAATCAACGCTTAGCGGACTTTGCTCCGGCTTGAACGCTACAGCCATATGTCATTCATTCGGGTACTGAAACTCTGGCGCGATCATACACAGCATTGCGGTCATAAGTGATGCAAAATGCGAGCACGATGTTCAGCCTGATACTTTACGAGCCGGAAATACCACCTAACACGGGCAACATAATACGCCTGTGCGCTAACACCGGCACCGGGCTGCACCTGATTGAGCCGCTGGGGTTCGAACTGGATGAGCCAAGGCTGAGACGCGCCGGGCTGGACTATCGCGAGTTTGCAGATGTAGCAGTGCACGAGAATCTCGAGGATTGCCTGCAGGCGCTGAATGAGCCAAGGGTATTTGCACTCAGCACGCGTGGTGCCACTCGCTATTCGCACGCGCAATTCAAACCCGGCGATGCGTTCCTGTTCGGGCCCGAAACGCGCGGCTTGCCGAACGCCGTGCTTGATTCACTGGCGCCAGAGCAAACTCTGCGGCTGCCGATGCAACCAGACAATCGTAGCCTGAATCTGTCGAATGCGGCGGCGATAATCATTTACGAAGCCTGGCGGCAAGCAGGCTTTGCGGGAGGGAATTAAGGGCACAGTTTACTTATCTCGCCCCACGTATGCAGATAATTTCGAGATAAGTAAACTGTGCCCTTCATTCACTCGGGTTTCAGCGCCCGGCCCATCAAAGCGACAACCGCTTCTCGCGGTGCAAGACCTTCATAAAGAATACGGTAGATCTGCTGACAAATCGGCATCTCGACTGACATCCGGTCAGCAACCTGCTTGACAGCTTTTGCGGCCAGCACGCCTTCCACCACCTGCTGTATCTCTTCCTGCGCTTCTTCGATCGACTTGCCCTGTGCAAGTGCCAGACCCATGCGCCGGTTGCGCGAAAGGTTGTCCGTGCAAGTCAGCACGAGATCGCCCATGCCCGCCAGGCCCATGAAAGTATCCTGATTGGCGCCGAGTGCCACGCCGAGTCGCGTCATTTCGACCAGGCCGCGATTGATAAGGGCGATGCGTGTATTGGCGCCAAATCCGAGTCCGTCGGAAATGCCGGCTCCGATGGCGAGTACATTTTTGACCGCACCGCCGACCTCAACACCGATCATGTCTCCGGATGTGTAGGCCCTGAAACTGTCACCGGAAAGCGCCGCCGCGAGATCGTCTGCGAATTCGGTATCGCTGGCAGCAATCGTCAATGCGGTTGGCAGGCCAGCGCCCACTTCCTTCGCAAAGGTCGGGCCGGACAAAACGGCCATCGCGCGATCGTCGCCCAAGACCTCGCCAGCGACCTGGTGCGGGAGTTTGCCCGTACTCAGTTCGAAACCCTTGGTCGCCCAGCAGATTCTCGCGGCGCTATCGAGTAGCGGCTGCACTTTGATCAGGGTTTCACGCAGGCCGTGACTGGGCACGGCAATCAGAATGTCCTTTACACCATCGAGACATGCGCCGAGGTCTGCTTCTACACGCAGGTTGTCGGGAAAAGGGACATCCGGCAAATAGCGCCTGTTGACGCCGTCGGCACTAATTGCTGCAAGTTGCTCGGCGTCGCGGCCCCACAAGCGAACTTCCCGGCCGCTGCGCGCGAATTGCAATGCCAGTGCCGTGCCCCAGGAGCCGGCACCGATAACCGCGATCGGCTGATCGGGCACTCGCATTGCTGTATCGCCAATCAGGTGCTTCCTCCGTTGCCGCCACCATTGCTGCCGGCGGCTGCAGGCTGCTCCTGTGATTTCGCCCGGGCTTGTGCCATACCCTGCGCATACAGGGCATCGAAGTTGATCGGTTGCAGCAGAAATTCCGGGAAGCCGCCCTTGGAGACAATATTGGCTACTGATTCGCGTGCGTACGGGAACAGTATGTTCGGGCAGTAGCTGCCGACGATCGCTTTGAATTCGTCTTCACCGTAGCCCTCGATGTGGAACAGGCCCGCCTGCTGTAACTCAACCAGGAAGAAAGTCTGGTCGCCTTCCTTCGCTTCGATGGTGATTGTCAAAATGACTTCGTGGTTGTTGTCCGATCCCGTCGTGTGGCTGCTGCGCAGGTTGAGATTGGTCTTCGGTGACCAGTCCTTTCTCGAAAATACTGCGGGCGTGTGCGGGGATTCAAAAGAAAAATCCTTTACATAAATCTTTTGAATCGCGATCTGTTTTTGTGGTGTGCTTTGATCCTGGGCTGCCATTTTTTATTCCTGCCAAATGAGTTCAATGTTCTTCCTTATGCGTTTTCGCTGAGCAAACGGTCGAGTTCACCGTTTTTTTCCAGCGCATAAAGTTCGTCAAAGCCGCCTATAGCCTGTTCGCCAATAAATATCTGCGGAACGGATGAATTACCACTGCGGGCAATCATTTCCTGGCGCTTTTTCGGATCGTTCGACACCAGCACGTCCTCGTATGCAAAGCCCTTTTTTTTCAACAGCATGCGGGCTGCGGTGCAATAGGCACAGGTATCAGATCCATAAATAATGATGTGCGAGCTTGTGTTCATCAGGAGCCGGTCAATGCCGCGTGCCACCGCTTGTTACTTCTTGTTTTTCGTCTTTTTCGCAGTCACTAGCGGCAGATTGGCCTGAGTCCATGCTGCAATGCCACCCTTAAGACCATAGACATTCTCAAGACCCGCCTTGCGTAGTGTATCGACTGCGCGTGATGAGGCGACGCCGGCGTCGCACACCGCGAGTATCGGGCGTGATTTGTACTTCTTGTACTTGTCCTGGTTGGCGGTTAATTCGTCCGAAGGAATATTCTTTGCATTAACAATATGTCCCCGGGCGAAGGCTTCGCTGCTACGCAGGTCGAGAACAACTGCGTCCGCATTAATAAGCTTGACGGCGTCCTGCGGTTCGATGTTGGTGATCCCCTGCGACTTTCTCCTGAGCTCCGTAAAGAGCACGAGCAAAAAACTGAAAAGGAGTGCGGTGACCAGCAGCGTGTGGTTCGCCGCGAATTCGAGGTAGGTGTCCATTAATTACTATTCTTGAGTTTGCGCTACTATTCGCGTGCCCGAAACGACCAGTATACCAGCGCGCCGCGGTGGAAGAGCCCGGGCCTGGGGATTTCTTCGGCGAACTGGTACACGACAGTGCATTGGACTTACACTTTGGCCCGATGAGACGCCACATCCGCATCCGCCTGATCTGTATCCTGGCCCTTGCCGCCTTTATACCCGACGCTCTTGCGCAGGAGTCGGACCTGACGCAGATCAAGGAACAAGAGCTCGAGGAGGTTCGCGAACAAATCAGCCGCCTCAAGCAGAGTATGGACAAGAGAGCGGCGGCTCGCGACAGGATCACCGGGGAACTACAGGCGGCTGAGGTCAGGATCTCCGAAACGCGATTGCATTTAAGGGAGCTCGAGCGGCAGCACGCCTTTAGTCAGAAGAAGAAGGCTGAGCTGGACGCGCGCCTTGAGAAAAAAGCGGCTGAGCTCGCGCAAGAATCGCGGCAGCTCGCGGCCCAGGTGCGGGCTGCCTATACCAGCGGCCAGCAGGAACGCATGAAGCTGCTGCTTAACCAGCAGGATCCGGCGATGCTTGGCAGGCTCATGGTCTACTACCGGTACCTGAGCGAATTTCGCGGCGAAAACATCGATGCGATCAACGCCCATATTCGCGAGCTTGGCGATCTCAGGAAACAGGCGGCTGCCGAGGAGATCAGGCTTGGCGGCCTGGCGCGTGCGCGCACCGCCGAGTTGAGCGAACTCGGCACAGCGCAGGGAAAAAGACAGGACCTGTTAACCGCACTGAAATCCAAAATTGATCAGGAAGGTTCGGAAATCGACCGTCTCGCCGCACAGGAGCAGGACCTCGCAAGGTTGATTGCCGAGCTCACCACGATTCTTTCAGACTATCCAATTACTTCAGAGGAGCCGTTCAGTGACTGGAAAGGCCGTCTTACCTGGCCGGTCGCCGGTAGGCTGTTGCATGACTTCGGCCAGCCGCGTGCCGGTGGCCGCCTGAAGTGGCACGGCGTTGTCCTGGCCGCACCGCGCGGGCGTGAAATTCGTGTGGTCTATCATGGCCGCGTGATCTTCGCCGACTGGCTGGCCGGCATGGGGCTGCTCGTCATCGTTGATCACGGCGAGGGTTATATGACGCTGTACGGTTACAGCGAAACGACGCTGAAAACTGCCGGCGACTGGGTGGCGCCCGGCGATGTGATTGCGACCGTCGGTGACAGCGGTGGACAAGCCCGCTCCGGGCTTTACTTCGAGATTCGCCAGGAAACCAAAACACTGAATCCCCGATCCTGGGTAAGCAGGCAGCCAACCGGCAACTTACCGTGATAGCGCACACTCGCTGAAAAAAATGGTGCCACACCACGGCTGCCCCATAAACTCATGAATGGCGATGAAGTTTGAAATTCGCGGCAAGGTCGCTGCTTGCACATCCATGTGCGCAGCGACATACATTCATCCCTGTACAAAATGCCGCTCCTGGTTTCCTGCTAGTTTGTCGAGGACAAGACAGAAGTGTTTCTAAAGACGACTATTCCAAGCCGCAAAGCCACGAAAAAATACCTGAGCAAGTGACATGGGCAAATTAAGTACTGAGGAAAAGACATTCTTGTATCAGTTGAGTCTGGTGATTGGCGGTCTATCAGAGATAAGGAGAAGGAATCGGAGCGATATCAAGTCTACGCTCGCGATACCTTTCGCAACGATAGACGAGTCAATATTCGGCTTGCTGGCCGGGATCTCGAGGCCATTCAGAAACGTGCGATGACCGAGGGGATTCCGTGCCAGACTCTAATAGCCAGCATTCTTCATAAGTATGCTGCCGGCCGTCTGGTCGACAAGGATATCTAACAAATCGCTCTGCAAAGGTGCCGGGTATATTTCGACAACACATTTTTCGAAAATAAATCCGGCACCACTGCTGTCCCACAAACTTTAACGGCGAGGCACTGAAACGACATCGTAAGCTAAGGTTCAGGTCACTTTCGCTGGTCAGAGACATGAATCTGGCTTTGGATAGTTTTCTGGCATCGACTGCTGGGGAGCGCTGCGCGGCTGGAAGCCGCTCCTACGTTACTAAGTAGACCTGTGGGAGCGGCTTCAGCCGCGAATTTCTAACGCCGGTAAAGAGTTTATGGGACAGCAGTGATCCGGCACCATTAATAAATAAACCTGACACCTTTAGTTCGCGGCATTCGGCATCTTGCTGTGCTATCGTCGAGCCGCTTTCGGCGCCCGCAAAGGCCCGGGCAATAGCGTTTGGAGAATTGCATGTCATTGAAAACCCGGGTAATCCTGGTCCTCGTCATCGGCACGATCTTAGGCTTGAGCCTGTCGCTGGGCGGCGATGTTGTGGCCAACAGGGACGCCGCAGGCAGCAAGGAGCTGACCTGGGAGGATACGCGCCTGATCGCCGAAGTCATGCAGCGCGTACGTCGCGATTACGTTGAGCCAATAGATGATAAGGAACTCATGGACCGTGCGATTCGCGGCATGGTCTCGGGACTCGACCGGCACTCGGAATTTCTGGATGCGCAGGAGTACCGGGAAATTCGTAACAGCACCAGGGGCAGGTACTCGGGCGTGGGGTTGGAAGTAAGCACGCGCGGAGGCGCGATCCTGGTCATTTCCCCGATCGATGACACGCCGGCGCAGCGTGCTGGCATCGAAAGCGGTGACGAGATTATTGAAATTAATGGCGTATCGGTGCGCAATGACGGCCTGAACGCCGCGATTGACAAAATGCGCGGTAAAGCCGGCACGCCGGTGACGATCACGGTGCGCCGTCAGAACTATGACGATCCGCTGACGTTTAACCTGACACGGCAAAAAATTAAAGTCGCAAGTGTACGTTATGAAATTCTGCAGCCGTCATATGGTTATGTTCGCGTAAGCCAATTTAACGAATCCACCGCCGACGAATTGAGTCGTGCGATTGATGAAATGACGGACGAGGTGCAGGAGCAAACCGGCGACATGCTTGCCGGGCTGATTCTTGATCTGCGAAACAATCCGGGCGGCATCCTCGATGCAGCGGTTGAGGTTTCCGATCTGTTCCTCGATGAAGGAATTATCGTTACCGCAGAGGGAAGAACACCGGAATCCCGCTTCAGACGCGTTGCAGAAATCGGCGACATCATGGATGGCGGCGCCGTCGTGGTGCTGGTGAATGGCGGATCGGCGTCCGCTTCCGAAATCGTTGCGGGCGCATTGCAGGACCATGACCGGGCGTTGATCATCGGCACAACAACTTTTGGCAAGGGCCTTGTGCAGACGGTGATACCGCTGTCGCGCGGGTTTGCGATCAAGCTCACGACGTCTCATTACTACACCCCCTCCGGTGACTCGATTCACGAGATCGGCATCGTACCGGACATCGTGGTTGAGGGATCCGGTGAATATCCGGGGTTGAGCGCTACCGCCAGCGTCGATCGTGAGAACGACGCGCAGTTGATCGAGGCGCTCGAGCAGATTCGCAATCAACGAGTCATGCACTCGCAGGCGCTTTGATCCAACACCAGGCGATGACCCCCTGGCGAACAATCCTGAGTGCGATCAGCGTCCTGGCGCTACCGGCGTTGGCGGATGTTCCGCACACGATGCCGCGCATTGCCATCATCATTGACGACCTCGGTTACGGACTCGCCGCCGGCGAGCGTGCCTTGCAATTGCCGGGCCCGGTGGCCTACGCGGTGTTGCCCGCTACACCAAGGGGCAAAGCGCTGGCAGAAATCGCGCATGCGAGTGGCAAGGAGGTCCTGTTGCACCTTCCACTCCAATCGGTAACACAACAGGCAAGCGCTGAGCCGGGCAGCTTGCTGCTGGACATGACCCGCCGGCAGTTTGCGAGCGCGTTTGCAGAAGATTTCGAATCGGTGCCGCATGTCATCGGCATCAACAACCATCGTGGCAGTTTGCTAACGCAGCACCCGGGGCACATGGCCTGGCTGATGGAGGAGATCCGGCTTCATGGCGACCTCTTTTTCGTGGACAGCTATACGACGCACGCAAGCGTCGCGCTCAAACTGGCGCGGGAAGCGGGCGTGCCGGCTGTCAGGCGCGATGTTTTCCTCGATCCCGATCAGGTACCTGGCACCCTGGAGCGGCAATTCAGGCGACTGAAGAAACTGGCGAGGCTACGTGGATTCGCTGTTGGCATCGGTCACCCGTACCCGGAGACGATGACCATGCTGGAGAGTGAGCTGCCGAAACTGGCGGGCGAAGGATTCGAACTCGTCCGTATCAGCACGTATATTACGATGAGGAATGAACTGTTAACAAGTACCCAGGAAGGCGTGGAAGCGGAGCAACATGTTGAACCTTTATTCGAAGGAGGGGACCTGGATTGAGCTGGTATGAAGAACGCATACTGCCGCATCTGATCAACTTCGCCTGTTCGGCGAGCCCGAATCAAAAACAACGGCAAAAGATCGTGCCGGAGGCCGCGGGAGAGATCCTGGAAATAGGTTTTGGCAGCGGTCTCAATGTACCCTTCTACGATCGGTCGAAGGTCAGAAAGATCTGGGCACTGGAACCATCGGCAGGCATGCGGCGCAAAGCACAGCCGGCCGTTGACGAGACCGACATGGACATAGAGTTCATTGATTTACCGGGCGAACAAATCCCGCTGGACGACAACAGTGTTGACACCATACTGATGACCTACACTTTATGTACGATTCCGGATACGAAAGCGGCGCTTGAAGGTATGCGCCGTGTTCTGAGGCTCGGGGGACGATTGCTCTTTTGTGAGCATGGGAGGCCGCCTGACGAAAATGTGCAGCGATGGCAAAACCGGCTGAATCCGGCCTGGAGCAAGATTGCCGGTGGCTGCAATATGAATCGCGACATACCGGCGCTAATCAATGAGGGTGGTTTTGCTATCAAAGTGGACGAGAGGATGTATATTCCCGGCGCGAAGGTTCTTTGCTACAACTACTGGGGCAGTGCTGCGGTAAATTGAACCTGCACTGGCGGACTGCATCTAAACTCGTAGGGCCCACGAAACATTTTACGATGATCGATCCATTGAAATTCTCAATCAGCCTGTTTTTTCTGTTTGGTTTCTCTGTTACTGCCATGGCAAATGCAGAGTCGCCGTTCCTGTTGGCACAGGCCAGAGATTCGGTTGCCTGCACCATGCAGTACGACCCGGTTTGCGGCGTCGACGGCAAAACCTACAGCAACGACTGTGTCGCTGGTGCGGCGGGCGTTGAGATTGCCAGTAGGGGTGAGTGCGTTATCCAGACAGAGGCACCCGACGCAGAGTCGCTCGGTTGCCCGCAGGAAATCGATCCCGTATGCGGCGTGGATGGTAATACATACGATAACGAGTGCATTGCCATAGCGACCGGAGTCGAAGTGGCAGCAACGGGGGCGTGTGCTGGTGACATCGTTTGCACCGAGAAATTCGAGCCGGTTTGTGGTGTGGATGGCAACACCTACAGCAATGAGTGCCTGGCAAGCGGATTTGGAGTGGAAGTTGCGTCAGTCGGGATTTGTGCCTCTGATGTCGAAAGTTGTAGCGAAGACTTTGAACCGGTTTGCGGCGTCGACGGCAACACCTACAGCAATGTCTGTTATGCGAGTGCAGAGGGTGTCGAGATTGTGGGACTCGGCGCCTGTGAAACGACCGGATGCCCGCGCAATTATGACCCGGTTTGCGGTGTGAATGGTCGCACCTACGCTAATCATTGTGAGGCAGACGCCAGTCGCATTGCGGTGCAAAGTGCCGGCGCCTGCGATGTAAACAACTGTCCGAAAATCTACATGCCTGTATGTGCCCCTGATGGCGAAACCTATGCGAATGCCTGTGATGCACTGGGCGCTGGCTTCGAAACCGTGACGGAGGGCGGCTGCAACACGCGGCCGTGTCCACAGCTGTATATTCCGGTCTGCGGAGCCGACGAACTGACTTACGGCAATGCCTGCCTCGCAGAACGTGCCGGTGCGCGTATCCGGCACGCCGGTCTCTGCCAGTCACAGGGACGCAACTGTCCGCGTGTTTACCGGCCGGTTTGCGGCCTCGATGGCGTTACCTACGAAAACGACTGCCAGCTCGAAAATGCCGGTCAGACGCTCGCCTACGCCGGGCTTTGCCTGGGGCAGTAAGCAACGTTGTTAACTCAATATTGTCGGTCGAACTCGCGGGAGTCCGGCCGGCGATCAATGACCGTTGCGTGTTATTTACACAAATTGCTCGCTAGGACTCGTTTGTGGAGGCAACCCGATACATCCAGATGACGACCGTCGCAATGATGACCAGGCCAACACCCGCACCGAATTGCATCGACTCACCAAGCGCAAGCACATCAGGATTGCCGGATTTCACGATCGGAATTGCCATGAAAATGCCGACCAGCGCTTCACCGGTAATTAGGCCTGCCGCGAACAACATCCCGTGCCGCATGCTTTTTTCGCCATCCACGCCACGTTTCGCGTGCGCCTTTTGGGCAAAATGAGCGATCAAGCCGCCAACAAAAATGGCAGAGGACAATTCCAGCGGGAGGTAAATTCCCACGGCCACCGCGAGCACCGGTGTACGAAAGGACGAACCCCTGGACTTCAGGATTTCATCCGTTGCGATTACGATGATGCCGATTACCCCACCGATCATCACCATGGTCCAGGGAAGCCCGCCCTTAAAAACCCCCTGCGCTACCGCAGCCATTAATGTAGCCTGCGGCGCTGCGAGCGGATCGGGGTGCTCAGCCGTCGGCACGCCGATACCGTAGGCCTGCAGCAATAAGTTCAGAATCGGCGCCATGACCAGTACCGACGAGACGACGCCGACACCCTGCATGAGTTGTTGTTTCCATGGCGTGGCGCCAACAATGTAGCCTGCTTTCAGGTCCTGCAGATTATCGCCGGCGATCGCGGCCGCACAGCAGACGACGGCGCCAATCATGATCGCCGCCGGTGGCCCGATCGATGACTCAGGGCCCATCATGAGCAGTAGCGCGAAAGAAGCAAACAGGATCGTGGCGATGGTGATTCCGGAAATCGGATTATTCGACGATCCGACCAGCCCGGCCATGTAAGCAGCAACCGAGGAAAACAGGAATCCCGCGATGACCATGATGATTGTCATCACAATGCTGATGCCGAAATTTGCAACAATATTCTGGTAAAGGATGAATATTGGAATGACGAATGCCGCGATGCCGATCAGCACGTATTTCATCGGCATATCCATATCGGTATGGTCGGTGACAGCGGTGACACCGGAGCGATATTCTGTGAGGCCGCTCTTGATGCCATCCAGCAGCGAGCCACGCATGGATACCAGCGCCCATACGCCGCCAACCACCATTGCGCCAACACCGAGATAACGCACCTGTTGACTCCAGATTGCGCTGGCAAGTTCTTCGGCGGGCGCACCCGATGCATGCATCGCTGCAAGTTCCGGGCTGTTTTCAAGGAAAAATGTCGAGAAAATCGGAATGGCGAGGTGCCAGGAAATAGCACCGCCGGCAAAAACCAGCACAGAGATATTCAAGCCAACAATGAAACCCACGCTGATCAGCGCCGGTGACAGATTGATGCCCATGTATCCGACAGTACTCTGACCCAGGTAGGTTCCCGCCTGCGCTGTACCCGGCAGGAGTTTTAGCCCGGTCGAGCAGAACTTGATGAAAGCGCCTGCCAGCGCCGCCATGCCGAGGTACTTCACACCCGATGACGGGTCCTGACCAACCTTGAGAACCTCGGCTGTCGCCTTGCCTTCCGGAAACGCAAGCTGCTGCTCGACGATCAGTGATCGGCGCAGCGGAATTGTGAACAGCACGCCGAGCAAGCCGCCTAGCCCCGCGATGGCCGTGACCCACCAGTAGTCGAAGACGCTCCAGTAACCAAGCAAGATGAGTGCGGGAATTGTAAATACGACCCCGGCGGCCAATGATTCACCCGCAGATGCAGCGGTCTGCACAATGTTGTTCTCAAGAATATTCGAGTTTTTGAACATCTTGAGAATTGCCATCGAGATGACTGCCGCCGGGATAGACGCGGACACCGTCAACCCGGCGAACAAACCAAGGTAGGCATTGGCGCCTGCCAGCACTGCCGACAGGATGATGCCGAGCACAATTGCTTTTACCGTAAGTTGTGGCGGCACAGACGGTGAATTCATGGACCCCTCCGGTTCTTATTCTGGTGACGTTGTTGCGGCGCGTCAGCACAACGGGCATTGACTGCACATTCTAGCCAAATGACGCAGTCATGCCTATTAACCCCGGAGGGCGGTTTGCGGACAATCCTGTGGTACCTTTTGTTCTGCGCATATTTACCCATTTTTTCACGGGGCAGGACACCAGACCCTGATCGGCGAACGGCATTTCCACGCGACCCGCAGCAGCAACTTAAGAGTTACAAATATGACCCACACGATCGTTGTCGTAAGCTATGTAGTGATTCTGATCGGCGTCGCCGTCCATAAGAGCCGCACCGTCAAGTCCGCGGATGATTTTATGGTTGCCGGTCGCAGCGTTCCGGTCTACATGCTGGTCGCAACACTGGTCTGTACCTGGATCGGGTCTGGTAGCCTGTTCGGTACTGCTGGCCTTACGTTTCGAACCGGCATCTCAGAGCTCTGGTTTTCCGCCGGCGCATGGGCAGGAATACTCGTGATTTACCTGATTGCCGCAAGAGTGCGGCGCATTGCCCAATACACGCTCACGGACCTGCTCGAAAAACGTTACAGCCAGGCGGCCAAGGTGCTTGGCACCATCACGATCATCATTGCCTACATGGTTATCGCCGGATATCAGTTCAAAGGCGGTGGCCGCTTCATCGCGATTCTCTCGGAGGGCTCGATTACGCCCGAGCAAGGTATGCTGATTGCTTGTGCACTGATCGTAGGCTTCACAGTGCTGGCCGGCATGGTTTCCATCGTCTCGATCGACATTTTCAATGGCACTATAATGCTGCTCGCGATGATCGTCACGCTGCCCTTCGCGATCTCGTCACACGGTGGCATTGATGCGGTGATCGCAACCATTGATGCAGCTGCACCAAGCCATCTGTCACTATTCGGTGGCCACGACTTCGTCTGGGTAGTTGGCATTGCGCTGCCGACGTTCCTGTTGCTAATGAGCGAAAGCAGCATGTACCAGAAGTTTTCTTCGGCAGATAGCGCAGCGAATGCGAAGAAGGCTGTGCTTGGCATGTTCGTTGGTGTCGTCCTGGTTGAATTGCTGATGATGCTTATAGCGCTGGTCGGCTTCGCAATCTACGCAGATGACCCGCGCTTCTTCCTCGCAGATGGTTCGATTAATCGTGTAATGGCCGAGGAAATTATCCTGCGTATCGGTTTCGAACAGCTGCCACTGATCATCGGTTCGCTACTGCTCGCCGCAGGCGCCGCCATCATCATTTCTACCGGCAATACTTTCCTGATGGTGACCTCGACCAACGTGACCAGAGATATCATCCAGGCATTCTTCTACAAGAACGCGAGCCCGAAACAAATTGTCGTCATACAACGCGTCACCATCGTCGGCATCGGCGTACTGGCATTCCTGATGATGAGCCAGTTCGAGACCATCCTCGAGATGGCGCTGATCTCCTACACGATGATTGGCGCGTCGCTGGCACCGGCATTGCTGGCGGCATTTTTCTGGAAACGCGTAACCCGCATTGGCGGGTTGGCATCCATTGCATCCGGCATGCTCACGGTCATTAGCATTGCGTTAATGAATTCGATATATAAGGGCAGCGCAGAAGGACCACAAGTCCTGGGCATCTCATTCCCGATGGACACGGACTACATCGCGATTCCGTCAGTCATCGTTTCTGTGCTTACCCTGCTCGTCGTCAGCCTGATGTCTGCGAAACCCGACGAGAGCGAATGGCAGGAATTTATCGAATCCTAACGGCGAATCAATCACTGGCTGAGGGCTCTTCTTCCGTCTCTTTGTCCCTGATCACTAGGACCCTCGACATCAGGATGCCGAGTTCAAAAAGCAGGTAAACCGGCACCGCGAGTAACGTCTGGCTGATGACGTCAGGTGGCGTCAGGAACATGCCCATGATGAAGGCACCAAGGAATACATAGGGGCGCGCTTTCGATAACTTAGCCGGTGAGGTTAAACCGGTCCAGACAATAAGAACCGTTGCTACCGGCACTTCGAACGCGATGCCGAATGCGAACACAATTGTGGTTATGAAATCGAGGAACTGCGAGATATCCGTCTGCACTTCGACACCTTCCGGTGCTACCGCGGTGAAGAATCTAAACATCAGCGGAAAGACGACGAAATAGGCAAACGCGATGCCAAGATAAAACAGAAATATGCTGGAGGCGAGCAACGGTATCGCAAAGCGTTTTTCTTTCTTGTACAGGCCAGGGGCAACGAAGGCCCAGATCTGGTAGAGCACAATCGGCATCGCGATAAACAGCGCCACAAAAAATGTCAACTTGAATGGTGTCAGCAATGGCGAGGCAACCTGCGTGGCGATCATCGCGCCACCCGGAAGTACGGCGCGCAGCGGCTCCGAGACGAGCGTAAATATGCGGGTCGAGAACGGCAGCAGAGCCACAAACACGACGACGACCGCCGCGGAAACCTTGAGTAGCCTGCTGCGCAGCTCAACCAGGTGAGATAGCAGTGTACCTTCCGCAAGAGGCTGGGAATCTTCCTCGGTGCTCTCGGTTTTTTGTTCTTCGGTCACGAGGTTTTTTGGGCTTTTTCTTCTTCCGGCGCTGGCTCATCGGCGGTCTCTGCTATTTCCTCTGCACGTGACTCTTTTTTGCCTGGATCCGCGGCAGTTGCGGCAAGCTCATCATCATCTTTACGGGAGTTGTCCTCAACGCCGGTGCCGACCTCGCCGTCTTCATGCGCCGCCGAAAAATCATCGCCGTCGCGTGGTGGAATGTGGCTTGGTTGTGAAGAGGGTTCGCGGTTCGGCGGCTTTATGTTCAGGTCTTTTTCGAAGTTGAGTTCATCTTCAAGCTGCCGTTTCATGACGCGGGTCATGCGACGCGCCTGACCCAGCCAGTTGCCGAGTTGATTGGCCACGCGCGGCAGACGCTCCGGGCCCAATACGATGAGGCCGATCAGGGACAGAATGATCAGCTCAAAAAAGCCGATTCCGGACATCGCAGTATCCCTGTCTAGCTGTGATTTTCTTTGCTGGGCTCATCGACCGGCGAGTTGTCAAAACTTGCATCACTTGACTGGTCGCCGATCTGTTCGGTGGGTTCCTTTTCGGCTTCATTGATTGCAGACCGAAATCCCTTGACGGCGCTGCCGAGATCGGAGCCGAGTGTGCGCAGCCGCTTGGTGCCGAAAATCGCGAGCACGATGACAAGAACGATCAATAGTTGGACCGGGCCGATGTTGGCAAACATCTTCAAAACTCCTGGGGCTAAACCCCTCTTAGTGTCAGGCTGTCGTTCCAGCTCGTTGGTGAGAGCGGGGCCGAATTATGTTCATGATACCCCGCCAACGCAATCAAAACGTTCAGAGATCACGCCTCCAGCCAGAACGTAACGGGACCGTCGTTTTCCAGTGATACTTTCATATGGGTCCCAAACCGGCCGGTTTCAACGGCCGGCAGCCGCTTAGTGCATTCGACCACGAATTGGTCAAATAACTCCCGGCCGAGTTCAGGCGCGGCGGCACCCGTGAAACTGGCCCTGGTGCCCTTCCTGGTGTTAGCCGCCAGCGTGAACTGGGGAACGGCCAGCAGGGCGAGGCCTTCATCCAGGAGGCTCTTGTTCATGCGCCCATCTGCATCGGAAAACACCCGGTAGGTGAGCACCCTTTCTGCGAGCCGCGCCGCTGTCGCAGGCTCATCATCCGGCTGCACCGCAATAAGTGCGAGCAAGCCAGGCCCGATCGCGCCAGCTACCGCGCCATCCACTGTCACGCGGGCAACAGATACGCGCTGTATGAGGGCGATCATGGCTAAAGGGTACCTCTAATTACCGCTCGACGGCGCGGCCACGACAGGTACTCGGACCCTCAGGGTTCCTACGGAATGATCGGCCGGCTGGCATCCGGCCCCCATGATACCGGCCCTGAAAGCCTTACCAAACGGGAATTGCGCTGCGCAAATTCGCGTTTGTCGGCCGATCCGCGAATAACACTGACAACGATAGCCGCAGGTTCGTGGCACGCTCGTGCACTCGGGAGGAGCGTCCCGTCAAAGCTATGCGAGGGGCAAGTGGCGGGGCAACAGCCGGCCAGGGACGGTCAAATCTGTCTTCCCGCGCCAGGGATGGGGGCCTCGGTCGCAAGATCGAGGCCCTTTTCGCGGGTGTTTCTTTGGAATAACTCCACGAATGTATGAAAAGGCCCACAAATAAGTGCGAATTACCCACTTTACTTGTAATAAATAAAACGTGGGAAACATTATCCCATTATTGATGAGAAATGACCTTTTGTGGGGTGAGCAAAGCCAGGGGTTATGCAGCACAGTGCCGGCCCACTACACTGGGCGGCCTACCAATCACAAGTGACGAGACGCGCCCTATGAAACGAAGAGACTTTGTCAGTGGCTTGAGCCTGGCGGCAGCAGTAACGGCCTGTAGCCAGCAGCAAGCGGATTGCGGGCCTGCCAATGGTCCATCCCGGGAGACCTTTGCGTGGAATATCGTCACATCGTGGCCGCCGGGGTTACCGGGGCTTGGTGTTGGTGTCGAGAACCTCGCCAGGCGAATTGAAAAAGCAACCAACGGCCGCCTGAAGATCAAGATATTCGCTGGCGGCGAACTGGTGCCTGCTCTTGAGGTCCTGGATGCTGTGAGTCGCGGCACGGTGCAGATGGGGCACGACTCCGCCTACTACCACCGCGGCAAAGTGCCGGCTGCGCAGTATTTCACGACCATCCCGTTCGGCCAGACAGTGCATGAGATCAATGCATGGATATATTACGGCGGTGGCCTGGAATTGTGGCGCGAACTGTATAAGCCCTTCAACGTGATTCCGTTTCCGGCGGGCAACACGGGCGTGCAGATGGCCGGCTGGTTCAACAAGGAAATCAATTCCGTCGATGATCTCAAAGGTCTCAAGATGCGCATACCCGGGATGGGCGGTGAAGTGATGCAGCGCGCGGGCGTCACGCAAGTCACAATCCCGGCCTCGGAAATTTTCACATCGCTGCAGACCGGCGCCATAGACGCTGCGGAGTGGGTCGGTCCGTACAACGACTTAACGCTCGGTTTGCATAAAGCTGCGCGTTATTATTACTACCCTGGTTGGCATGAACCGAGCCCCATGCTTCAGTGCACCATCAACCTGGATGCATGGCATTCTTTGCCGGAGGACATCCAGGAAATTGTTACCAATGTCTGCCAGGCGATCAACACAGACATCATGGCGGAGTACACCTGGGGTAACGCCGTGGCACTCGAGCAGATGAAAAAGGACCCGAATATCGAGATCCGCAGGCTGCCGGATGACGTGCTGGACTTATTGCGGCGTCTGAGCCGGGAAGTCATGGAGGAACTCTCGGCAAAGGACGAATGGGCGGCACGTATCCAGGCCTCTTTTGACGCCTTCCAGAGAATATCGAGACCCAACCAGCGCATCAGCGAACTCGCGTACATGAATGCGCGCGAGCGGTAATTACGGGGACCTCGGCCGCTGGTTTGCGCGGTCCATTCGCGGCTGAAGCCGCTCCTACAACAAATCACCATGCGAACCTGTCGTAGGAGCCCTTCCTAAGCGGGCGATGCTCACTCAATTACGGGCCATACAGCTTGTCGGGTAACCAGGTCACGAGATCAGGGAAAACGGCCAGAATCAGCAGCGTGAAAATCTGTATGCCAACGAACGGCATGACGCCGCGATAGATTTGCCCGGTTGTGACCTCCGGTGGGGCAACGCCGCGCAAATAAAACAAAGCAAAGCCGAAGGGCGGCGTCAAAAAAGATGTCTGCAGGTTGATAGCGATCATGATGCCGAGCCACACAGGATCCAATCCCATCGAAAGCAAAACCGGGCCGACGATCGGTACGACAACAAATGTAATCTCGATAAAGTCGAGTACAAAGCCCAGCAAAAACATCACCAGCATTACTACCGCTACCGCGGCAAAGACACCGCCGGGAAGCGCATCGAGAACCGCGCGTACCCCGTCGTCGCCACCGTAACCGCGAAACACGAGCGAAAATACCGAAGCACCGATCAGAATCATGAATACCATGCTGCTGATACGCAAAGTGCCGCGCATGATTTCCCGCAATCGCTCCAACGATAGCGTGCGTCGCTGCAACGCCATCAGCATGGCACCCGTTGCGCCAACGCCAGCCGCTTCGGTCGGGGTTGCGAAGCCACCAAGGATCGATCCAAGCACGGCGAAGATAAGTAATAGTGGCGGCGCCAGCGCCTTGAGAATTCTGCCAGCCGAAACCTCGTCATCTTCGGATGCAACATGTGGGGGCATCGAATCGGGCTTCACAATCGCCGTAAAGACCAGCCAAAGCACGTAGAGACCAACCAGCAACAGGCCCGGGACCACAGCCCCCGCGAACAGGTCGCCGACCGAAACAGTATCGAGTGAAAGTTTGCCCTGCGAAAGCTGCGCCTGCTGGTAAGCGGATGACATTACATCACCGAGCATGACGAGAATGATTGACGGGGGAATGATCTGCCCAAGCGTGCCCGCCGCGCAGATGGTGCCAGTCGCTATCTCCGGCGCGTAACCACGCTTGAGCATTGTTGGCAGCGATAACAGACCCATCGTCACGACGGTTGCACCGACAATGCCGGTGCTTGCAGCAAGCAACATGCCGACAAGCATGACGGAAATTCCCAGGCCGCCGCGCAATGCCCCGAATAAAGCGCTCAGCGTCTCAAGCAAGTCCTCCGCAATGCGCGCGCGTTCGAGGGTAATACCCATGAAGACAAACAGGGGCACGGCGACCAGGGTTTCATTGCTCATGATGCCGAAAATGCGGCTTGGCAGAGCTGACAAGAATGCAGGTTCAAAGCTGCCGGTCAAAACGCCAATAAAGGCGAATATCAGGGCGGTGCCACCCAGCGAAAAAGCAACCGGGAAACCGGCCAGCAGCACCACGATAACAGACAGGAAAAGCGGTAGCGCGACCCACTCCATCGTCAGTTTCCCCTGATGTCAGACATGGACCGCAATAGCCAGGACACTCCCTGCAGCGCCACGGCAAGCGGCATGACCATCAACACGCTTTTCAGGAGGGGGACAAACGGAAAGGGTAGTCCGCCGGCATTACGTGACACTTCACCAATCGACCAGGACGCGGCAACATAGTCCCAGGCGGCCCAGATAAAAAACGCACACATCGGGAAAACAAAAAACGTGACGCCCAGCAAGTTTACCCAGGCGCGTCGCCGCTCGCTCATGTCCCGATAAAAAATATCAACGCGAACATGTTGATCTTGCTGCATCGTATAGGCAGCACCGACCATGAAGACGACGGCATGCATCCAGGTCAGCGATTCCTGCAGCCATATCAGGCCAACATCGAAAACATACCGCATGATGACGATGACAAAGGTCACCACCACCATTGCCAACGTCAACCAGGAAGCAGCACGGCCGGTAGCCACGCTGATGCGATCTATGCAAGCGCCGAAGTCGCTACTCGTGTTGCTCATACGTCCGGGTAATCAGCCGCGCCAGAACGTGGGCGTAATCAGTACCAGGAGTGTGAAAATCTCCAGGCGGCCGAGCAACATCCCTAAAATTGCAATCCACTTTGCGGTGTCGCCGAGGGTCATAAATCCTGCTGCCACCTCGCCCAGTCCCGGACCAAGATTGTTGAGCGTAGCGGCAACCGCGGAGAACGCCGTTACCTGGTCGAGCCCTGTTGCCATCATCGCAAGCAACATGATGCCGAAGACAACGATATAGACAGAGAAAAAGCCCCAGACAGCATCGACGATGCGGAAGGGGACAGCGTTGTTCCCGAGCTTCACCGGTATTTCTGCGTTCGGGTGAATCAGCCGAATGATTTCACGAAGGCCCTGCTTCGCGATCAGCAGGCAGCGGATTACCTTGATCCCGCCCGCGGTGGACCCCGCCGAGCCGCCAACAAAACTGGCGAGTATCAGCAGCACTGGCAGCGCACCTGGCCAGGCCGCATAGTTGGCAGTCGTGAACCCGGTTGTGGTCGCAATGGATACGGCCTGAAACAGACCGTTGATGAAGCTGTCGTTGGCATTCGTATAGGTTCCGAGAATAGACAGCGTTCCGATGACGATCGCCGACAGTATCAGCAACATGAATCCGTAGGCTTTGAACTCCGGATCTTGTGCGTAATGTCTGATCGACAAGTTCCGCCAGGCAAAAAAGTGCAGCGAGAAATTAATTCCGGCAAGGAACATGAAGACAATTGCGACCATGTCGATAGCCGGACTGTCGAAATATCCGATACTGAGGTCATGCGTCGAAAATCCACCGATCGCAACCGTCGAAAATGCATGGCACAACGCGTCGAATAAACTCATCCCGGCAAACAGGTAGCCGAACAGGCACAGTAGAGTGAACGCGACATAAACGTACCAGAGTGATTTGGCCGTCTCGGCGATTCGCGGTGTGAGTTTCGAATCTTTAACCGGCCCCGGCGTCTCGGCGCGCAACAACTGCATGCCACCGACGCCGAGCATCGGTAATACGGCAACAGCGAGGACGATGATGCCCATGCCGCCCAGCCACTGCATTTGCTGCCGGTAATAGAGAATCGCCTTTGGCAGGGCGTCGAGGCCGCTCAATACCGTCGCTCCGGTCGTCGTCAGGCCGGAGACTGACTCGAAAACCGCGTCGGTAAACGACATCACGGGCACATTAGCCAGGTACAGCGGTAACGCGCCAGCCAAACCCAGCCCGCCCCAGAATAACGCAACCACCAGGAAGCCGTCACGAAGCCGCAGGTCCTTGCGAGAATCCCTTACGGGGTACCACAAGAGAAGCCCGGTGAAGAGCGTCAGACCGAAGCTCTCAACAAAAGGCATCCACGATTGTTCCTGGTAAATGAGGTCGACGATCACCGGTGGCACCATCGAAATGCTGAACATCATCAGCAAGAGACCCAGGATGCGTTGCACGACTAAGCGGTTCATTTTCCCGTTCGCGTTTTCAGCCGGGCCGCCTCAGACAAATGACACGCCAACCTGAAAGAGGTTTTCGAGTCTGTCGATCTTGCGCCGGTCGGTCATGAAGAGAATCACATGGTCATCGGTCTGAATAACGGTATCGTGATGCGCGATGATGACCTGATCACCGCGGACGATTGTGATGATGTTGGTACCGCGAGGCAACTCGATTTCTTCGATTTTTCTGCCGACAACCTGCGATTCCTCCGCTTCGCCGTGCGCAACCGCTTCGATGGCTTCTGCGGCGCCGCGGCGCAGAGAGTGAACCTTGACAACGTCACCTCGCCGGACATGCGCCAGCAAGGACCCGATGGTTATTTGCTGCGGCGAAATCGCGATGTCGATGGGGCTGGATTCGATGAGCTCCGCATATGAAGGCCTGTTGATTAACGCCATGACCTTGCGTGCCCCGAGGCGTTTGGCAAGCATGGCTGACAATATGTTGGCTTCTTCCGCGTTGGTCAGCGCACAGAAGACATCGACGTTGTCGATGTTCTCTTCAAGCAACAATTCCTCGTCCGCGGCATCGCCAACCAGCACAATGGCTTTGTTAAGCTGCTCGGAAATCACGCGGGCTCTCTTGGGGTCGCGCTCGATGATCTTGACCTGGTTTGTATGTTCCAGCGCAAGAGCAAGCCGTACACCGATATTGCCGCCGCCGGCAATGACGACCCTCCTTACGGGATCATCCAGCTTGCGCATTTCACTCATAAAAACCCGCACGTCTTGTCGCGCGACGACAAAGAACACCTCGTCGCCTTCACGAATTACGGTGTCGCCGTCCGGTTGCATGGACTTGCCGTCGCGATAAATAGCGGCAATGCGGCCCTCGGTATTCGGAATGTGCTCTTTCAGTGTCGAAATCTTCTGGTCGATCAGCAGCCCGCCACGATCCGCCCGTGCTCCGATCAGGCGGACACGGCCGTTCGCGAAATCGAGGACTTGCAATGCGCCGGGGTACAGGATCAGCTGTTCGATATATTCGCAGACAAGCTGCTCCGGGCTGATTCGCACATCGACCGGGATCGCTTCCTGCGTGAAGAGCTTGCGTGCGTTCATGTACTCGGCCGAGCGGATACGGGCGATTTTGGTAGGCGTTTTGAAAAATGTATAGGCAACCTGGCAGGCGACCATGTTGGATTCATCGGCGTCGGTCAGCGCGACGATGATGTCCGCATCGCCGGCGCCCGCGCGCTCGAGCACATCCGGATAAGCTGCATTTCCCACGACGGTGCGAATGTCGAGTCGGTCCTGAAGTTCACGCAGAACCTCGGCGCTCTTGTCGACCACGGTTACCTCGTTCGCCTCTTCACGCGACAGGTGGTACGCCGCGGAAGAGCCGACCTGGCCGGCGCCGAGAATTAATATTTTCATTGTTTGTCCACGGCTCTTTGCCCAGGGACCTGCGTGGTAGAAAGTATTCCTGCTGCGCAGGCACCACAGCGTATGTTACATGAGATCGAGATTGGCATAACCAAGCACCAGCCATTTTGTGCCAGCTGTTTCAAAATTCACCTCGACTCGTGCATGTGCCCCCTGCCCCTCGCAATTGAGTATTACGCCATCGCCGAATTTGCCGTGCCGCACTCGCTGGCCGAGGCGTACGCCCAGCTCGGCGCCGGGCGCCATGCTGGCAGAACGGCCTCGCGAACGCGGGCTTTTGCGACGACTGACCTGTACACGCGGCCGGACTTCTTCCACCAGTTCCTCGGGAATCTCGGCGATAAAACGCGACGGCTGTGAAAAACTGTCCATGCCATGCAGGCGCCGCTGCTCTGCATAAGTAATGTAAAGAGTACGCTTGGCGCGCGTAATGCCTACATAACAAAGCCGGCGTTCCTCCTCGAGGCCTTGGCTGTCGGCCAACGAGCGCTGATGCGGGAACAAGCCGTCCTCCATGCCGCAGAGGAACACCAGCGGAAACTCGAGTCCCTTCGCAGAATGCATCGTCATCAGTTGCACGCAGTCCTCCCACGCATCCGCCTGACCTTCGCCGGCCTCGAGCGCCGCATGCGACAGGAACGCATCCAGCGGCGTCATTTCATCTGCGGGATCAGCTTTAAAACTTTTGGCCGCACTAACCAGTTCTTCGAGGTTCTCCACCCTGGTTTCGCCGCGTTCGCCTTTTTCTTGTTTAAAAAACTCGATCAAACCGCTGCCGTGAATGACATGGTCAACCTGTTCCTGCAGGTCGAGGCCCGACGTGTCCCCGGCCATGCGTTCGATCAGGTCGAGAAACGCGACCACAGAAGATACGGCTCTGCCGCTTAAGGCGCCGCTGGCGATCGCTCCGGCCGCCCGCCACATCGAGCAATTGTTCGCGCGCGTATAAGCGCGCATTGTTTCTACCGTGCGTGCGCCGATACCGCGTGTGGGCCGATTAACAATGCGCTCGAAAGAGGAGTCATCGTCACGGTTCGATATCAATCGCAGGTAGGCAAGCGTGTCCTTGATTTCGGCACGCTCGAAGAATCTCAAGCCCCCGTATACGCGATAGGGCAGGCCTGCGTTGATCAGACTTTCTTCCAGCACGCGTGACTGCGCATTGGAACGGTACAGCACTGCGGCCTCGGCGCGAATATTTCCCTGATCGCTCCAGTCCCGCAGCCGGCCAACCACGAAGTCGGCTTCGTCACGTTCGTTGTAAGCGCAGTAGAGACGAATCGCATCACCATCGGCGCCCTCGGTCCACAGATTCTTGCCCATGCGCGAACTATTGTTCGCAATGACCGCGTTGGCCGCATTCAGGATGGTCGCGGTAGAGCGGTAGTTCTGTTCGAGCTTGATCACGGACGCATTGGGAAAGTCTTTCTGGAATTGATAGATGTGCTCGACGCGCGCGCCGCGCCAGCGATAAATCGACTGATCGTCGTCACCAACGACGAATAGAATGCCTTCCTTGCCGGCAAGAAGCCGCAGCCACGCATATTGGATCGCGTTCGTATCCTGGAACTCGTCGACCAGTAAATGCCGGAAGCGACTCTGATAGTGCCGCAAAACTTCGGGGTGGTTGCGCCAAAGTTCATGGGCACGCAAAAGCAACTCGGCAAAATCAACGAGGCCGCCGCGGTCACACACTTCCTGATAACTTTGATAGAGAGAAATAAACTGACGGCGATTAATGTCACCCTCGTCATCGAGGTGCTGCGGCCGCAGGCCTTCGTCCTTTTGCGCGTTAATGAAATACTGGATCTTACGCGGCACCCAGCGGTCGTCATCGAGTTCGAGGCCCTTGAGCAGGCGCTTGATGATTCTTAGCTGATCATCGGAATCGATGATCTGAAAATTCTGTGGCAGTCCTGCGTCCTGCCAATGTCTGCGCAACAAGCGGTGGGCGAGTCCGTGAAATGTGCCGATCCAGAGGTGATTGACGGGCATCTGTAACAAGGATTCGACGCGCCCGCGCATTTCGGCGGCGGCCTTGTTGGTGAAGGTGACGGCCAACAGGCTTTGCGGCGAGATACCCTCGACATCGATCAGCCAGGCGGCCCGGTGCACAAGCACCCGGGTCTTGCCGCTGCCAGCACCGGCAATAACGAGCAAGGGCTCGTATGGTGCAGTAACAGCTTTTCGCTGAGCATCATTCAGCGGTTCGAGTATGGGTGTGACATCCATCGGCGACAAACAGTGGTTGAGGGTAACTCTATATACCTGTCACCGCCGCGCCGCAACGCGGCTCACGAGAGGCATATAGAGGTACCCTTGGTCCCGGGGCGCAGTCTAGCAAAGAACGGGAGCACGAGAGCCACCATAAACTGGTTTCCCGGCGCTATTTCGAGAAGCAGTCTCAGTGGTCGTCAAGGTCGCGAAGCGGCCTTGTCTTGGTCGGGATTATTGAACCCAGCGAATGCTGAGCAGTATCAGACTGCGGGCATACTCGATGCGTGTATCGCTGGACACGACATCGCGGTACCGGTATTCGCCGACCAGACTTAAGGTATCAGTCATCCTGAATGTTGCTGCGGCCGTGCCGATGGCAGACTCCAGTGTTTTTCGTCCG
>Ga0209987_10000313_pt1 | contig 25103 bp, 19 predicted proteins | sample N074metaG_FD_182134 | JGI IMG/M metagenome (GOLD analysis project Ga0209987, IMG submission 182134) | Deep subsurface microbial communities from Kermadec Trench to uncover new lineages of life (NeLLi) - N074 metaG (SPAdes) (version 2) | ecosystem: Environmental > Aquatic > Marine > Ocean trench...
GGGCTGGTCCCATACGTAACCGTTCTGGAATCGCAGCGCCAGGCATTCGATGCCGAGACGACGGTTGTGCAACTCAGGAACCTGCTGTTGCAGAATCGAATTTCCCTGTACCTTGCATTAGGCGGCGAATTCGCGACCGAATACTAAAAATGGATTTCAAGAACAAGAAATTGATACCGGCCGCCATCTTCGGCGGACTACTGCTTATTGCCGTGATTATCAGGATGAACCCGCCCGAGGCACCGCAGCGGCCGGTATTTTCGGGTCCTGTAATGACCGTGGAAACCCAGGTCGTGGCAGAGACCAACTACCCGATCATGCTGGAGAGTTACGGCACCGTGCAGCCACGCACGCGTAGCATCCTGGTGGCGCAAGTCGGTGGACAAATCGTGTCGGTCAATCCCAATGTTCGTGATGGTGGCTTCTTTGAGGAAGGTGACGTCCTCGCAAATATCGATGCACGCGACTACGAAGCTGACGTGCGTATCGCCGATGCGTCGTTGATGGATGCGCGGCAGACGCTTGCAGAGGCAGAAGCAAGAACCAACCAGGCGCAGGAGGACTGGGCCAGACTGGGGAACACCGGCGAGGCGCCGGACCTCGTACTGCGCATTCCTCAGCTCAAAGCAGCGCAGGCAAAAATAATTTCTGCCGAATCGACATTGCAAAAAGCGGAGCTCGAACTGGAGCGTACCAATATCGTTGCCCCGTTTGCCGGGCGGGTTCTGCGCAAGCTGGTCGACCTGGGCCAGGTTGTATCGCCGAATACACAGCTCGCCGAGATTTACGCGACGGACGTTGTCGAGATTCGTCTGCCACTTAGAAACCGGGACCTGCCGTTCATAGACTTGCCCGAGTCTTACCGTTACACAGGCGTGACCCGCAAGAGCGGGGGCCGGGTCGAAATCCGTTCACAGCTGGGTGGAGATGAATCCTGGGAGGCGATGCTGGTTCGTACTGAAGGCGCAATCGATGAAATCGCTCGTCAATTGCATGTTATCGCGCAGATCGATGACCCCTTCGGACGCGACCACGAATATCATGCGCCACTCAAGATCGGTCAGTACGTAACGGCAAGGCTGGAAGGCAAGACGCTTCCCCATGCGTTGGTGATTCCGAATAACACCATTTATCAGGGAGCCTACGTGTACATTGTCGAAAACGAGATCCTGCGACGGCGTGAAATAGAGATAGCGTGGCAAAACGACGATGAAGCCGTAATCGGCGCAGGCCTGGAGCCAGGCGATTTACTGGTGACGACGCCGCTCGGCCAGGTGACATCCGGCATCAGGGTTACTGTCGTCGGCGAACAAGGTGAGCGGCGCATGGGCCGCAACCAGCAGGAAATCAGGAAATGATTTCCTGGTTCGCCAGAAATTCAGTTGCTGCAAACTTACTCATGATCACAATCATGATCGGCGGCTTCCTGGCGTTGCGTGATGGCGTTCGGCTCGAAATCTTTCCGTTCTCGGATCCGGATACCGTCTCCGTATCGGTACCGCTGCGCGGAGCAACTCCCGAAGATGTTGAACTCGGCGTTGCTATCAGAATCGAGGAGGCCGTTCAGGATCTGGAAGGTATCGACAAGATCACTTCGCGATCGGTCGAGGGCGGCACCCGCGTTTCCATCGAAATCGACTCTAAATATGACCCGCGGGAATTGCTGGATGACATAAAAAGCCGGGTCGACTCGATCAATACATTTCCGGCAGATACAGAAAAACCGATTATCAGCCTGAGTACCCGTTTTTTTCCAGTCATCAGTGTTGTCGTTGCCGGCGACTACAGTGAAGATGAGATTCGCATATTTGCGGAGCGGGTTCGCGATGACCTGCTGCGAGTGGACGGCATTACGCAGGTCAACCTGGGTTCTGTGCGCCGCTACGAAATCGCCATTGAAGCCTCACCGGACCGGCTGCGGGAATTTGAGGTTTCGCTCGAGGACATTTCCCGTGCGATTCGCGGCAGCTCCGTCGATATATCTGCCGGAAATGTAAGGACAGAAGGCGGCGACGTATTGATCCGATCCAAAGGTCAGGCATATCGGCGTGCCGATTTCGAAACAATTGTCGTCAAGACGAATCCTGACGGGAGCATCATCAGGGTTAGCGACATCGCAACGGTCCTGGACGGATTTGAAGAAGAATCACTACGCACGCGCTTTAACGGTAAATTCGCCGCATTTGTCGACGTTGCGCGCGTAGGCAGTCAGAGTACGATAAAGATATCCGCCAAGGTAAAGGCGTACATCGAGTCCAGGCAAGGCACACTGCCAGTGGGCATGGAACTCTCCTATTGGGACGACGATTCTCAAAGACTCGATGACCGCCTCGGCATCATGACCAGCAGCGCAATCCAGGGCAGCATCCTGGTCATCCTTCTGCTGTCCCTGTTCCTGCGCCCTGCAATCGCATTTTGGGTATTCCTGGGGATTCCGATCAGTTTCCTCGGGTCATTCATCATCCTGTATTTATTCGACATCAGCCTGAACCTGATGAGCGCGTTCGGCTTCATCATCGTGCTTGGCATTGTCGTGGACGACGCGATCGTCACCGGGGAAAATATCTATGCGCATATGCGCAGAGGCGATACTGGCTTGTCCGCCGCGATTCATGGGACCAAGGAGGTCGCCGTACCGGTAACCTTCGGAATACTGACGACCATTGCCGCCTTCATGCCACTGGCCTTCATAGAAGGTCGCATGGGACAGATTTTCGCGCCCATCCCTGCCGTTGTGATTCCAGTACTCATGTTTTCACTGATCGAGTCAAAGCTGATTCTTCCGGCACATCTGAAACATATCCAGCTGCACGAGCATGACGACGAAGCAACCGGGTTTCAGGCCTGGCAAAGCCGATTCGCTGACGGCTTCGAGAAAATTATTCTCAGGTATTACGAACCGGCGTTAAAGTTTTGTCTGCGTAACCGCTATTCGACTGTCGCAGCATTTGCTGGTGTCCTGATAGTCCTCATTATGTTGATAGCGAGCGGCTGGACCCGGTTCGTCATGTTCGAGCGCCTGGCCGGAGAAACGGCAACTGCAACACTTACCATGCCGGTGGGTACGCCCTTTGAGGTAACGAGTCGCCACGCTGAAAAACTGGTGGCAGCGGCGAACCAGCTCCAGGAAAAATATACCGACCCGGAAACCCGCGAAAGCATGATCGTCAATATTCTGTCGAGCGTGGGCTCCGCGGGCCGTAGTAATGGATCACACCTCGCACGCGTGCAGATGGAAACGGTACCGCGACAATACCGTACGATCGATTTTTCCGTAACAGAAATGAACAACGAATGGCGACGCCTGACCGGACCAGTACCCGGTGCAGAAAGCATCAATTTCCGTGCCTCATTCTTCCGTGCTGGTGATCCAATAAACTTCCAGTTCAGTGGTAATTCACTGGAGACACTGAACACAGTCGGTGAGAAGGTTAAAGCCCACCTGGCTACCTACCCCGGTGTTTTCGAAATAGCCGACAGCCTTTCGGACGGCAAGGAAGAACTGCAAATTGAATTGAGCCCGCAAGGCTATCTGGTTGGACTTACGCGAAACGAGATCGTGAACCAGGTCGGTCAGGCATTCAAGGGTTTACAGGCACAACGCATCCAGCGCGGGCGCGACGACATTCGTGTGCTGGTGCGTTTCCCGATCAGTGAGCGGCGAACCATTGCCTCCTTGAACGAAATGCTGATCAGCGCACCGAACGGACGCCTGATTCCCCTTGCTAATGTGGCCACCATCAAGGCGGGCCGCGGTCCGTCGCAGATTACCCGTATTGACGGCTATCGCGTGCTCAACGTCACGGCCGACGTCGACAAGGAAAATACGAACATGGTTGTGCTGCTTGCTGATCTACAGAATTACGTCGACACGCTATTGGCTAAATATCCGTCGATCTCATACATAATGGAAGGCGAGCAGGCACGGCAGGCGGAAACATTCGGTAGTTTGCAACTCGGTATTGTCATTGTGTTGTTTGCGATTTATTGCATGCTGGCACTGCCATTGAAGTCCTATGTGCAGCCGGTATTAGTCATGTCGGTGATCCCGTTCGGCATCATCGGTGCGATCATCGGACACTGGATTATGGGCGTAACGCTGACGATTCTCAGCATACTCGGCCTGATGGCCCTGACCGGGGTTGTAATCAACGACAGCCTGATTCTCGTCGACTTTATCAATCAGCGTCATCGCAATGCCGGCGAAAATCTGTTGTCCGCTGTCGAACGTGCCGGTGTTGTCAGGTTCCGCCCGGTCATGCTGACATCGCTTACCACTTTTTTTGGACTATTGCCGTTGCTGATGGATCAGTCGTCGTCGGCTCAGTTCCTGGTGCCGATGGCAGTTTCGCTCGGCTTCGGCATCCTGTTTGCCACCATGATCACATTGATCCTGATACCGACCAACATCATGATCGCCGATGATATCGCTCAGTACTTCAAGTCGAAAATAAGCGATATCCGTGGCGCAATAACCACCGACTAACGCCGAATTAATTTCGACTGCCGATGAAAGCAATTGAAATGGCGGCCATGAATGGCAGGATGCGCTCGGCGAAGTCGCCCGGCATGTCCGGAAGCCAGGAGATGACGACCGTCAGGCCGAATCCCGTCACCATGGCAATGAGCGTACTGCGCTCCGAGACGGACCGGCCGAGCAGGCGCATGATCAGGATCGGCCCGAATGCCGAACCCGCCGCAGACCATGCGAACAATACGCGGGAGAAAATATCCGCCTGCCAGACCAGCGCGAGGATCGTCGCCAGCATCAGAACGGCGACGACCGTGGTTCGGGTGCCGGTCAGACCGGTCTTTGCCCGCTCTGATGCTAGGTGCCAGTCGTAAGAAATCGCCGACGACGCAACGAGTAACTGACTGTCTGCCGTTGACATGATCGCGGACAAAACTGCCGCAAGCATCACACCGGCAATCACCGGCGGCAATAAAACGCCCGCGGCTCTGAAGAGTACCTGCTCCGCATCACCCAGATCCGGGAACAACAGCCGTGCACTGAGGCCCAGCAACAACATGCCGGAATAAACGAGTACCGCCCAGGTCAGCGCAATGATGCGACCCTGACTGAGGCTTTTTTCGTCTTTCAATGCCATGAAACGGTTCACGACATGTGGCTGACCTGGATAGCCGATGCCGATGCCGAAAAGTCCGAGTACAAAGAACAGGCTCGTCAGTCCACCAAGCGCACCATTACTAATGGGAGATCCGTATTCTCGCAACTCTGCCAGGCCACCGATCAGCGGGCCGAATCCTCCAACCGCGATCAATGCGGATGCCGGCAGCACGATCGCGGCCACAACCATCAGCAGCCCCTGGAGTGTATCGGTAACACTCACCGCCCAGAAGCCTCCCAGCATCGTATACGCAAGCACGATGCCGGCGCCAACGAGAATGCTGGTCTGTTTCGAAAGGCCGAATACGGACTCGAAGGCCTTGCCTGCCGCCTCGAATTGCGACGCAATGTAAAAGGAAAAACAGAAAACGATGATGAGTGCGGCCGCTCGAAGAATGAGCTGCCGCATTTCGCCAATGTTCGCCGGTGCAATGACTTCACTCAGCGTGACAGCACCCTCTTCTTTTGCGAGGCGCTGCAATCGCGGCGCAACCCACGCCCAGTTCAGGACAAAACCACCGACTGTAGCCGGGAACAACCACAGTGCGGGCAGGCCCCAGGCATATGCGGCACCGCTAACACCCAGCAATGTCCACGCCGATGAAGAACTGGCCGATGCGCTTATTGCTGCGACCCATGGTCCGAGCCCGCGGCCCGCGAGAAAAAAATCCTCAACGTTCTCGTTGCGTCGCCGCGCCCAAAGTCCAACGCCGATCAATATGGCGTTGTAGATGACCAGCGTGACGAGTACGGCTCCGGTGTTATCCATCGTTAAGCGTTCTTATTCGGACCCTTGGAGACGATTATACTTGCGCAGCGCAGCCTGCAGCGCTTCATGATCAATTGCCTCGATAGTCCTGCCCTCGAACCCGGTCATCGTCCGTGCCGCAACCAGCGCGTTGACGATAGCTTCTTCCGTCGCGAGGACGGCGCCCGAAAATACCGGCGTAAGGTGTTCATTGCCGAGCATCCTGACCGACAGGTTTGTCCCCGCCCGCAGTTCCTGCGGATTAGCCGTTGAGAATGCGATGAATATATCGCCGGAACCGTTGCTCGCCATACCTCCGACACGAGCTATCCCTAAGCCGGCGCGGGTGGCAACGCGCTTCAGCTGATGCGGCAGGAGTGGCGCATCGGTGGCAATGACGACAATGATCGAACCCATTTCATCATCCATCGGCGTCCTGATATCGGCAACCTGTGCTACCGGTATCTCCCTGCCCACCGGTGCGCCGGCGATCTGCAGAATTTCCCGCCAGCCGTAATTCGCCTGCACCAGTACGCCGACTGTGAATTCGCCATCGACCGTCGCAACGACACGGGATGCTGTGCCGATGCCGCATTTGAACTGGTAGCAAACCATGCCGGTACCGCCGCCGACATTGCCCTCCGCAACCGGGCCGGATTTCGCTGTTTCGATGGCCTCGACTACGTGTTCCGGCCTGACATGGAAGCCGTCCTCGTCATTGAGCCGGCCGCCCCAGGTTTCGGCCACGACAGGATCGGACCAGGCGAAACCCGTCACGTCGCGGTCGGCATGATTGACCCGCCACTTGATGGTTTCCTCGAATACCATGCCGACACTTTGCGTGGTCGTGATCATCACCGGGCCTTCGAGAAAGCCGGACGCCTCCACCCAGATCGTACCGGTCATTTCGCCGGCGCCGTTCAGCACGGCGGTCCCGCTGAAAACCGGCAGCATAATCGAGTCTTCGCCGCGCGGCAGAATCGCCGTGACGCCGGTACGCGCAGCGCTGCCATTCTCGTAGTCCTCGATAACCGTGGAATGGCCGACTGTTACGCCCGCAACATCGGTAATCGCGTTCAGCGACCCCGGCGTACCATCGAAAGGAATGCCGAGGTCACGTGCCCGCGGAGCGTCGTCCGCAATAACAGCGATGGGCAACCAACATATTAGAAGGAGAAAATTTCTCAATTATCGTGGCCGTGTTCGGTCGTCAGCGGGCTCAGGTATTTCGGATCGGTGATGCCCTTCTTGCGCATCGCTATGCCGGTCAGGCATTCCGCGAGAATTCGATTGGCATTCTGTGCCGATGTATAGCCGGGATCCACCAGCGGATTCAGTTCAACGAGTTCGAATCCGACAATTTGTTTTGCTGCACAAAGCCCGCGAATGATCGGGAATACTTCACGCGTGGTAAGTCCGCCCGGCTCGGGCGTCCCGGTACCCGGCATATATGCCGGATCGAGCACGTCGACGTCGAAGGAAATGAATATGTACTTCGGACCGTTCTCCAGCGCTTCCCTGAGCACGCGATCCATCACGGCATCCCAGCCGTTTTTCTCAATCTCCGCCATCGGGTGGTATCGCAAGCCCTCCTCCTGCATCCACTCGAAACCGGATTGCCCAGGCCAGTAACCGCGTAACCCGACCTGGATAAAATTCGGGCCCGGAACCAGTTTTTCGTTGAACAACCGCCGTACCGGCCGGCCGTGCGACAGGAGATGAGTGCCGCCGCGCCCGGCATCATGGCGATCAGGAGATGATTTCGAATGAACGGACCCATTACTGCTCCCTTTGGACTGTCTTTTTATTAGCCGGATGCGCGTCCGGCACGGAACCACATAATAACCGGTATAAGCGTGTGGCCGAGTGATTTTTCCGTTACCGTTTCACCTGTGGAAACCAGGGCATGGCAATTCTGGATCGACCGCGGTGGCACCTTCACCGACATCGTAGCGCTGCGTCCGGACGGGACACTCGCGACCGCGAAACTGCTGTCCGAGAACCCGGAGCAGTACGAAGACGCGGCTGCAGAAGGGATTCGGCGATTCATGTCGGGGTCAGAGCCCGGGACGGACCCGGGGCCCGTCCCGAAAAACCTTTCGAGACAGACAATAAGCTCTGACCCCGCACGCATCGAAGCGGTCAAGATGGGTACGACGGTGGCCACCAATGCGCTGCTAGAGCGCCGGGGATCGCGTACGGCATTGGTCGTGACCGAAGGCTTTGCCGATGCACTCGCTATCGGCTATCAGAATCGACCCGATATCTTCGCGCTCAATATTATCAAGCCCGAACCACTCTACGATCGTGTAATCGAAGCATCGGAGCGACTGAATGCTGACGGTGAAGTCATTAAAGCGCTGGACGAAGAAGCGATATCTGCCGCACTGCGGCATTGTGCCGAAGATGGCATCTCATCCGTCGCGATATGTCTCGTTCACGGCTACCGTTATCCACAACATGAAAATCGGCTTGCAGCTATTGCAGAAAAGGCCGGTTTGCAACAGGTCTCTGTGTCACACGACGTCGAATCGCTGATCAAGTTTGTGAGCCGCGCAGAAACGACGCTGGCCGATGCCTATCTCACGCCTGTCCTGAATCATTATATTGACGGACTGAAAAGCGCGCTCGAAAAGATCGCGACACCTGATCGTCTGCTGTTCATGCAAAGCAACGGCGGCCTGGTGCTTGCCGAAAGTTTTCGCGGCAAGAACAGCATCCTGTCAGGACCTGCTGCGGGTGTGGTCGGCATGGTGGAGACGGCATCCAAAGCCGGCTTCGAAAGACTCATCGGGTTTGATATGGGCGGTACATCGACCGACGTATCAGCCTGGAGTGGCGAGTACGAGCGCAGTAACGATTCAGTAGTAGCTGGCGTACGACTGCGTGCCCCGATGATGAAGATCCATACGATCGCCGCAGGTGGGGGATCGATACTCAAGTACGAGGACCAGCGTTACCAGGTTGGTCCCAAATCGGCCGGCGCTGACCCGGGACCGGCCTGTTACCGGCGTGATGGTCCCCTGACGGTTACCGATGCCAACTTGCTGCTCGGCCGCATACCGGCTGATCACTTTCCCGCTGTGTTCGGCCCTGACGCCAACCAGCCGTTAGATGTCGGCATCGTTCGGCAAAAATTCGATCAACTGGCAAATGATGTTTCCGCGGAAACACCTGAACCCGTAGCGGACGGGTTTCTTACGGTTGCCGTCGAAAGCATGGCGAACGCGATCCGCAAAATCACGATCGAGCGCGGCGAAGACGTCCGCGACTTTGTTTTGTGTTCATTCGGGGGCGCCGCCGGGCAACATGCCTGCAAGGTCGCCGAGGTCCTGGATATCAAAAGGATCTGGCTGCACCCGCTGGCGGGCGTGCTATCCGCATACGGCATGGGATTGTCGAATATTCGCGTAGACAAACAGCAAACGGTTGATTTGCCATTTAATAAGGATTCACTGTCCCGCTTGCAGTCCGACATCGACGAATTGCAAACGCAATGTGATGATTCGCTCGCGATACAAAACGTACCGCAGGAGAACAGAGAGTTCCACATCGGCCTGGGATTGCGCATCAGCGGCTCCGACACGATCCTGGACGTGCAATACGGTAGCGCGGAATCAATGGTGGATTCGTTCTCCGACGTCTATCGCAGTCGTTTCGGGGCCGAACCGGATTCAGATCAACTGCTAATAGCAACGCTGCGCATTGAGGGCACCGGCATCGAGCAGGTATTCAGCGATCCCAACATTGAGCCACTTGAAAAAACAGAGCCTGCGGACACTGGAAAGATGTGGGTTGCAGGCCAATGGCGCGATATCCCGATTTACCAGCGGGGGCTGCTCGGCAGCGGAGCCACACTCACAGGACCGGCCATCGTCGTAGAAGCAAATGCTACGACGGTCATCGATGATGGCTGGTCCGGGACGATTAACGACAAAGGACATTTGCTGCTCGAGCGAAAAGGTGACCTGATCGAAGATCGGATTGCGGACGAATCTTCGCCTGACCCGGTAAGGCTCGAAGTCTTCAACCGCCTGTTCATGCATATCGCGGAACAAATGGGTACGGTACTGCAAAACACGGCTTTATCCGTCAACATTCGTGAACGACTCGATTTCTCCTGCGCCCTGTTCGACGAGGAAGGTCGGCTGGTGTCAAACGCGCCGCACATGCCGGTGCACCTGGGCTCGATGGGCGAAAGTGTTCGCAGCGTTATTGCCGCAACGGGAAGTGAACTCAAGCCCGGCGATGCCATCATGCTGAACTCGCCTTACAACGGCGGCACGCACCTACCCGACATCACGGTGGTGACACCCTGGTTCGAGAAATCAGCCAGACCGCTGTTCTTCCTCGCATCACGTGCCCATCACGCCGACATCGGCGGCATCACGCCCGGCTCGATGCCGTCCGAGAGCCATCACATCGACGAAGAGGGTGTTCTGATCGATAACTTCTGGCTGGTTCGAGCCGGCGAGTTGCAGACGGATGCCGTCATTGAATTGCTGCAAGGCGCCAAGTATCCGGTACGGAACCTTAGGCAAAACATTGCAGATCTCAAGGCACAACTGGCCGCGAATCAGCAAGGCATTCACCAACTCGAGAAAGCGATTGAGCGCTACGGCATGTCAACGGTACAGAACTATTTGAGGTTCGTGCGCGAGAACGCGGCAACGAGTGTGCGCCGGCTGCTCGGAACACTCAAAGATGGTGCATTCGAGTACGAACTCGACTCGGGTGAGAAAATCTGCGCCCATATTAAAGTCGACCACGAAAAGCGCGAGGCAAGCATTGATTTCACCGGTACATCGCCACAATCAGAAACCAACTTCAATGCGCCCGAAGCGGTCACACGCGCTGCCGTGCTGTACGTATTTCGCAGCCTGATCGAAGAAGAGATACCAATGAATGAGGGTTGCCTCGAACCGTTGAAGATAAGGATTCCGAAAGACAGCATGCTCAGCCCGTCCTATCCTGCTGCAGTAGTTGCAGGCAACGTCGAAACATCACAGTGCGTGACTGACACGCTGTACGGCGCATTGGGCGCCCTCGCCGCCTCGCAGGGCACGATGAACAACTTCACGTTCGGCAATGACAAAGTTCAGTACTACGAAACCATTTGCGGTGGCGCCGGAGCAGGTCCGGGATTCGACGGCGCAGATGCCGTGCATACGCACATGACAAATTCGCGCATGACCGATCCGGAAGTTTTCGAACAGAATTTCCCGGTCATCGTCGAATCGTTTTCTATTCGGCAGGACTCAGGTGGCGCCGGGAAATGGCACGGGGGAAATGGCACAGTTAGAAAACTCAGATTTACCGAACCCGTTGAGGCCGCGATTCTCTCGAATCATCGACGTATCGCGCCGTTTGGATTGGCAGGCGGCGAAGATGCCAAGACCGGAATCAACCGCATCGTTCGTGCTGATGGATCAGAGGAAACGCTATCCGGCACTGCCACGGTGAAACTCAATGACGGAGATACGTTCGTCATTGAGGCTCCCGGTGGTGGTGGCTACGGCAAACCCAAGCGTTGATTCATTCGCGGCTAAAGCCGCTCCCACGTTCCTATTTAAGAATTTTGGGAGCGGCTTTGTGTGCAGAGACGCACTAATGTCGTAGAGCACAGGACGTCCAAGAGCGACTAGCCTCGAACAGCGCGCTTTGACTTTTTCTTTGTCGCTTCGAGTAAAGGCCGCGTATTGAGATCAATATCGCACGCGCGTAAAAGAGAGTGAATTGTCCTGAACGATGTGCGTGTTTCCGGCTTCAACGTCTTGAAAACGGTGCACCGATTGATACCCGCATTTTTTGCGATTTTGACAACACCGCGCGCTCGAATAACAGACCCTACTGCTGTCTTGAAAACAATCTCGTCGCCTTCCAGCAAGGCGTCGTTGAGATACCTGGCTGCAAATGTCGGATTTCGGAGCTGCTCATAAAGCCGATCGCGATAGTTCCATGGAATGCTTGCCGGTAACTTACTCTTGCTCATGACATTCTCGCTTTCAATTCTTTCAGTCTGATACGAGCAACTCTTATTGCGCTTTGCTGCGATTTCTTGTCCAATCCGCCCAACAGCACGATCAAATAATCCATCCTGGCGAAATAGATTCGTAATCCAGGCCCCAACAATCGCATTTCAAAAAGGCCGTGTTTCAGAGAACGGCAGTCTCCAAAGTGATCGTTTTCTTGCAACGTATTGATTCGTCGATCAACGGCTTCACGATGACGACCGTCGAGCGATTGGAACCACTCTTCGAAGGGAACGCGACCGCTGGCACTTTGGTAATGCTCAATTCTCAATCGGGACCCTACCAACCATGTTGCCTGTAGGCAACCAACTCTCTTCCAAAAACGAAGGGTCAAGTAGATTCCAGAGGGTTCCGAATAACAGCAGTCGAAACTGCTCTATTCGTAAGGAAACCGGTCTTTTACGAATTGGATGCGACTCGTAGGAGCTCGCCCCAGCGGGCGACGCCCTAGGCGCACTGGTCGAAAACGGGTGCGAAGGCAGTTGCCGCGATGTGGCAGCCCGATACGGTCTGATGCAGAGTGAGGGATACCGTTTCGTCTGATCCAGCCGGATGGAACGCGAGTAACACGCTAATCCCGCGATCCTTGTTCACCGGGCTGGAATGTAGTCCTGCGTCGCACTGCACGACGAACATGTCGTCGGTGAATGCGCCCGCATCGGCAAGTGAACTCATGTAAGCGTGGACCAGGCTGTTGACGTGATCCGCGACCGAAGTGGAATTCGGCGCGAAAGCCGTCCACCTGGTGGCGTGGTCGATCGTGTTGGTTATTTCGAGGCACAAGCGCCTGACAGTGAGGCTGGAGAACTTGCCATCCAATTGCCCGCCACGCACGAGGGTGACGGAGCCGCATACTGTTGCACGCCCCGCCGTGCGCCCGGCGATAACGTTGATGCCTTCTTTCACGAGCATTTGGGCATCCTCGACACCCAGCTTGTCTGCCGGGACCAGGTTACTGCGCAGACCGTACCCTGGCTGATCCAGGTCTTCCCACGGTCCCTGGTTTCGGTCCAGCTTGCACAGCAGGCCTGCAATCGCGCCACCGGCTACGCGTGGCGGTGAGCCGGGGTCCTCTTTGGCGTATACGCGCGGGTAGTAAGCAAGAATGTTCGGGCTCGCGTAATCGAATTCGCGAATTCCTTCAATGACTTTGCGCGCACTTCTCCATGCACGTGGCGGGTCCATGATGAGCATCGCGCCCCGTTTGCGGCAATAAAGTTCTGCGGCAAGAATCGCGGCAGGGCCCAGGTCGTGATCGCGGGCAGGTGGCGGTATGTACAGCAGATCGAAGTGGTCGATCTCGTTCAACGCGAATATGCCGGTGCTGCGGGAGGCACAACCCACGAGGTCATAGTCTGTCAACGACAAGCCATCCGTGCCCCGTTGCGCATGTTCGACGTAGTTCTCATCCGTTTTTGCGGGGCGTCCTGCCGGTATCGGCATCTGTGCACGAATCAGCGAGGAAGACAGCAACTCATCGCCGATAAAACCGCTCTCCCCTTCCTGGCAGCATAGCTGCCGGTAGATTTCCTGGTCCGCGACCAGGCCGGTGTCCGGTGCGACTCGTTGAATCGTCAGATTGAAACGCTGTTCGTGGATATCTATGCCGTCGAAGTCGATCGCGGCGCGAATGCTTTCCGTCGAACCTGGCTCCAATGCATGCAAGACCAGCACACCGCCGATAGCAGGCATGCAGATCATTGCGCCGCGTGCGCTGTTGGCAACGCGCACGATATAAAGCTTTCTGCCGCCATGCTCAAAGAATTGCTGCACCGCGGGCCCGAGACTGCTGCGCTGCCAGGTGCCGCCGAAGCGACGCTGAAACGCTGCAATGCTCTCAATCAGTACAGGAGTATTGAGGGGGCCTCGGAGGGCACGGCCTACAAAAGCAGCCGTGGAATCAGGCGGCACGTCGATGGGGCGATCCATCGGCGATATCTCGGTGACCGTAATACCCCGGTCTAGCGCATCTGACAATCCTGTCTCCGCGATAATGAGTCAGATATCTGTGCGGGCATTCTAATTACTGAACGCTTTAGATGCTAATGTTGTTACGCAGTACCGGTAACTAATTCCCATGTCGAATAACGATTACTTGCTGGCAAGATTTCCGACACTTGGCGCCCAATTGCCAAGAATGCGCCTTGCTACCCTGCCGACGCCAGTTCGGGAGGTTGGCGTGCAACTCGATTCCGGAAATCGAAGGCTGTCGGTGAAGTGCGACGACCTGACCGGCGTCATTTATGGCGGCAACAAGGTCCGGAAGCTTGAATACATATTTCCACGCGCTCGCGACAAGAAATGTGGGCGCTTAGCGACCTTCGGTGCGGTCGGTTCGAATTCTGCGCTGGCGACCGCGTTGTATGCCCGCCAGGCCGGCTTCGAATGCACCTGTTTCCTGATGCACCAGACGAAAACGGTACAGATACCTGCGACGCTGAACAAGCACATTGAGAACGGCACAGAACTGGTGCGCTACGGTGGGCCCTACCACAAACGCGTGCAAACGCTGCGGGATCATCTTTGGGGCAGGAAAGCGTGGGTTATTCCGATGGGCGGCTCATCGTGGCGCGGCACGGTCGGCTTTGTTGCAGCCGGTCTCGAGCTTGCCGAGCAGGTCGCGGCAGGCGAGATTTCGAAGCCGGACAGGATTTATGTCGGGACCGGCACCATGGGGACTGCAATCGGTATCGCACTGGGCCTGGCGATCGCCGAACTCGACGCCGAGGTGCATGCAGTTCGCGCGTCGGACACAACGATTACCAATGAACACCTGATGAAAAAACTGACCGATAAAACGGTGTCGATGATGCGCCGGCTCGACGACTCGGTGCCGGCCGACCTCGCCAGCCGCACGAACATTCGGCTGCGAAACAGTTATTTCGGTGCCGGTTATGCACAGTCAACGCCGGCAACGGAACATGCGATCGCATTCGCAAAAGAGCAGCTCGACATCACGCTGGAAACGACATACACGGGCAAGGCGATGGCGGCACTACTCGCTGATTTGCGAAAACCGGAAACTCAAGCGCTGAATATTCTTTTCTGGAATACCTACTATCCGATGCCGGTGACGGTGCCAACAGATCACCCGCTGGATGCGAAAGCGCTACCGGTGGAATTCTTGCGGTATTTTTCCTGATTCTGTCCCAGCCCACCACGACCGCGATTCCCGCTTACCGCATGCCGCTTCTTGCAATCGATTTCCTCGAGCATGATGGCTAACCATTCATTCATCGAACGCAATTGATTCCACAGGCTCCGTCGACTCGAGTGGTTCGTCGAGAAGCGCACGCACTTCCTCGATGGTCGGCATGTTCGGATCCGGTTCCACTGTATTGCGAACCACCCGCGCGCGATGCATGACTTCACTGGCATCGGCCATCAGCACCCGTACTGGCACGCCGCGTGCATCGCCCGCAATTGCGCGCGCCTGATCCTGTTCCGCCTGCTCGAAGAACGCACCTGAAATGTTTCGTGTGCGATCAAAAATTACCTGCATGCGCTCTTCGGGAGTGATCTCATCATCTTCGAGCGGCGTGTGACTCTCGAAATACAGTTCGCCATCACGCCAACCAGCGAGATACGGTTCGTTAATGATCGTCACTGGCTCACCGATGCCGACCATGTTGTAAAGCGGCTCGATATTTTCCGGATAGAGCCGGATGCAGCCGTGACTGACCCGCATGCCGACACCGTAAGGCTGGTTGGTGCCGTGAATCAGGTAGCCGGGCATCTCCAGTTTCAGTACGAAATGGCCGAGCGGATTATCCGGACCCGGCGGCACGACCGCCGGCAGCGGGTATCCCAATTCGGCGTTTTCGCGGCGCACCGAAGCCGGCACATACCACACCGGGTCGCGTGCTTTTGAGACAACTTTGGTCTCACCCAACGGCGTTTCCCAGCCAACGCGACCGATACCGATCGGATACGTCAGTACGTGGACCGGCTCGCCTGCGGCAACTTCCGGGAAGTAAAACAGGCGCTTCGACGCGATGTTCAGAATCAGCCCGCGTCGCGGCACATCCGGCAACACGTACTGAGTTGGCAATAGCACCGGAGTTTCATCGCCAGGCAACCACGGATCGATGCCCGGATTTGCGGCGACGATTTCGTCATAGCCGAGCCCGTACTCGCGCGCCAGGTCCGAGAATGTGTTCTCTTCTTTCGTGTAGACGATTTGCGGTTCACCGATCACGGACTGGTCCGGAGAATCGAGCGTGAAGAAATTACGGCTGATGGGCTCCAGTCGTTGCTGTTCGGCGACGGGCTCCAACTGCTCTTTTTGCTGGCCAGGACCCAATGGCGCCAGGAAGTCCTGAAGGGCCGTACACCCGCCAAGCGCAACAATCGTGGCAAATGTCGCTGCAATTGACGTTATTGAGGATTTGTCATTCACGGTGCTGACCATAGTGACGAATGTTCGCAGAAATCCGCGGCAGTCTCTATGTCGCTTTTTGGCAAATTTTCAGCGTCAATGGCCAGCGCAGGTCACGCTTTTTATCGCCCCATCTTTGCTGAAGTTCCTGCTCATAAAGCGCGACCGGATCGCTGCCATTTGCCTGCATATAGCGCTGCGTGGCCGACCAGGTCCGCATATAGCCGAGCATTTCATCCACGGTCCATTCGAGCCGTATCTCGAATGAATCGACAGGAATCTCCGGCATCGGCATTGTGATGTCATGATAATGGCCCTCGACAATGTCTCTCTCCGGTGGCCAGCAGGATTCGACCTCGGCAAATATTTTCTCGATAACTTCGGTGCACTCAGGACTTACAACGCATCGTTCATAGGCCCAGACGGCCAGGACGCCGCCTGGCCGCAATACGCGGCATGACTCGGCAAAAAAACGCTCGATGTCGAACCAATGCAAGGCCTGTGCAACGGTAATCAGGTTAACCGAGCCGGCATCGATGCCGGAAGCTTCCGCGGGCGCAACGCGAAATGCTATCTTTGGGTGTGGGTCCGCCGAGGCGATTTGCTGGTCGCTCGCGTCCGTTGCCAGGACGTTCTCGAAGTACGGGGTGAGGGAGCGCGCGGCCTGACCGTTGCCGGTGGCGCAGTCCCACGCAAGCTCATGATCCTTACAAAGTGTTGCCAGGAAGGCAAACAGCGATTCAGGATAGCCGGGCCGGTGCGCAGCGTAGCTGCCGGCGTGACCGGAAAAATGATCCTTGAAGCTGATGTCGGGTTTATGCAGGGTCTACAGTGAGCAGTTCGGCTCGCGTCCCGCAGCCTTGGCTTCGTTGTACAACGCCAGCACCTTCGGATACTGGGCTATCAGTGACTCGATTCGCGTATCGCCGGATGGGTGTGTAGACATGAACTCGGGAATCTTCGTCTCGGCCTTTTTGTTCATGTTCTTCCACAGCTCGACGCTTTCACGCGGGTCGAATCCGGCCCGCGCCATGTACTCCAGGCCGATGACATCTGCCTCGGTTTCCTGCATGCGGCTGAACGGGTTGGAGAGCCCCAGCGTACTTGCAGTCGATAGCGCACTATAGGCGCCCTGCGTCTGGTTGTAGTAGCCGCCGCCCAGGATATAGGCAAGCACCTCGACGCCATAATTGGTCAGCTCGCCTCTCGATGCGCGTTCGTTCGCGTGATGTGCAGTGACGTGGGCAACCTCGTGGCCAATGACCGCCGCCAACTGGTGCTGATTTTCCGTGACGCTCAGAATGCCGGCTTTGACCACTATCTTGCCGCCGGGCATTACGAACGCATTGATATCCGGCTGATTAACGATCGCCAGCTCCCAGTACATCTCCGAGGCCTTGCCGTCCAGCGCACCGACGATCGCGTCGGCCACACAGGCGACAAAATCGATGGTGGCCCGATCCTGCACGAGCGGCGCCTGGGCACGGATAATTGCCATCTGCCTGGCGCCTTCCTGCGCAAGAACGGCTTCCGATTTCAACGTCAGCTGCGCGCGACCTGTCGGTGTCGTTGAACACGCTGAACCCAGCACAGCCAAAAATAACATTGAAATCAAGTATTTGTAAATTGAGTTCATCTCGGTTGCTCCACATGCATTAGCGAATTATAGCCGACTCAGGGGCAGATCGCCGTTAGGGCCCGGGCAGATTTTCACTGTCTTAAGAATCAGACCAGAGTCCGGTTTAAGGGTTCCCCGGGGCTACCTGGGCAGGCGCGATTCGAACCGCCGCTGCCAGTTAAAGTTGTCCACTTTGTCGAGTGCGGCATCGAAGTTTGCCATCAGGCGTTTCTGCAGCGGTTGCCTGATCTTGTAAGCCACCCGGTAGAGATCCCTGTCCTTGGCCAGTTCGGCGAGCAGTTCGTCGCTGGTCCTGATCTCGTCGACCAGTCCCAGCTCCATGGCACGCGTGCCATACCAGTGTTCGCCGGTCGCGATCTTGTCGAGATCCAGGTCGGGCCGGTACCTGCTCACCGCACCTTTGAACAGACCATGCACTTCCTCGAGTTCTTCCTTCAGCCTGGCCCGGTCTTCATCCGTGTTCTTGCCGAAGATGGTGACGTTTCTTTTGTATTTTCCCGCGGTGATCTGCTCGAAGTCGATACCGTGACTATCCATCAGTCGATTGAAATTCGGCAACTGCGCAATCACTCCGATTGAACCCAGGATCGCGAACGGCGCTGCCACAATCTTATTGGCGACACAGGCCATCAGGTAGCCGCCGCTAGCTGCCACCTTGTCCACGACGACAATCAGCGGTATTCCCCTGTCGCGTATGCGGACCAGCTGAGATGCCGCCAATCCGTGTTCGTGAACCACGCCGCCGTGGTTTTCCAGCCGTACGACGATCTGGTCATCGGCTGTCGCAACCTCGAGCACGGCACTGACTTCCTCGCGCAGGGACGGCACAGCACTCGCCTTCAGATCACCTTTGAAGTCAATGACGAATGCACGCGGCCGCTTTTTATCGGACTTGGCCTCGGCCTTATCGCGTTCTTTCGTGGCTTTCACTTCCGCCTTCCAGTCAGCTTTTTTCATCACTGCCTGTTTCAGCGCGGCGGCAAGCAGCTGATACTTCTTGTTCAGACTCTCGATTTCGAGACCCTCGTGATGGCTTGCCCTTTTGCCAGCCGCCGCTGCAGTGCCAATAACGACAACAATAGCCGCGACGATGGTAATTGCTTTGAGTAGAAACAGGCCGTATTCGACAAAAAATTCGGTCATGAGATCACTTTAGAAGATTGGCGGCGCCGCTGCTATCAGACAGCGATGCCGACATTGTTTTTTTGTAGTACACGTTCTGCGCGGTAACTGGACCGTACCAGCGGTCCCGCAACAACTTCGAGGAAACCTATTTCCAGCCCTTCCTGCCGGTAGGCAGCAAATTCGTCAGGCGTGACATAGCGCTCGATCGCGAGGTGATTCGGCGTTGGCCGCAGGTACTGGCCGAGCGTCACGATATCGACGCCAGCACCGCGAAGATCATGCAGGGTTTCCATGATTTCGTGGTCACGTTCGCCAAGGCCGAGCATGAGACTGGTCTTGGTGAGCACATCGGGCCGATGCTGTTTCGCATGCGCCAGGACATCGATGGTCTGCCGGTAGCCGGCCCGCGGGTCACGTACCGGGTGCGTCAGTCGCTTGACGGTTTCGACGTTTTGCGCAAATACGACCAGCCCGGAATCCACGACTTTTTCGACATCCGCCATGACGCCGTTGAAGTCAGGGGTAAGCGCCTCAACCGCGGTGTTCGGATTCATTTTGTTGATTTCCCGGACACAGGCCGCGTAGTGCCCGGCGCCACCGTCATCGAGATCGTCACGATCGACCGAGGTAATGACAACATAGTTCAGATTCATGAGCTTGACGGCACGCGCGGTATTCAGTGGCTCTTCGGGATCAAGCCAGCCGCGTGGATTGCCCGTATCGACAGCACAGAAACGGCAGGCTCTCGTGCACACGGAACCCATCACCATGATGGTCGCGGTGCCGTTGTTCCAGCACTCGCCGATATTCGGGCACATCGCTTCCTCGCAAACCGTGCTCAGCCGATGTTCGCGCACTGCTCGCCGCACGCCCGAAAATCCGACGCCTGAGGGCATCGCCGCCCGCAGCCACCGGGGCTTGTCACCATACTGGATTTCGGGGGCATCGCGGCGTGTCTTCACGCCGTTCCGGATTGCCGAGAATCCCTGCTCGGTCCGGTACTTACTGCCGGTCTGGACGATCGGAATGCCGCGTAGATGATTGCTCTTGTCAGTCATGCGCCAACTACGGAGTCAAAGAGGGGCATTCTGGCACGAATTAAGGGGACAATACATGCGGCTAGCCACCGTAGGAGCTCGCCCTTTTGAACATGGATGTCGGTATATCGCGGAGCACATGGATGTGCGAGAGCGATGAGCGAGCGATGTCAGAATTTCGGACGATTTCACTAAAGATCAATCCGCACCGGTCGTCGAGGCATTGATTGTCGATGCAGGCGGATTGGGAGCGGGCTCCTACGGTTTCTCTTCGAATCGAGGAGAATCCAGGCAAAAAAAAGCCCGGGACTAAGCCCGGGCGAATCAGGGGGAAAAGTACTTCTTACGCCAGAAGAAAAATGTATCAGTGCAACCTTGACCAGCTAACGAGCTTTACTGTGCTCTGCCGCAGGTCGAAATTCTTTGCCAGTACGGCTTCAATGTCCGCGATATCAGAGTTCTGATCCATCGGTCGGCTGAGTTCAACCACGCCGCTGAATTCGTTGCCGCCGTGGTACTCCACGTCGGTGAGCCTGAACTGTGTGTAGTACTTTGCGGACATGGGCTCAGACTACCCACAGGGCTAGCCAGCGTCTGTGAGCCACACCACAAATTCACGGGCTGCGCCAAACGGTGCTCAGAATGGTGATCCAGGTCACAAAGTTTCGGCAATATTGGCTCCTCCACGGCACATGCCTGGCCCCTGTTACCCACCGCCCGCACTCGCGAGGCGGCCAAATCGGGGGTAAGATCCAGCCGTTGCGACATAAGCAGCTGTAAATAAAGAGATGCATTCCACAGAATTGAGCTTCAAGGATATGTAATATCGCGGAACGCCTCTTATATCGAATGCAACTTATTGTTTTGTTGAACTAATGGAACTACAGAATGGCCTCCCTACCCAGTTTTGTCAGATCGCCCCTGCTCGCGCTTTTCGTACTTGGAGCAGGGTTCGCCGTGGCTCAGGACGAGCTGCACGACACATTCTTCAAGGAAGCAGATGCAGCCCGGGCTGCGGCCGAAGCCGCTAATGCCAGTCTGCTGGCACCGCGCAGCTACAGTGCCGCCACCAAGGACTACGCAGCCGCAGACGCCGGGCTCAATCGTGGCCGCAACATCGAATACGTTCGCAACAAGGCCGGCAGCGCCGAGGATCATTTCAGGACCGCGACGATCGCCGCCGGGTTGGCGAAGACCGTACTCTCGCAGGTAATGAAGAGTCGCCAGGATGCAGCCAACGCAAAAGCGCCTGATATGTCACCGGAGATCTGGGACAAGGCACAACGCGAGTTTGGTCTGGCGATCCGCTACCTCGAGCGTGGCGATCTGAAGAGTGCGAAGCGCAAAGACATTTCAGCCACCAGTCTTTATCGTGATGCTGAACTAATCGCGATCAAGGCACAGTATCTGACTGAGACGCGCCGCTTGCTCACCGACGCAGATCGTGCACGTGTAGGCCGTTACGCACCAATTACGCTCGGCAAGGCAAAGCAGTTACTGGCCGAAGCAGAGAAAGAGTTGAACGAAAACCGCTACGACACCGACCGGCCCCGCAACCTCGCACGTCAGGCCAACTACGAAGCCAAGCACGCGATTTATCTTTCCGAGATAGTCCGGGATGTGCGTGACAAAGATCTGACGGTCGAACAACTCGTGCTGCAATGGGAAGAACCACTGAACATGATTTCAGGCGCTGCTGACATCGTGCCTGTCATGTCGGAGGGTCATGCGGAACTGACAGCAGAGCTCGTTACGCACATCGAAAATCAACGCCACGAAGTCCAGAGCCTGCAGCAGGAATTTGAAAACGGCAATCTGCGCATGGCCGATATGGAAGAAGAGATTCGCGCCCTTGACCAGAGGCTGGGCGGCGCTACCGCGGAGCGTGCGGCACTGGTGCAACGCCTCGAGGCGCAGGCCAGGGTCAAAGAGCAGTTTGAGCGGGTCGAAAAAATGTTCAGTCGCAGCGACGCGCGCGTGTTCCGTGAGGGCAATAACGTGATCCTGCGACTGGTTGGACTTTCTTTCGACAGCGGCAAGTCCGAGCTTCGCCAGGACAGCTTTGACCTGCTTACCAAGGTCGAGAAGGCGATCGATGTATTTCCGCGCAGCGAAATCCTCATCGAAGGCCACACGGATTCCTACGGCGGCGATGAGTCCAATCAGAGACTGTCGCAGCGACGCGCGGAATCTGTGCAGCAATATATGATCAACGCAATGCGGATTCCGAGCTATCGGCTGATCGCGACGGGCTTCGGCGAAACCAATCCGGTTGCGAATAATGAGACCGAATCGGGTCGCGCAAGAAACCGGCGTATCGATATCATCATCAAACCCAACCTCGACCCGGTTTAGCAGACCTTTCTCCACCAGTTGCGAATAACGTTAGCGGCTACCTCGTGAACGAGGTAGCCGTACTCGGCATGCACGTTCAGCACTCCGTTCATGCGGTAGTAGTTGTAGATCTCGAGGTCTTCGATATCCTCGACCAGGCCGAGCCGGATCATTTCCCCGAAATCATTGTTCAGGGTCATATCGATGGCCGTTAACTCACCGATCGCCGAAATATTTATCCAGCGGCGGATGTTGCCTGGAAATCGCTCGATCCCTTGTTCCCTGAATCCCTTGAGCCGGCGTTGAATGAGGCGTTGCCCGAGCGGGCTGCCAGTCGTCAGCATCAGGTCGATTCGAACTTCCTCGACCGGCTCGTGCGAGAGCTGCCACAAGCTGTCGTAGCCAATTACTGATCCCATGCTGTGACCGTATAAAAGGATTGGCCGGCCCGCATTCGCTGCCGCGCGCAATGGCGCTTTCACTGCGCGCCGGACGATCTCCGCGATGTCACCTTCGTTCTTTGCGTAGCGGCGCAGATCGAGAAGTTGCAGCTCGACGTCCTCGTCCGCGAAATGCGGAATCAGGAAAGGCAGGTGGTCCGCGGCACGATAGAGCGAGCGTATGCAACGACGCTTCCACGATGTGACTATTTCCCTGTCTTCGGCAGTGGCCTGAGTCTGCTTAAGCACCGCTTCGATATCCGCAAGATCGAGGTTGATATCACGATGCGTCCCGTAAAAGTCGTAGGTCCAGCTGACGATATCGAAACAATGCTCATCCTGTGCCATCTCATCCGCGGTATGCGGATCAATTCGTCTTATCCCCTCGAGCAGGCAGCGTAATACCTGCTCACGATGCAACGAATACTCGGGCTTAGGCTTAAGGCCGGGAATATAGAGAATGAACGGGCCGCGCGACATGTAAGTCACGTCGCCTTGTTGATGCGCTGCACTGCCGGCTGGAGTAGTTCCTGCAATTCAGGAATTGTCGTCACGACCGCGTCGGGCCCGGGCAGATCATCCGGCCACGCTGCGTCATTGCGATTGATCCACGCAGTCCGCAGGCCAGCGTCCCGGGCACCTTGAACATCTGTCTGCGGATGATCACCAACATGCAGAATCTCCGCGGGTGAACAGCCGCTGCGCGCAACCGCCTGGTCGAATATCGGCCGTGCGGGTTTTGCAAAACCGGCCTCGGCTGCTGCCACGACATCGTGAAACAGGTGCCGGATACCGATCGTTTCGAGGTTTGCATTGCCATTGGTTACTGCGACCAGAACAAAGTCGGTGGCGAGCATTTCCAGTGCCGGCATGACATCGGGATAGAGATCAACCTGATTTCGCGCGCGATCGAATACCTCGAACGCCGGTTCGACGAGTTCTGCAGTATAGCCGGAGTGGACAGCGATTTTTTCGAGCACTTTCTTACGCAGGAACCGGAAGTCATGACTTTTCTCCCGGTGCTCCTCCATGACGGATTCGCGAACTTCGAGCAACCCCTCGTCAGAGAATTCGGCGGGAATGCGCGGGTAATTTTCCGTCAGCCATTCCCATAGTGCTGCTTCGGCCCGTTTGATTACCGGGTCGATCGCCCATAACGTATTGTCGAGATCGAGCGTAATGGCACGTATGCGATGCAACATGAATTCCGGAGTGGAGGCCTGAGGGCATTGTGGTCTTATAATAAGCCGCAGTTCAACCGAAGAGCGATCACAACGATGAAATACCTGCACACGATGGTCCGCGTCAGCAACCTCGACGACTCGCTGGATTTTTACTGCAACAAGCTGGGCCTCACTGAGCTCAGGCGCTACGACAGCGAGCAGGGACGATTCACACTCGTGTTCCTGGCTGCGCCCGGGGATGAAGATGCGCAAGTCGAGTTGACGCACAACTGGGATCCCGAGGAATACGGTGAGGGCCGCAATTTCGGGCACCTGGCCTACGGCGTCGACGACATCTACGCCGTCTGCCAGCGGCTGCTCGATGCCGGCGTGACCATCAACCGGCCACCGCATGACGGCCGCATGGCATTCGTCAGGTCGCCCGACAATGTCTCTATCGAATTACTGCAAAACGGTGATCCGCTGCCGGCCGCGGAGCCGTGGACGTCGATGGGGAATACCGGGCATTGGTAAACCGTTTATTCGGGACACCGGAGTTGTGGTAGGGGTCCGTAGGAGCCCGGCCCAGCGGACGACAAACATTGCAGGGCATGCTTTCAAACATGCCCTGCAATGTTTGCCAAGCATGATTCAACCACTCCCAGTCAAAGAACATCGCTCACTGGGGCGAGCTCCTACAGGCGAGTTCCTACGCCGGCATCAAGGGTGGCAGGATGTCGGTAGGGCGCTGTTCTTTTTGTTCCCGAAAAACCGAAATCGAGCGCAGCGATTTTGCCAGTGCCTCGCCATCGAATAATTCTTTCTGCGGGCCGTAATCCGCGCGGCACAGGCTTTGCAGCTGCGTCGACAACGGCATCGCTACGCGGATTGCGAAATCTCCGATATTCAGCGGCGGGCTGTCAGGCCACTCGAGCCTGCCCCAGCTCAGCAACGCAGACCGGACGCCGGCACCGTCGCCGGCTTGCGCCGCCTTGCGCGCTGCTTGCAGAATCTTCGCCTGCTGTTTGTAGATCGGCGGCGGCGCTGGCTCCCTGGGCGTGCGAGACACTGGCCGGCGT
>Ga0209987_10000315_pt1 | contig 25015 bp, 24 predicted proteins | sample N074metaG_FD_182134 | JGI IMG/M metagenome (GOLD analysis project Ga0209987, IMG submission 182134) | Deep subsurface microbial communities from Kermadec Trench to uncover new lineages of life (NeLLi) - N074 metaG (SPAdes) (version 2) | ecosystem: Environmental > Aquatic > Marine > Ocean trench...
TGACGATCCAGGCATAGCGGTACGACTCGGGACGCGGATCGATGCAGTCGATCGCAGCAGCAAGACACTGCACACGGCTGACGGCGAAACGCTGGCGTTCGACAAGCTGGTATTCGCAACCGGCGCGCGGCCGCGGCTCCTTGATTTACCTGGCGTCGATCTTGACGGCATTCATTATCTGCGCACCATCGCAGACGTGACCGGCATCCGAAAGCAGCTAAAAGTGGGTGCACGGCTGACCATAGTCGGCGCCGGCTATATCGGCCTTGAAGTCGCAGCCGTTGCCTCGCAGCTCGGCGCGATCGTTACCGTTATCGAGATGGAAGACCGTGTGATGAGCCGCGTCGTCTCGCCGCAGCTATCGAAGTTCTATCAAAATGAACACGCCTCGCATGGCGTAAAACTTTTATTGTCGACCGGCATTTCCGGATTTAGTGGCGATGGACAGGTCGCGGCTGTCGATCTGTCAAACGATGATCAGATTGCAACGGATCTGGTGGTGATCGGCATCGGCGTCGTGCCAAATACTGAACTGGCGTCTGACGCCGGACTCGACGTTGACAACGGCATCGTTGTCGACGATCACTGTCGAACATCCGATGCCGATTTTTTCGCGGTTGGCGACTGCACGTATCACCCAAACGATATCCTCGGATATCGCGTGAGACTGGAATCGGTGCATAACGCCCTGGAGCAGGCAAAAACCGCGGCCAGCAATATCTGTGGCGAGGAATCCTGCTATGCGCAGGTGCCATGGTTCTGGTCAGATCAATACGATCTCAAATTGCAGATAGCCGGACTGTCGCAGGGATATGACCAGGTAATCGTTCGCGGCGATCCGGACAGCCGGTCATTTTCCTGTCTGTATCTGCGCGACGGTCAGTTAATCGCAGTCGATGCGGTGAACAGCCCGAAAGATTTCATGCAATCAAAGGCGCTGATCGCAGCACACGCCGTCATCGATCCGGAAACGCTTGCGAATCCGGAAATCGAATTGAAAAATATGAATGATTCGTAGGAGCCCGGTGGGCCGGGCTCCTACGATAGCTATTCGGTTTCGATGGTCGCTTTTGGCAGGATAATGGTCAGGCTACCGTGCATTGATACCGGGCCATCGATCGCAGAGTAGGCGCGTGCTGTCAACGATTCCACAGCCTCGCTGGTCATGCCGGCAAACTTGCCAGTGCCGCCGCTTACTCGGGCTGTACCCAGCGCGCCCGGACCTTGTGTCATGATACCGAAGAAGGATCCCTTCCAGCTGTCGCCCGAACTCCAGCGCGCCGGCACCACGATTTCCCGCAGGTATGGCCAGTAATTTTCAACCTGATCGACCAGCAGGGTTCCCTGACCCGGAAGGTAAATATGCCAGGCACTGTTGACGAGAGCCTGGGAATTGATCAATGCAGTTTGTTCTGAATCAGTCGAGAATTTGATTCCAAGTCCCACGGCATTGCCTCGACTGTTCTTTAGCAAAACCACGGCGATGCGTGTATCCACGATAGCCGGTTCCCACAGGTCGACTACACGATCGGGGTGCGTATTGACAGTCGACTCGCCATTGTCTGTGTAGAGAATCGTGTCCCCTGGTACCGCGGTGTACGTGACATCCAGGTGTTTTTCATTCAAAACCGCAAGCGGGGAAACCGACCCGTGTCTGGTGAACGGGTTGTAGTACATCCCGGCAGCAAACAGCGCAGCGCCAACCAGCATGCCGATCAGTAATGAAACCACGTACTTCATTCCTCGTCACCCAGTTGACCGATGAACGTAGTGATCAGTTCGATACGCTCGCCGGCACTGACATCCTCGTTCTCAATATCCGTGATGAATCGTTCCCTGACAGTACCGGTTAATGTTTCGAAGTCCCGGGTGCCCGCAATCATCCTGCCACTGCGGTGACCCTCGGCTGAAGCAGTGAGATTCATTTGCAGATAGACAGTGCCTCGCGCCGGGAGATGCAGCACCCACTCAATGAACGGGCCGGTTTCCTCCGACGCATTGGCAAGCCGGCTGGCGACACCAATAACAACATCGTTACGGTCGCGGATCTTGAACATTTCTGCCTGCAGATTGCCGAACAGCTCGTCTCCCGGCCACTCGAGTCCTGCCGGCAAGGCATTATCCGTACCGACCAGGCCGACCAGGATGCGGTCACGTGGCAAATCGATACGAAAAGTCTCGGAGTTGCCGCCGTTCGCCTGTACCGTCATTAGCGACGGCTCCCGATGCAGGTCTACGGCCGGCACCGAGTACGTCAGCACACCGGCCCCGACGAGGCCCAACAAAATGCCGGAAATAAAGGTCTTGAACAATCGGCTCACCCGGTAAAAAATTGGCAACGGCTGCCTGATACAGCCCCCTACAGGGCGGAGTTTAGTTAAATTGGCGCGTCATCTCAGCATTTCCGTAACGAATTGTGATCCAGTCCGCATTTTTCCCCCAATCCTGAACCAATCCGACCGCTGCGACACTGCGCGCGGATTCAGCCGATTCAGTACAATCCGGCATCCCCTGCCGGCGGCAGGCATGCGACAGGATTTCTGCAACACCGACGATCAACGATGAAAGCTATTTGCCTGTGGTCAGGCCCGCGTAACGTGTCGACGGCGCTTATGTACAGTTTCGCGCAGCGACGCGACACGCTGGTCGTCGATGAGCCGCTGTATGGACATTTCCTGCGCGTGACCGGAACCATCCATCCTGGCCGGAATGAAGTCCTGGCAGCGGTGAATTGTGACGGCGACGCAGTCATGCGCGAGCTGCTCGCCCGGGAAGGCGACCCGACTCGGGACGTCCTTTTCATGAAGCAGATGGCACATCACCTGGTCGACGTTGACCGGGCTTTCATGCGCAAGACCCACAATATTTTCCTGGTACGCGATCCGCAACGGATGTTGCCATCACTCACGATCCAGATGCCGCACGCAAAACTTGCGGATACCGGCCTTGAAACCCAATGGCATCTTTATCGCGAGTTGACTGACGCTGGCCAGCAACCGGCAATACTCGACTCGCGTGAGTTGTTGCTTGACCCTGGCGCCGTGCTGGAGAAACTGTGCGCGCACCTGGAGATTCCCTACACCGACGACATGCTGCGCTGGCCTGCCGGGGCGCGGCCGGAGGATGGTATCTGGGCACCTCACTGGTATCACGCCGTGCACAGGAGCACCGGGTTTTCGGTCGAAGTTGCAAAAGATGATTTTCCGGAGAGACTCGAGCCGTTGCTGGCAGAATGTAAACCCTGGTACAACAAGTTATATGAGCACGCCATACGTGCCGACACTGGAGAATAGTTTTGCAAGCCCCCGATCCGCGAAATCAGAAAATCAAGATCTACGTGAACGGCGAACTGCTGCCGAGATGCGACGCAAAGATCTCCGTGTTCGACAGCGTCGTGCAAGGTGGCGATGCCGTATGGGAGGGCTTAAGGGTGTACAAGGGCCGAATCGCTGCGCTCAGTGGTCATCTGCAGAGACTGCAGAATTCCGCCAAAACGCTGGCATTCACGGCCACGCCGACCAGCGATGAAATTCGCCAGGCGCTGTTCGCCACCCTGGAGGCGAACGGCATGACTGACGAAACGCATATTCGTCTGACGCTGACGCGTGGCGAGAAAATCACCTCCGGGATGAATCCGAAGCTCAATCAGTCGGGTTGTTCGCTGATCGTGCTTGCGGAATGGAAGCTACCCGTATACGCGGACTCCGGTATCAGCGTCATTACCTCATCCATCCGTCGCAATACGCCCGAATGTCTGGATTCGAAAATTCACCACAACAATCTCCTGAACAATATTCTTGCGACAATCGAGGCCAATGTAGCGCAGGTTGATAGTGCGCTGATGCTCGATGTTCACGGTTACCTGTCTGAAACCAACGATACCAATTTGTTCCTGGTGATTGACGGCGTGTTGTTGACGCCCTATGCCGATAGCTGCCTGCCGGGATTAACCCGGCAAATGATTCTCGATATTGCCGCCCGGGAAAAGATGCCGGCCAAAGAGAAAAATCTGTCGTTAACAGAGCTGTATACGGCTGACGAAGTATTCACGACCGGCACGATGGGGGAATTGACGCCGGTACTGATGGCTGATGGCCGCACGATAGGTGATGGCAAGGCCGGCGAGCTGACGAAGAGACTGCAGACGCTGCATCGCCAGTACGCCTATGATCACGGCGAGGCATTGCCGTTCGCGTGAATTAACGCTCTGTAATCATGACTAGGAACAACCATCCTGCGAGTAGTAATTCGCGAGATACTCCTCGAAGCTGATCTCGTCCGATTGCTCAATCTCCTGTTGCCGCTTGATGGAATTCCGCGCCTCATCCTCGTAAACGCCCAGACGCTCGCCGCCCAGTGGCTCAATTTCGAAAAAGTACTCCTTGTGTCCCCGGGCATTGGCCATCGCGAAGTGATAAAACGCCAATTTGGTCTGCCGTAATTCTTCCAGGACACGCGCAGACGGCGTGGCCTCCGGGTTTTTGATCAACTCGGTTTGAGCGTCTACGGCCTGCACGTAGTCGTTGCCACCCTCACCACGATCTATGATCTCGGCAATCGCCCTGACATCGCGCATGATCTCCGTTGCCCATTCAGTCAACGGGCGCTCCGACCCGCGGTCGATAAGCCGGAATTCCGGGTCACGACCCTTAGTCGCCGTTCCCGAATGATTGGCTGCATTCTCTCGCCACAGGGCGTCGTCAAACTCCGGGCTGTCCTGCAACAGGCAATAAATGAGAAATGCCTCCATGAATCGCATCGCGTTCTGATTGATGCCGACGGGATCAAATACATTCAGATCCAGCGACCGCACTTCGACATACTCAACGCCCCCGCGACGCAAGGCCGCGGTCGGACGCTCGCCTGACATTGCAACGCGCTTCGGTCGTATTGGACTGTAGTACTCGTTCTCAATCTGCAGTTGATTAACGTTCAGTTGCCGCCGCTCACCATCGGCGTCGATGCCGATCTTTGCAAAGGCCGGATCCGGCGTGCAGATCGCACAACTAAGGTCGCTGATATAGTCATCGACGCTATTCAGCGATATGTTGATGCGAGCCTGCGCCTTGTTGCTGTATCCCAGGTCGCTCATTCGCAGCGAGGTGCCAAACGGCTGGTAGAAAGTATCTTTGTCGAAACTCGGCATTATCGAGTCGTCCGTGCCAAAGAATGACTTGCAAAGTGCCGGTGAAGCGCCGAACAGGTACAGGGCCAGCCAACCCAGCCGCCGAAAGTTGCGCACCATACTGAAATAGGACTGGGAGCGAAAATCGTCTTCGTCTTGCGAGGATTCTTCGAGGTCCTGGAATACAGGCCAGAATGCACCTGGCAGCGAGTAGTTGAAGTGTACGCCCGCAATTGCCTGCATCTTGCGACCGTAGCGGTATCCCAGGCCATTCCGGTAAACCGTTTTCATCCGGCCAACGTTCGAACTTCCATATTGCGCTAGCGGAATTCCACTGTCATCAGACATCAGGCATGGCATGCTCGTCGTCCACAAAAGCTCATCGCCAATGCGTTCGTAAGTAAACTGGTGAATCTCGCAGAGAACACGCAAAGTTTCCCAGGTATTCGCGTACGCAGGGGTTACGAATTCGAGTAACGCCTCTGAGAAATCTGTCGTTATGAAGCGATTGGTCAGGGCTGAGCCAAGGGCAATCGGGTGCGGCTGGGCTGACAGCTTGCCGTCGCCGCCCACCCGCAGCGATTCCTTTTCAACGCCTTTAAGGCCGCCGGACAAGACCCCGGGGGGTGCTGCGCTGGCCAGCCGCGCTATGCGTTCTTCAATTATCCTGCTCAATCCAGGCTGTCTCCGGCTATAGCTGACCACTTACGGCCCAGGCAGGACTATACAGGCGACCCTTAAATGTGCCAACGGCGCAATTTTCGGCATCGAAACTTGCTGGCTTATTGTTCGGTTAGTCTGTGGCTGAGCGGTAATTGGTCTATCATTGGATAGCCGCAACGAACGGCATCACGACATGGTCCCAGTCTTCCGACAATTCCTGCCCGCGCTTTCTTTAGCCTGCGTTTTCTTGCTGCTCAGCGATCCTGCACACGCGCTGCGCTGCGGCAGCCGGCTCGTCAAAGACGGCATGCACGAATCACGGGTCATCGAGTTATGTGGTGAGCCGGTCTCGCGGCGACACCTGGGCTACGTACTGCGACCCTACATACTCAAACGGCCTGCAGGCATCCTCGGGACACACTACACAAGGCATGTTTACAGCGGCTTTCATGAGGAGCTTCTCGTTACTGAACTGGTGTTCAACTTCGGACCGCGGAAATTGATGCGTGTCCTGAGATTTGAAGGTGGCCAGCTAACATCAATTCGCACTGCGGGTTACGGCTATCACGAGAAAAATCGCTGACAGTCAGTTTAATGGGTACTCATTCACAATCCTGATCCCGCGAAAGGTCTATTATTTGCAAGGGCAGCCCCGCAAAATAGTTCGCACGGAGAAAATTGACTGATGGATGATGCACACAAGAGAAGAATTCGCGACGCCAATGCCGGACCGGCCACATTGATCAGTGAGGGCTGCCACATCAAGGGTGTTGTGACCGGCAGAGGAAATTTCATGATAAGCGGCGAAGTCGAAGGTGATTGTGACATTGAGGGCACCGTCACCCTGGCGAAGAACGGTCTCTGGCGTGGCACGATAAAGGCGGATTCGGTCATTGTAGCCGGGACGATCGAGGGCGAAATCGACGCATCAGGCCGGGTCGAGATCAATGATACGGCCAGGATCTCGGGGACGGTTTCCGGTGATTCGATTGCGGTTGCGGAGGGCGCAATCGTCGAAGGTGTGATGCGAACTACGCGGCCAGAGAAATCAATGGAATTTGTTGAAAAGCGTCGGACGAAAGAAGGAAAATAGGGGTCGGACCCCTGTTTTCATTGGCAAGTGGCGCGGCGGCAGCTGATTATGTTATGACTCACGGACCGGCAAACGAGCCCCCGGGTCATTAACCAGTGCAAACCAGAGGCGTTAAGGACATCTCCGCGCGAGAGCTTGCGTCGCCGTCACCAATATCGATCAAAAAACAGGCGAAGTGGTAAACTATGCGGGTCAGGACGACAATGAATGTTCCGCATGGCCTGAGTGCACCGCAAGGCTATCGCAGAACTGGTCGAAAAATAAAAAATAGTGACCGACGGTCATGTTGGCAAAGCCGATTATTGAATCTGCCAGCGCCGTCCGAGTCTGTATAAAGAGATGACCAGCAGAATTTTACCCAGATATCTGATCCTCGTGTCGACCCTCACGCTGGTCGTTATCGGCATCATGTTGTCCATTTTCTACGGCCAGTACCGCTGGCTTGCCAGCGGCATCGTATCCAGCAGCGTTGAACAACACGAGATCAGCTTGAGTGCCAGCTTCGAACGGCAGGCCAGAGGACAGCTACATCGCATAGCGGATTCCTTGTCCACAACCGACAGCGATGACTATGGGGCGCAACTCCTGGTGCTAAGCCGGGCGATCGCCGGCAGTGGCGACCTGGTGGGTCTGAGATACGTACAGTCAGGCGGAATTAATGTGCAATCCGGCGAGCCCGTCGATGATCCCGTAGCCGATGGCCATGTCCTGCGCGCGGACCATCTGTACATGTCATACGCCGTTCGGCGCGATGAGGTCGAAATGGGTACTTTGCTCAGTGGATATTCACTGGAAAACCTGTCTCAGGAATTACAAGCGTTCGAACAGCGGTTGGTACAGCAGGGCACGCAGCGTCGTCAGGACAGCCTGTTTTGGGTCGGCGGCGCCACCCTGTTTATGCTCGGACTCTGCGGCGTGGTCATATGGCTGATTGCTAAAACACAGGCCCAGCGCATTCGCGAATTGAAAGTACAGGCGCAAAAACTGAGCGAATCAGATTTCGGTGAACCTCTGCAGGTTTTGCATGGTGACGAACTCGGAGATCTCGCTGAAGTTTTCAATGACATGCGTGACAAGCTGCGGCGCACGACCATATCGAGGGATTACGTCGACAGTGTTTTGTCCAGCATGAACGAAGCGATCATTATTACCTCTGCGGACGGCACAATCATACGCATTAACGAGGCAACGTCTCGCCTGCTCGACTACCCGGCCGATGAACTCGTCGGTCAGAACGTGGACATTATCGTTGACCGGAAAAAAGGGCGGCCACTCGAACCGGATTCAGGCTCAGGCGTACCACGCGAGGCTTTTCTGCTGACCAAATCGGGCGAGCAAATACCCATTTCCTATACGAGCTCATCTATTTGTAATGATGATGGGCTGACCGGCGATCGTATCTATGCCGCCCAGAACATTACTGAGCGGCGAAAAGCAGAAAGAAGAATTCGCTACCTGGCGAGAATAGATGCGCTGACCAAAATACCGAACCGCATGCAGTTCCAGCACTTGTTGCAACGAGCGATAGCGAGGGCCCGCAGATCAAACAAAAGCCTGTGCCTGTTTTACATGGACGTTGATAAATTCAAGGACATTAATGATACCTTCGGCCACCTGGCCGGCGATACCGCACTGGAGACGGTGGCAGAACGTCTGACATCGGCGTTGCCCCGTGATGCGGTCATTGGCCGGCTCGCCGGAGACGAGTTCGCAGTCATCGTGAATAAACTTGGCGCCGACACCGACGCTCGGCCAGCCCTGGACAAACTTGCTCAAACGGTACTCGACCGCCTGGCAGACCCGTTCTTGGTGCAGGGACATGAAGTGTTTATGACCGCCAGCATGGGTATTGCTTTTTACCCATCAGATGCACGCAATGTCATTGACCTTATTCGCAATGCCGATGCCGCGCTTTACCATTCGAAAAAGAACGGTGGCAACGTTTACTCCTACTACCGGCCTGAGATGAACGAGGCGGCGGTTGAACGCCTGATGACCAAGAGCAGGCTTAAGCGCGCATTCGAGCGCAACGAACTCCTGGTCCACTACCAGCCGAAGTACGACATCCAAACCGGCAAGGTGATCGGCGCCGAGGCCCTGGTGCGATGGGAGCTGCCGGATCGCGGAATAATAATGCCCGCAGATTTCATCCCTATCGCGGAAGAATCGAACCTGATAATCGAGATTGGCGAGTGGGTTCTCGACCGGGTTTGTGAGGATTTTCGACACTGGCAGCGTTCAGTTTCGCCAGAGCGCATTGCCGTCAACTTGTCACTCAAGCAGTTGAAACAACCGAACTTCATCGACCGCATCAGTTCAATATTGCGAAGCCGTGAAGTCTCACCGACCTCGCTTGAACTGGAAATCACGGAAACTACGCTGATGGAAAATCCGGAACGTACAATTAAATTGCTGGACGAGCTCTACTCGCTCGGATTGCATCTGGCGATTGACGATTTCGGCACTGGCTATTCATCGCTGAGCGCTTTGCAACAATTCCCGATCAGCACCTTGAAAATCGACAAATCGTTTGTTCGCCACGTAGCCACAAGTGCTGATGATGCGACGATTGTCGGGACCATCATTCACATGGGCAGGGCCCTTAAGATGGATGTTGTTGCCGAGGGAGTCGAAACCGAAGAGCAACTGAATTTCCTGCAACAAATGGATTGTAATTACGTGCAGGGACTCCTGTTCGGCGAACCGATGACATCGGACAATTACTTGGAATTGCTGTTGTCGCAGGTGGACGGCACCGACGAGCATCGCGCCCTGTTTGCATGAGCCCGGAAAATCCTCACTAATTGGTCGGTTTTTCAACCAGTTAATCAGCAACTTCACTAGTTGGCAACGACATGATTAAATATCGCCACATCAATGGCGAGGGGTTGCCGGGTAGCGGTATGCCTCCACAGCCCTCAACTTAATTCGAGATAATGAAAAATTTCATCAAACTTATTTGCAGTGTCTCCGTATTGTTTGGCGTACAGTCGGCACTCGCCTGTGACTATCCGCATCGGGTACTGATTCCGAACGGTACGACAGCAACCAAGGAAGATATGCTCGAGGGTCAGCGCGGCGTAAAGAGATTTGTCGCTGATATGGAAGTTTATCTCGAGTGTATTATTGACGAAGAGAAAATGTCCCGGGCCGTTTTGGAAGATCTCGACCCGGACGACGAGCAGCAGCGCGAAGACCTGCTTAATAAGAAATACAATGCAGCTGTCGATGAAATGGAGAGACTCGCAGCCCAGTTCAATGTCGAGGTTCAGGCTTACAAGGCCAAGGAAAAGTCCTAATCAGAATCGCCTCGTCCGAGCCCGCCCCGGCGGGCGATGTGCGAATGCCTCAAGAAGTGGAAATGCCCGTCAACCCTCGGGCGTTTTTTTGTTCCAATGCGCCGGCAGCGGTTTCACAAAGAGTCGATTTCTTTTTTCAGGTCGAAGCGTTTCTCCGTGATAATACGCTCGAGCACCTGAATGCGTTCTTCCAGTACTTCAATTTTTGCGAGCGTGTCCTCCAGTTCCTCGTTGGCTTCAGGTTCCTTCTTTCGCTGCTTGAGATAGGTCTGGACGATGTTGGTGCACATCACCATGGCGACAATAAGAAGAACAAAAACTAGCGTGCTGTTCATTTATTTTCCCTTAAATTAGGTGGCAGCCGTGGTTTAAAGTTTTCTGAATTCCTGGTCGAGATTGAATCTCGACGACGTTACGTAGCGCTCCAGGCGTGCCAGCCGGCTGTCCATGGACTGAAACCGTCGCCTGACGTCACCGAGTGTTTGCCGCGGTGCCGATCGAAGCGCCTTGCGGAATTCCGGGTCGTAGGTGGGTTCTCGATCGCCGCTCGGGGCTGCCGGCACCAGGAATACCGTGCCGAAGTAAGCAACCAGGGTTACCGGCATGGCCATGCAGAGTGCAACAACCGCCAGCACCCGGGTCATTTTCAGATTGAAGCCGAAATAGTCGGCCAGCCCGGCGCATACGCCACCGAGTACCGCACGATCGCGGCTGCGATAAAACTTGCGGCGTGCGATCGACTCGTAACCGCTCACGAATGGCTCCAGTAGTCGTCTCTCGACCGGCGACGCCAGAATTCATATTCCTGGTGCCTGCCGGAATAGATCAGCGGCTTTTCCCTGAACAGCAGGACTACTCCAAGGTAGACCAATACGGTGACCCAGAAGAAGAGCAGCAAGCAGATTACCGTGATGATGCGCACGGTTGCGGTTCGAAAGTTGCCGAATTCCGCGACGCCTGCGCAGACTCCGAATATCCACCCGTTTTCCCGGTCACGGTATAGCCCTCGCAATGGGCCGTGATTCAGATTCCAGGTGCCTCTACTCATATTTTCCTCCTCCAGTCTTGCAGGTCGCTATCCAGTATTTCCTCGAGGGACTCAAGTCGCTCTTCCAGGCGCTGAGCCAGAAGCCACATATCCTCCAGCATCTTTTCGTCACCACCCGATATTTCCCGTGACTGTTTCCACTTGGTAATGAAGTGCAGGACGATAAACAGGGGCGCGGGAACCGCGATAAATACAATGACCGCTATCGTTAGTAATTCGCTCACGGTGAGATCCGCTTACTTGGCCTTTGCAACAGCATCTGCGCCACCCGAAACTCGCCTCTTCAGGTCGTCAAGTTCCCTCGCAACAGATTCCTCTGCTTCCAGGCCGGCAAATTCATGATTGAGGTCTTTCGGCAATCCCAGGTCATAGGCTTCGATTCGCCCTTCGACATCGTCAATGCGACGCGTGTACTGCTCGAAACGAACCATTGCATCCTCAATCTTGTAATCGTGGATTTTCTTCCTGGCCGCGAGCCGGCTATTCGCTGTCTTATGACGTGCGAGCAATGACTTCTGCCTGACTTTCGCATCCAGTAACTTCTGTTCCAAACGCGAGATGTCTTGGTTGAGTTTCGCCAGGCCTTCGTCGATGATCGCATAATCTGTCTTCAGGATTTCTGACGCCGCTGACGCTCTCGATTTCTCGATCAGTGCTGCCTTGGCAAGATCCTCACGGTCCTTGCGCAGCGCGAGCTCGGCTTTCGAGTCCCAGTCGCTTTGCTCGCGCTCCAGTTGCCCAAGCTTGCGATTCAGGTCTTTTTTGTCGGCAATCGAGCGAGCCGCCGCCGAGCGCACCTCAACCAGCGTGTCTTCCATTTCCTGGATCATCAGTCGCACAATTTTCTCGGGATCTTCGGCCTTATCGAGAATTGCGTTGATATTCGAGTTCACGATGTCGCTGAATCTCGTGAATATGCCCATTGGTTTGTCCTCTTTTAGGTAACAGTTCAGTAACTGAAACTGCAGCATCCGTGCCAAGTATTTACGCCAGGCTTAAGCGACTGTTTTTTAAGTGATAAAGGCACGTACTCAGTAGTCTAACGGAATTCAGAATTTGGTGAATTACACTATTTATTTGCGAAACTCGCTAATTTCTGGTTTATTTAACGAATGCCCGGCGAACATCCAGCCCAACCCATCATCGGCGAGGCGCCGGCCTTTCTCGAAATGCTGGAGCATGTGTCGCGAGCAGCCCCGCTGAGCAAGCCTGTACTGGTCGTCGGCGAGCGCGGCACGGGCAAGGAACTGATTGCGTCACGCCTGCATTTCCTGTCCAGGCGCTGGGAGCAGTCGCTGGTAAAGGTCAATTGCGCTGCACTGACAGAGTCCATCCTCGAGTCCGAATTGTTCGGACACGAGGCAGGGGCCTTTACCGGTGCAATCAGGGCGCACATCGGTCACTTCGAGCGAGCGGACGGAGGCACGCTGGTGCTTGACGAATTGGCGAGCATATCCCTGCGCACGCAGGAGAAAATTCTGCGGATCATTGAATATGGGGAGCTGCAACGGGTTGGCGGCAGTGACACCATTGCCGTCGACATTCGCATTGTCGGATCGACAAACGCAGATTTACAGGCATTGGTCGCCGCCGGACGTTTTCGCGTGGACCTGCTGGACCGGCTTGCATTTGATGTCATCACCATACCGCCGTTACGTGAGCGCCTGGAGGATATTTTGCCGCTGGCCTACGCGTTTGCCCTGAATATGGCCAGCGAATTGAAGTACCGGTACTTTCCCGGCTTCGGTGCACGGGCCTCTTCGGCGCTGTTGCGCCATGACTGGCCTGGAAACGTTCGTGAGTTGAAGAATGCGGTTGAGCGATCTGTCTATCGTTCGGAGGAACCGGACAAACAGATTGCCAGTATCGTTTTTGATCCATTCGATTCGCCGTTTCGATTACGCGAATCGGCAATTGTGGAAAGTCCAGCGAAAGGAAAGTCTGTCATACGAAGCACGCCGATTTTGCCGACCGATATTAATACGCGGGTACAGGAACTCGAGATAGAGTTGCTGAAAGCCGGGCTCGAGAAAGCGCGATTCAACCAACGCCTTGCTGCAGACTTGCTGGGCCTCAGTTATCACCAGCTTAGAGGCAAAATAAGAAAATACTCGCTGGATAGCAGGAAATCCGAGGTCGGCTAGCTGTCATCCCTGTAGCGGCGCACGTAGATTGCCGCGGCAGTGAAGAGACCGCACACGATCAGGCCCAGCCACAGTCCCGGGTTAGTCAGGAAACCACTTAAATCCATCAATCCCAGCAGGCTCAATTGGGCGTCGGCAAGAAGCGCGAAACCATCGCCCTCTTCGAAAAGTCGTTCCATTGTGCCGGGATCGATAAACAGCGGCATCTTGATGGAGCGCACGAAGAACGCCTCAGCAAAGACCGCGGTGTCGAAAAGCATATTCTCGAGCATTGGCAATATGGCGATCGGCAGAAATGCGGTCAGAAACGGTGAGCGTTTCGTGAAGGCAGAGATGAACAGGAACCATCCGATGAACGGCGACAGCCACAAGGGCAATGCCAGCACGAAGATGAGCGTCGCTGTCCAGTTGTCGAAGAACGGGACTGACCCCCAGATCAGGGTCAAGCCGCTGCCGCCGCGGGCCGCAACCCACACACTGGCAAACAGCAGCACGGCCAGGTGCGTGACCAGGATCATTGCGAAAGTCACCAATGGAATGACCAGCATTGCTGTCAACAACTTCGAGAGCACCGTTTCAAGATCGGTCGAAGGCATGGAGCGCCAGAAAAGAATACTTCTGTCCTTGCGCTCTGCGTACAGCGTATCGAGCGCATAGAAAATGGTCAGTATCCACATCGAAAACACGAATGTGGTCGACAGGCCGATCATTATTCCGGACAGTACCGCCGCCCTTGCATTGTCCGGCATATTGGACGCACCGACGATGCCGATGTCGACATGTTCCATGCCGTTGATTGACACCTGGCCCGTCAGTGCTGCCAGCGTCATGATGATCGCCACCACAATGGGAACGACGTATATCGACCGATGCTCCCAGAGTTCCCGTTCAAGCAGTGCGAGCTGACCTTGCATCATGCGGTCACTCCTTTGACCTTGGCTACGAACAGATCGGCGATATCCGGCGTCCTCAGTTCGCCGAGCCCTGTCAGTTGCTCACGACTGATGCCTTCAAAAGTGAGAACTTTCTTGCCGAATACGTCGCGTTCAAAGATTGGATTGAGCTTCCTGGCCCGATCGGCATTTTCACCACTGGCCAGTAATTCGACGTATTGTTCAGGTAACGCGTCCATGCTGGCATCAAGCACGATGCGACCATTGTTGATGAACATGATGTTCGTCAACAGGTTCTCGATCTCTTCTACCTGGTGCGTCGTGATGATGATGGTCCGCTCTTCGTCGAAATAGTCCTCCAGCAAGTTGCTATAGAAGTCCTTGCGGAAGATGATATCGAGACCGAGCGTCGGTTCGTCAAGTATCAACAGCTTTGCGTCGATCGCGATAATGATCGAAAGGTGCAGTTGCGTGACCATGCCCTTGGACAATTGCCGCACTTTCGCTTTGGCCGGGATTTTTGTGTGAGCAAGTAATGCCTCAGCTTTCTTCCTGGAAAAGTGATTGTGGACAGCCTCGACAAAATCCAGGAGTTGGTATACGCGAATCCACCGCGGCAATATTGCCACGTCGGCGATAAAGCAGATGTTTTGCATCAATTCCTTGCGCTGGCGAAACGGGTCCAGACCCAGCACTGAAAGGCTGCCCTGGCAGTCGGTCAGGCCAAGAAGTGCTTTCAGGAGTGTCGTCTTGCCCGCGCCATTCGGACCGATAAGACCCGTGATGCAGCCTTTTTCAATATCGAAGCTGACATCGTCAACCGCACGCAAGTCGCCATAACTCTTTGATAGGTTGTGTGCACTAACCAGGCTAGTCATCCTTCCCTCCCGGCTTCGATGGTTTCTTTGCCTTCACCTGTCGCAGCAATTGATCAGCCTCGAAGCCAAGCCGCTGGATCGTCGCGACGACCTGCGGCCACTCTTTTTCGATGAATCGAAGACGCTCGTCTTTTAACAGCTGCTTGTGGGCCCCGTCAGTGACGAACATGCCGCGGCCGCGTTTTTTCTCGACCAGACCTTCATCAACGAGTTCCTGGTAACCCTTCAGGACGGTCAACGGATTCAGCCGGTATTCAGCAGCGACATTTCTAACCGATGGCAGCGCATCACCATCGCCGAGGACGCCCTCGAGGATCATCGCAACTACGCGATCACGCAGCTGGCGATAGATCGGCAGGTCTTCATTCCACTTCGGGTCCATTGAATATCCGAGGCCTGTCATTTGTTGTTTTGACGCGGCCACGACAGGTACTTAGCGGTACCCACTGGCTTTCGGCCGGAATCTGCGGGCCTGCCGTCATGGTCAGCCCGCCGCGCAATATTAGCAGGGCGACGCGGAAAGTCGCGATCTGATTCCTGCGGATTGTGCATGAGGACGGGCGCGAACACAGTCCTGCAAAATATTGACAGTTTATTCACACCGTTAACCTGGAAAGAGCTACTGGACCGACGAGTCGTCAGATCCGCCATCCCTTACCTTGCTCGTTCGAAGCGTCAGCTCATCGAGGCTTAGCTCGATATCGAGCGGCAGCGCAAGAATGGCGTCGACCACATACAACAGCGAATCGATTTTCTGTAATGACTCTGACTCGAGAGTGATACTCATCCGGGTCACAAGACCAAAATTCCGTGCCGATGAGACCTCTGCGGGCAGCTTTGCACGCGCCTGGCCAGCAACCAGCGCGACCGTGAACATCAGCATGACTGACAATGAAAGCAATACTTTTGTGAGCTGATCAAAGCGACTGTTCATTTGCTCTTACGGCGCCTTTTTGAGTGCCGTCCTCGGTTTAAGTGACTTAGTGTTATAGTTGACTATAACACCAAACTTCGTGATTGCAAGCCATTTGCCTGAAAAAATAACCCTGAATCGCGCGGACGGCCGTTTGAATAAGACAGACTGTGCTCTTAGGGCATTAACATCAATGACTTACGCGATATTCGCCAGCGAAGCTCGCTGCTGGAAGCGGCCCCAGGCGCCGGGCAGGGGTCGCATCGCTCAGCTCGGGCAGTCCGCAGCCACCGCATTCTGGCCACAAATATGGACACCATTTTGCCCGCGGTAGCGAGAGAGGTACTGCGGTTGGAAGCGTCGCTTTCCATGGGTGAAGCCGTCGCTTATGCTCGATCAATGAGCGTTACCCCGGAAGATTCGGCCTTGATGCTCCGCTACCAGGACGGCGACGTAACAGCGTTCGAGACACTGTATCGCCGGCACAAAGACTCCCTGTATCGCTATCTGCTGCGCCTTTCGCGGAATCGCGACACAGCTGAGGACGTATTCCAGGAAGTATGGGGCAAGATCATCAAGTCGCGGCACCGTTATCGGCCAACGGCGAAATTTACGACCTTTCTCTATCACGTCGCCCACAACTGTTTCATTGACTACGTGCGGAGAAACAATCGTCACATGGTCGCCTCTGCCATGGATCCTGATTGCAGACCTGACCCAGGTGATGAACCTGATCTCGAAGCCGAAAAGAGCTTTGCTCGCCAGCGACTCGATGCAGCGCTCGGCACCATACCGGATGAACAACGCGACGTCTTCCTGCTGCATGAAGAGGCTGGCCTGAGTATTGACACAATTGCGCAGGTGACCGGCGTCAAGCGGGAAACGGTCAGGAGCAGACTGCGATACGCCACCAGCAAACTAAAGACGGCTCTGGCCGAGCCTGCTGCACAGACTCAGAGGACTGCGTGATGCAGTGCTCATCAGGCGAGCCGGCGACGGACCATTGACATGAATCAGGACGATGACAAACAGCAAGCAGCAGATATTGACCCGCATGTGTCGGCGCACTACGCGTCACTGGCTGACGAAAAGACACCGGCCGATCTCGATAACGCTGTCTTGCGCGAGGCCGCGAGGGCGGTGCGGGCCGATAATCGGAAGGGTTCTTTCGAGACCTGGTATCGTCCCGTCGCATTCGGGGCGACGGTCGGGCTGAGCCTGGCGATCATTCTTGATCTCAGCGACCCGGGTATTTTCAGCCCGCCGGCGGATATGTCCCTGGAAACCGCGCTACCCGTCCAGGCACTGCCCGAAACCACAGCTGACCGCGGGACTGAGCCAGCACAGCTCCCGGGAAGACAGTCGGACCGTGCCCCGGCAGTATCTCAGACGCAGGGAGCAGCACTTGAGAATCGTACTGGCGTCAGCGATGAATTCACGGCTGAGGTTGAGAGAGCCAAGCAACGTGTCCAGGAAATGGAAGCAGCCGCAGGCACCACCTTGAAGCCAACACCGAACGTGGCGGCGAAATTCACCAGGCCGCGACCGGCCATTGCGCTCAAGCCCCGTTCGCTGGAGGCACCATTTGAGTGCAGCGATGAGCAGAAATCCGATGTTGAGGAGTGGTGGAAATGCATAGAAACGCTCCGCCAGTCGGGACAGGCAGAGGCCGCAAACCTGGAACTCGAGAACTTCCGGGAGATCTTCCCGGATTTCGAACTGCCAGAATAAGTACATTACCCGGATGCCGAACGCGGCATCGAATGCTAGAATCGCGCGCCGCATAAAAATAGCACTTATTTGTACTTATGACAGGTCGAGCCATCAATGAATAATCCCGTTCGTATCACCATCACCGGCGCCGCCGGCCAGATTGGCTATCAACTTGCGTTTCGCATCGCCTCGGGCCAGATGCTTGGCTCCGGCCAGCCGGTCATATTGCAGCTGCTTGAAATCGCGCCTGCACTGGCGGCACTGGACGGCGTGGTCATGGAGCTGAACGATTGCGCGTTCGACACGCTCGCCGGCATCGTTGCTACGGCTGACGCGAACGTCGCTTTCGAAGACGCCGAATATGCATTGCTGGTCGGAGCAAGGCCACGCGGCCCCGGAATGGAGCGCAAGGAATTGCTGGAGGCAAATGCACAAATATTCTCAGTGCAGGGTAAAGCAATCAATGATCACGCAAATCGCGATATCCACGTGCTGGTGGTCGGCAATCCTGCCAATACGAACGCACTGATCGCCAGCAGTAACGCGCCAGGCATCGATCCGGTGAACTTCACAGCAATGACACGGCTCGACCACAACCGTGCAGCAGCTCAACTCGCAGCAAAAACCGGCAATCACGTATCGAGCGTCCGGCAAATGATAATCTGGGGAAATCATTCCGCGACGCAGTATCCGGACATTCATCACGCGACGGTTGGCGGTAAACCTGCAATGGACCTTGTCGATCAGGCATGGCTGGCTGACGAATTTATTCCGCTGGTGCAACAGCGTGGGGCCGCCATCATTAAAGCACGCGGTGCATCCTCCGCAGCCTCGGCCGCCTCGGCCGCTATAGACCACATGCATGACTGGGCACTGGATACGCCGGCGGACGACTGGGTCAGCATGGCGATTCCCGCCGATGGCAGCTACGGCGTCGAACCCGGCGTAATCTACTCCTACCCGGTGCGCTGCCAAGGTGGCACGATTGAAATCGTGCAGGACCTGGCAATCAATGATTTCAGCCGTGATCGAATGCAGGCGACCGAAGCAGAACTTCGTGAGGAACGCGTGGCGATCGAATCGTTGTTATAAGGGTACCTCTGGCCGGAGGCAACGCTGAGAATTGGATCACGCGATCGCGCTCGGCTTTCTGGCACCATTGGCCCCCCGGTGATAGGGTTCTTATGAGGCTCTGCGATTGACCCGGACTTGGGAGACTCCTGCTGCAGCGCCGGGTTGCCGCGTCAGTGAGGATAAGTGCGTGTCCAGTTTTCTAATTGATCTTTCCTGGTTCCTGTTGTTCTTCGGCGGTGGCATCTATCTTGCCTACAACCGGGTCAGGCTGCTGACCTCTACGGTCGTCGCCGGTGCGGCAATCCTCGTCTACACCTTCTACGGTTCCTGGAACATCGTCACGCTCATAATCCTGTGGCTGCTGTTTGCAGCACTGATAGTGCCCAACATGCCCGAATTCCGGCGCGAAAAAATCACGCGTCCGGCGCTCGAAGCCTATCGAAAACTGCTGCCATCGATGTCCGATACGGAACGTGAAGCGCTCGAGGCCGGCAATGTGTGGTGGGACGGCGAGTTGTTCTCCGGCATGCCCAACTGGGACCGCTTGACTGGGTTTCCGGCGCCACAGCTGTCCGATGAGGAACAGGCATTCTTCGACGGTCCTTGTGAACAACTGTGCGCGATGCTCGATGACTGGGATATTGCCCACATACGTGGCGACTTGCCGCCAGAAGTCTGGACATTCATCAAGCAACACAAATTTTTCGCAATGATCATTCCAAAGCAGTACGGCGGCCTGGAATTTTCTGCCTATGCAAATGCAATGATCATCACCAAGCTGGCGAGCCGCAATCCAGCCGCGTCGTCGACGGTGGGCGTGCCGAATTCGCTCGGCCCGGCGGAGTTATTGCTGCACTATGGCACCGAGGAGCAAAAGCAACGCTGGCTGCCCGGGCTCGCGACCGGTGACGAAATTCCCTGCTTTGCGCTGACCTCACCGCAAGCTGGCTCCGATGCCGCAGCGTTGATCGACAATGGCGTTGTTTGCCGGGACAAATGGAACGGCAAGCAGACGCTCGGTATCCGCCTCAACTGGGACAAGCGCTATATCACGCTTGCGCCGGTGGCAACGGTGCTCGGGCTCGCGTTTAAACTCTATGACCCGGATCATCTGATCGGCGACAAGGATGAGTACGGCATCACCGCGGCACTGATTCCAACGGACCTCCCCGGCATCACCATCGGCCGGCGGCACTGTCCTTTGAGTATCCCGTTCCAGAATGGTCCAACCAGCGGCAAGGATGTCTTCGTGCCACTGGACGCCATCATCGGCGGCCCCGAGATGGCCGGCAAGGGCTGGAAAATGCTGGTCGAACTGCTGTCGGTCGGCCGCGCCATTACCCTGCCCGCAACCGCTGCAGGCGGCAGCCAGGCTGCAGCGTACGCATCAGGTGCGTACACGCAAATTCGCCGGCAGTTCAACATGCCGGTCGCGAAGTTTGAAGGAGTTGGTGAAGCGCTGGCGCGTATTGCCGGACACACCTACATAATGAATGCGGCCGTATCGGTGACGGCGGGCGCTATCGACCAGGGTGAGAAACCGGCCGTGCCCTCGGCGATATTAAAGTACCACTGCACAGAAATGGGCCGCAAGGTCGCGAACGACACCATGGATGTGCACGGCGGCAAAGCCATCATGATGGGTCCGAAAAACTACGTCGGGCGTGGCTACATGGCGACCCCGATCTCGATTACGGTTGAAGGCGCAAACATCTTGACCCGCAGCCTGATAATTTTTGGCCAGGGCGCGATACGATGTCATCCCTATGTTTTACGGGAGTTGCAGGCTGCGCAGGACGAGGACGCTGAACGCGGCCTGGCTGAATTCGACAATGCGCTTTTCTCTCACATCGGCTACGCCATAAGCAACGCTGCGCGAGCATTTTTCCTCGCGCTTACCCATGCGCGATTCAGTAACGTGCCCTACAACACGCCAACGCGGCGTTATTACCAGAACATCAACCGCTACAGCGCCGCTTTCGCACTTGCCAGCGATTTTGCGATGTTGACGCTCGGCGGCAAACTCAAGATCAAGGAGTTGCTCTCGGCACGGCTCGGGGACGTTCTGAGTTCCATGTATCTTGCCTCGACAGTCCTGAAGCATTTCGAGAACCAGGGCCGCCGCGCGAGCGACCTTCCCCTGGTCGAGTGGTCGGTGAGAACACTGATGTATCACGCCCAGGAGCAGCTACACAGTTTTCTGCGGAACTTTCCGAATCGGCCTGTCGCATTTCTCCTGCGCAGCATAATTTTTCCGCGCGGCCGTACCTATTACGCGCCAGCCGACGAACTGGGCCAGAAGGTTGTTGAGCTGATCACAACGACCGGCGAAGCAAGAGAGCGCCTCAGCCAGCAGGCTTATACAACACTCGAACCAACGAATCCGCTCGGTTTGCTGCAGGAGGCACTGGAATTATCAGAGAATCTTGCGCCGCTCGAGAAAAAACTGAAACAGGCAAAAAGGGAAGGCCTTATTCAAGCCGACTATTTTGGCCATCAGATCGACGAGGCAGAGGGCGCCGAAATTATCAGCGCCGCGGAAACTCGCGAGCTGCGCACTTTTCACGAAAAAGTACTGCACCTGTTATCAGTCGATGATTTCTCACCGGAGGAGCTCGGCAGGGCCGGTTCGAACAGTGAGAGCCCCACGGTGCCGGCGGCCGACACCGCGGCGGTACCCCGGGTCCGAAATTTGAAACCAGGTTCTAAGGCGAAAAAACCTGCGGTCAAAAAGGCTCCCGGAAAGAAGCCCGCAAAACGGGCTGCAGCAAAGAAAGGCAGCCGCAAAAAAGCCGCATCAAAGAAGAAAAGCGCAAACAAAAAATAACGGCAGTCTGATCCATGACAAACACCTCCGGGCCTATCTATGAGGTCACGATCAGTGTCGATCGCGAGATCGTCGATCAATTCGATGAGTGGCTTGAGCGTCACGTCGAGGAGATGTTGCAAATCCCCGGGATATACCACGCAGAAGTTCTTGAGCTCGAAGACGACGACCAGGGGCGTGCCCGCCGGGTCGCACATTACCACTTTGCCAGTAACGCTGACCTCGAGCAGTTTTTATCCGGGCAGGCAGAGGCGATGCAGCAATCGGCAAGCGATCGCTTCGCAGGACGGTTCGAGGCGTCCCGTCGCGTATTGCGCCACACTGATATCGCCGAAGGCGAGCAAAAGCCGGTTGAAGTCTGTCTGAATTGCGGCACCAAACTCGACGCCCAGTACTGTGGCAATTGCGGACAGCGTGCAACCAGCAGGCTTATCAGCGTATGGGAATTGCTCAGGGATGCCTTCGGCGATCTGCTGGAACTGGATTCCCGCCTCTGGCGTACGCTGGTTCCGCTGGTAATCCGCCCGGGACAACTGACTCGCGATTATCTGCAGGGCCGGCGTGCGCGCTTCATGCCGCCATTTCGCATGTACCTCATTTTGAGCATCGTCTTTTTCCTGGTCGCCTTTTTTGATCCGCGGGAAGAGCTGGGCATCCTGTTCGAACCGCAGGCACCAGCGGCCAGCGAAAGTGAGGAAAGCGCCAGTGATGCGGATGCCATTGGCGAGGAGGTATTACGTGACCTGGCGGAAGCGGGAATCATCGTCGTCGACCCGGGCGGCACCGATGCCGCGAGTGATGCCGCCGAAGATGATGACGAAGAGCCCGGCAGTAACTGTGATCTTGACGATTTCGACAGTGCGGACCTGCCACGGTGGCTGGCATCGCGCCTGACAGAAGAACGGCTGCAGGTCATGTGCGACCGCATTATCGCGGACGATGGCAGGGCCTTTCTAAACAAGCTTCTGAACAACGTGCCGGCCGCATTATTCGTTTTGCTGCCATTGATGGCGCTGGTGCTGAAAATCCTCTATCCGCTATCGAAGCGCTTCTACGTCGAACACCTGTTATTCGTGGTGCACTATCACTCGTTTGTCTTCCTGATCCTGAGCCTGCAAGTCCTGTTTACACGACTGGGGGCACTGTTTCACGTGCCTGAAACCCCGATCGATGTTACCGTCTTCGCGGCGTCGCTGTATGTCCCGGTCTACCTTTACAAGGCGTTGCGCCGCGTTTACGAACAGGGGCGGTTTTTCACGATCCTGAAATTCCTGATACTCGCATTCGCCTACTTTACCGGCCTTATAATAATGTTCGGCCTGGCCGCACTTTTCGCAGCATTTTCCATCTGACTGCGGTCTCAATGACAGGGACGGGCGTGGTCGGCCAGCCGCCGGCCTTGAGTGCAAGGGCCCAGACAACTAGAATTCGAAGGCTGTGCCTTTTACGACTGCAAACAAGACCAATCAGACAGGCAATCCATGGATAGAAAAAGCATAGGAATAAGCGGGCTAGCCGCCTATGTGCCGCCATACCGGGTATGGCTGGAGGACTGGTGTCAATGGACCGATAACCAGTGGCCGAAGGTGCGGGAGGTCGTTGGGCGCAGCTTTCGCGTGCGCGGGCCCAATCAAAGCATTTATACGATGGCCGCCACGGCCGTCATGCGCCTGATCAGGCAGTACGATATCGACCCGGCGCGCATCAAGTTTCTTGGCCTGGGCACTGAATCCAGCACCGACAATTCCGCCGGCGCAATCATCGTCAAGGGCATGGTGGACCGCGCGCTCGAAATGCAGGGCCTCTCGCCGATCGCCAGGAGCTGCGAAGTTCCGGAATTCAAGCATGCCTGCCTCGGTGGTGTGTACGGCATGAAAGGCGCATTGCGTCATCTCGCGCTCGACGGCGCGGGCACCCAGGCGATTGTCGTTTGTGCCGACATCGCGGAGTACGCGCGCGGCAGCAGCGGTGAGCCGACACAGGGTGCCGGCGCAATTGCAATGTTGCTCGAAGAAGAGCCTAAACTTGTGGCAGTTGATCTGATCAAGTCCGGATCAGCTTCCGATTACCGTATTATCGACTTTCGCAAACCGATGATGAGATTCTGCGGTCAGGACCGCAGTGAAAGTCACCAGGTACAGGACTTCCCGATCTTCAACGGTAAGTACTCGACCACCTGCTACATCGATGAGACCCTGCATGCCCTGAATGACATGTATGAAAAGCGCGGGCTGAATGCGAGCAAGTATCTGAAAAGCCTGCAAACCATATTCATGCACAGGCCCTATCGCAGGATGCCGGAAACCGGCTATGCGATCGCTTACCTGTTCGCATTGGCCAGCGGTAGTCCCGACGATCGCGCTGAGCTCGCTTCTTATTGCTACCAGGCGGGCATCGAGCCTGAGGAATTGCTTAAGGAGATGGTGAGCAAACCGGAAGTGGCTGAGCTGGCCGACCCGGAACACCACAACTTCGAAGCTTATCCGCTAACCATGGCTGCCTTCCGAATCTTCCGCGCGGCACGAAAATATCGCTGTGAGATTCTCGACAAACTCGCGCTTGGCAGCGACACGATGCTCGACCTCGGCAATCTGTATACCGCTGCGCTACCCGCATGGATGGCGGCTGGATTTGAACAGGCAGCAGATGAGAACCGCGAATTGGCTGGCGAGGAAATGCTGACACTTGGCTACGGCAGCGGCGACGCAGCCGAGGTTATCCCGCTGGTGGTCGCGGATGAATGGCGAGAGGCGACCGCCAGGATTCGCCTGGCGGAATCCATGGAATTCGCGGTGGACCTGAGCGAAAAACAATACGCAGCCCTGCACGATGGCAGGCGCGTTACCGGTCTCGCCTATCTGCCGAAAGATGAATTCATCATCGAAAAAGTCGGCCGCATCGATCAGCGCCAGTTCCAGGACCTGGGTATCGAGTATTATCGGTACGTGAGCTGAAAACGACTCACGCAGCGCGATCTACAATTACTTTCGCTCGCTGGGGCGAGCTCCTACGGAAGGATACGCGACAATCCATCGTAGGAGCTCGCCCCAGCGAGTGATATCCAGAACTGAGGACAGTCATCGATTAGTGCAAGTCTATTCTCGTCCTCTTACGCAGAAATCACTTCGATCTTGATGGCGTCTGAATTTCCGCCGTGCGCCGCCTGTTACTATCGAACTCAGCGTTATTCGCGTAGCCCAGCCGACACATGGTTTCGATCCAATCGATGACCGTAGCTTCATCCATTCGGATGGGCGCCGTCCAGCCGCTGGTAACGAATAGACCAGGTTCGCTCGCAGATTCGCCAGACTGTGATTCATATCCCAATTGCACGAGTTGCGAGTT
>Ga0209987_10000316_pt1 | contig 25007 bp, 20 predicted proteins | sample N074metaG_FD_182134 | JGI IMG/M metagenome (GOLD analysis project Ga0209987, IMG submission 182134) | Deep subsurface microbial communities from Kermadec Trench to uncover new lineages of life (NeLLi) - N074 metaG (SPAdes) (version 2) | ecosystem: Environmental > Aquatic > Marine > Ocean trench...
CAAACATGCCGGTCCAGAACTGGCTGACGAGTTGCCCGGCCTGCTCGCGAGTCGTCCCCAGCTCAGTCTCTGCATAAGTGGGGAGCCACAAAAGAAAAGCCCACTGGCCGAGCGTATACAAAAACAGTGTCGCAATGCACAACCAGACCGGGACCGGCCAAATTTCGGGGTCCGAGGATTCATGCGCATTCGCATCCGTCGCCGGAAAAGTCGACAGGGAACTGAGAAAAACAATAAACGCCGTTATGAGTGCAACAAATTGATAAACGCCTGACCAGTGGTACTCCTCTGCAATCAGGAAGATGGCGAGCCATGAGCACACGATGCCGGCAACGCTGAACGAGCCATCCGTGATGATGAGCATCGATGCCCGCTGCTCGGTTTCATAGGTCCTCGAGATTACCAGGGCTGCCCCGGCGAGCCCGATGCCGCAACACACACCGACGAGGCCCAATGCTATCCCGATCAGTTCGATATTACTGAGGAAATACAATGAGATAATGCAGGTCAGAATCACGCTGTAGACCATCATCAGGAGATACCTGAGCCTGATCCGGTCAAAAATAAACAGTGCGATAACGGCGCCGATGAGGATACCGAAGGTTAGCCAGCCAAACCTGGTAGTGATCTCCGTAACGGGCTGGCCAAAATGCTCTGACATTGCCCCTGAGATAATGCCCATCGGGGCCAGCATGCCGGACATGACGAAGTAGGCCAGGAAACTGACAAGCGTTAAGCGTTTTTTGTTGTTCAAACAATCTTCCCTGGCAGCGCCTATCCGTCCTACAATTATGCAGGTATTTTCGCTGCAGGTGCTTTATCGGGGCAAATCCAATGAAAGAACAATTGATTTCGGATGATGTCATTGCGCAATTCGAACGCGATGGCGCGGTATGTATCCGGGGAGCCGTCGACAAGGATGTTGCAGCTTCCGTGCTAGCAAACATTGACGGATTGATTGCCGATACAAATGATCGCTGGACGACTATTCGTGGTGGCGGTTTCTCCGATCGGCACCTGTGGCCATCCATGCCCTGGATGTATGAATTTTGTGCGAATAGCGGGCTGCCCGAAATCGTCGGCCGTCTCATGCGGAGCAGCGAAGCGCGATTGTTCTTCGATCACACTTTCGTACGGGATGCCGGCACCACGCAAAACACGCCCTGGCACCAGGATCGTCCGTACTGGCCGTTCCAGGGCAGTCAGGTTGCTTCCGTCTGGGTGGCGCTGACGGCTTGCGATGAAGATTCCAGTTCCGTGCAATTTATTCGGGGCTCTCACGCATGGGGCAAGATTTTCCGGCCGATGGCGTTCACCACGGAAGGCGGCAGTTCCGAATTCCTCGATGAAAACCCCGCGTACGAGGAAATTCCCGATATCGACGCAGCGCCCGATGACTACGAGATCCTGTGTTGGGACATGCAACCCGGTGACGCGATCGTTTTCGGTGCCGAAATCGTTCACGGCGCACAGGAAAACAAAGACACATCCCGTAGGCGGGCAGCCCTGTCAATCAGGTATATCGGTGACGACGTAACGTGGGATCCGCGGCAAGGTACGGATCCGATCGTGAGCCAGGATCGCGTTGGCGTTGAGCCAGGTCACCCGCCACGTAACGAAAAATGGTTTCCGAAGGTGTGGTCTGCCAGCTGAGATCGAACGATTATCTATCAATCCTTTAGATGATCGAGGTCCGCCAGCCACATCTCATGACAGCCAGTAATTTGATCCACGGAAATGGGGTCAAAAATAAAAGGATACCCCCGCAGTATGTGATCGTGCGCTTCCGGACTATCGGCGCAACAGTCCTCAACCAGGCCAACGAGATAACCGCGCTGTGCTGCGGTGGCTGCTGTAAGGAATACACAGACTGACGTAACCAGGCCTGCTACCAGCAGAAACTGCTTTTGATTTTTTTCAAGGTATGCGGGCAATGCAGGTTTGTGAAAACCGTCGAACGATTGTTTATAAATGACGAACTCGCCGGGAATTTCCTCGGCGAACGGATATATCTCGACGCCCGGCGTGCCCACAATACATGGTATCTGGTCAAGAAATTTGTATCTCACCATCCAGTCGGACTCGTCCTTCTGAAACCTGGCGCGCAGATGCACGACATCGATTCCTTCATGCCGGCACACATGCAGCAAACGGCGGACATTCTTTTCATAGTCGGTGAATGTCTGGGACATTTTTTCTGTCCAGAAATCCTTCTGTACATCGATCAACAGTAGTGCGAAAGATTCCCAATTTCTGGCGATCGCATTCATCAAATCAGGCCTGTAACCCACATAACACACACGACGAGGAACGATACGATTCCGCCGACAAGCGTTGCCCCACCATAGCCGAAAATCGCGTCACTGACGCGCAGCTTGCTGAGCGAAGTACAGACCCAGAAGTAGCTGCTGTTGACGTACTTGATGATCACGGATCCACAGGCACCAGAAAGCATGGCTGCTTCCGGAGATAACGCCAGGTTTTGCAACATTGGGGCGACCAGTGCCGCAGCAGTGATTACACCAACGGTGGTCGAACCGGTAATCATGTTGCCGATAATGCCGATGACGAATGGCAGCAGAATTGCCGGCAGGGCGTAATCTGCAAAAAAACCGCTGATGTAGTCGACGGCGGGCGTGCCTTTCAGGATTTCGCTGAGTGACCCGCCGAGCCCCGTTACCACGAGTATCATCGCCGAAATTTTCAACGCCTCCTCGATCCAACTGGATTTCGCTGCTTGCCGCTGTTCGCCAGTCTGAATATTTCTATAGGCGAGCCACACACCGACGCTAAGGGCTGCGACCGGCCAACCGATGTAGGCAAGTGCTGCCCGCACGATGTGGTCCTGCTCCAGCGTGAGCCGCGAAACACTTTGTGCCGATATCAGCAGTATCGGTACCGCAATCGGCGCGTAGGAACTCCATGCTCCTGGCAATTTACGGCCCTGTTCACCGCCAAACAGGTCCTCGCTAACGAACTCGTCGGAGGCCATCGTCTTGATTCGCGGACCGGCAATATATTGCCCCCAGACCCAACCCGCGAGCGAGCCTGCGAGGCAGGCGATAGCGCCGAATATGATCGTCTTGCCGATGTCGGCCCCAAGCAACGCAGCGGCTGCCAGAGGGCCAGGTGTTGGCGGTACGATCGCGTGCGTTAGCTGCAATGCACCGACAAGACCAATCGACATGACGCCGATCGTAACGTTCATCGCTTTGGCTGCGGAGTGCACGAGCGGATTCAGGATCACGTATGCGACGTCAGAAAAAATGGCGATACCCAGCACGAAGCCGGTCAGCGTCAATGCCAGCGGCATCCTCGAAGAACCGACGAGGCTGACCATCGTCCGCGTAATGGTCTGGATCGCGCCGGTATGCCGCAGCGCTTCGGCAATGATGGACCCCAGTACGATGACCACGCCGATCGAGCCCAGCGTGTTGCCGAAGCCTTTTTCGAATGCATCGATGAAATTATTGGTTTGTACGCCCGGGATCAGACCGAACAGCAACAATGGAATTAGCAAGGCGAGAAAGACATGCAAGCGCCATTTCGCGATAAGAAACAATAACAGGATGATCACGCCGAGGAACGCGATCAGTGCGAGCAGCGGACTCGTTGCAACAGCAGTCGTCGGATCCATCACTGACTGCTTCCTGCAAGATAGGCTAGCGCTGCCTGTACGCCGCCCGGCTGATGTGGAACCCTGGCAAGCGCCAAACCCATCTCGACACCCGACAGCGTCCCGGCCAGCATCAGGTCGTTGAAATTGCCGAGATGCCCGATGCGGAACACCTTGTCGGCCAGCCTGCCGAGACCGGTACCAAGCGACATGTCCAGACTATCGAGAATCACTTCGCGTAAATTATCGGCACTATGATCGACAGGCATCAACACGGCGGTCAGCGATCCGCTGAACTCATCGGCATTCTTGCAGACTACCTCCAGCCCCCACGATTCGACCGCGAGCCGGGTTGCGGTGCCATGGCGCGTATGCCGGGCGAAGACTTCGTCGAGTCCTTCTTCATTTATCATCATGATTGCTTCACGCAGTCCGTACAGCAAGTTCGTTGCCGGCGTGTAAGGAAAAAAGCCCGACTGATTCGCGGCGAGCATGTCGTCCCAGCTCCAGTAGGACCGCTGCAATTTTGCATCTTTGCTTGCGGCAAGCGCTTTGTCCGAGACGGCATTGAATGACAATCCGGGCGGCATCATGAGACCCTTTTGCGAACCCGCGACCGTAACATCAACGCCCCATTCATCCATGCGATAGTCGATCGACGCGAGTGAAGAAATCGTGTCGACCATCAGCAGTGCAGGATGACCCGCCGTATCAATTGCCCGGCGAATTTCCGGGATACTGCTAACGACGCCGGTCGATGTTTCGTTGTGCACGATGCAGACAGCTTTTATGTCGTGCCCGACATCGCTGGTGAGCGTATCCGCGATAGCGGCAGGATCGGCGCCGTGCCGCCAATCCGTCGCAATGATTTCGGCACCGATGCCAAGACGAGCGGCGATTTGCTGCCACAGGATGGCAAAATGGCCGGTCTCACACATCAGCACCTTGTCACCTGCTGACAGTGTATTTACAAGCGCCGCTTCCCAGGCGCCGCTACCGGATGCAGGGTAGATGATTATCGGCTGTCCGGTTTTGAATATCGGCTTGAGTTCGGCCAGAACCTCCTGGCCCAAAGCGGCAAAGCGGGGCCCGCGGTGATCGATAATCGGCTGGGCGATCGCGCGCAAAACGCGATCCGGGATGTTGGTCGGTCCCGGAATCTGCAGGAAATGCCGACCGCTCGCGTTACTCATGCTCAATCCTGTCGTTGGGCCCTATCAGGGTGCCTAAGATACACCATGGTGGCCGTATAATTCAGTCATGGAAGTTGTGCAAGCACGATTGCGTAGCGAGCTTGAAGGCGAGGTGTTGTTCGACGAGTTTTCGCTCGGCCGATATTCGAGTGATGCTTCGATTTATCAGATAAAGCCGCTGGGTATCACGATTCCGACCAGCAGCGACGATGCAATTCGCGCACTGGAAATCGCCGCGGATGCCGGACTTGCGATTTTGCCACGCGGTGCAGGCACGTCCCAGTGCGGGCAAGCTGTCGGCGAAGCACTGATCATCGACAACAGTAAGTATCTGCGAAATATTCTGGATTTCGACGCTGCCGAGCAATCCGTCTGGGTCGAACCCGGAGTGGTGCTCGATTCTTTGAACGCGTTTCTACGTCCACACGGACTTTGCTTTCCGGTCGACGTATCGACATCGGCGCAAGCGACCATCGGTGGCATGATGGCGAACAACAGTTGCGGTGCCCGATCGATTCGTTACGGCAACATGGTGCACAATGTGCTCGCCGCGGACGCATGGCTGAGCAGCGGCGACATCCTGGAATTTGCTGCGGTCAGCGAGCAGGCCGAAGGCCCAAAGGCCTATCGGCAACTGGTTGACAGGGTTCGTTCACTGTACGCCAGTGAACAGGATGAAATAGCAGCGCGCGTGCCTGATGTGCAACGCCGCGTCGCGGGTTACAACCTGGATATGGCTGCAACCGGCCCATTCAACATGGTGCACCTGCTGGTCGGTTCTGAAGGGACGCTTGCCTATTTTCGGCGCATCAAGCTCAAGCTGTCGCCGTTGCCAACGCACAAAGTGCTCGGCATCGTGCATTTTCCAACCTTCTACAAGGCGATGGAGCTGACGCAGCATATCGTCAAACTCGAACCGTCGGCGGTCGAATTGGTGGACCGCACCATGATTGAACTGTCACGCGAAAATCCGGCGTTTCGGGAAACCGTCGACAGCATCGTGCGTGGCAAGCCGGATGCCATTCTGCTGGTCGAGTTTGCGGGTGATGACAAGGCCGATCAGCAGAGAGGGCTTAGCGATTTGGTCGAGCTGATGGGTGATCTTGGCCTGCCCGACAGCGTCGTCGAGATCGAAGACGCAACACTCCAAAACGCCATCTGGAATGTCCGCAAAGCCGGACTCAACATCATGATGTCGATGCAGGGAAACGGTAAACCGGTGTCGTTCATCGAGGACTGTGCCGTGCCGCTCGAGCACCTGGCCGAATACACCGATCGCCTGACCCAGGTGTTCGAGAAACACGGGACTCACGGAACCTGGTACGCGCATGCGTCCGTAGGTTGTTTGCACGTACGTCCGGTGCTCGACATGCGATCTGCCGACGGCGCAAAGAAGATGCGCGCCATTGCCGAAGAAGCCTGTGAAATGGTGCGCCAGTACAAAGGATCTTACTCCGGCGAGCACGGTGACGGCCTGGTGCGCTCCGAATGGATCGAGAGAGTCTACGGTTCGCGACTTGCGAATGCATTCGTCGAATTAAAACGTGCGTTCGATCCAAAGGGGCTGATGAATCCCGGCAAGATAGTCGCACCGACGAAAATGGACGACCGAACATTGTTCAGGTTCAAGCCCGGCTATAGCACGCTGCCGATCAAGTCGGGCCTCGACTGGTCCGGCTACGAAGTTGGCGCTGAGAATCGGAACCGGGGATTCGCTGCGGCGATCGAGATGTGCAACAACAATGGTCATTGCCGAAAATTCGACGCAGGCACGATGTGCCCTTCATATCGCGTAACGCGAAACGAGCGCGACCTGACGCGGGGCCGGGCGAATTCTCTGCGGCTCGCAATGTCCGGCCAGCTTGGCCCCGATGCGCTGTTCTCTGATGACATGTATCGGACGATGGAGTTGTGTGTTTCATGCAAAGGATGCAAACGCGAGTGTCCGACCGGTGTCGACATGGCTGCGATGAAGATCGAGTTTCTGTATCAATACCATCAGCGCCACCCGCGTACGATCAAGGACAAGCTCGTCGCACACTTGCCGCGTTACGCGCCGATACTTGCACGGATTCCAAAGCTTGCAAACTTGCGTAATCAAATTCCCGGGCTCGCCACCTTAAGCGAAACGGTCACTGGTTTGTCGGCAAGTCGGAGCCTCCCGGTCTGGCGGCGCGACCGGTTTCTGGGTCAGGTCGAGGTGGCGGACGGCGCTACGGGGCCGGAGGTCGTGCTGCTGGCCGACACGTTCAATACCTACTTCGAGCCCGAAAATCTGCGTGCCGCGGTCACTGTATTCGCGGCTGCGAACTATCAAACCATTGTCGCAACGCCAGTGGATGGCGGACGACCACTTTGCTGCGGACGAACGTACCTGGCGACTGGCATGATTGATGAGGCGCGTGCCGAGGCACAGCGCATGCTCGCTGCACTCAAGCCGTTTGTTGAACGAGGTGTTCCTGTGGTCGGGCTGGAACCGTCGTGTCTGCTCGGGCTCCGCGACGAGTTTGCTTTGTTGTTGCCAGGTGAGGAAACCGCCGCACTCGCAGAACTGGCGCTGACATTCGAAGAGTTTCTCGCGCGCGAGCAGGCGGCCGGCCGGTTGCAACTCAAACTCGGTCCGCTTCCGCAAAAGCGTGCGCTGGTTCATGGGCACTGTCATCAAAAAGCATTCGATGTCATGCATGCCGTTAACGATGTTCTGAACATGATCCCGGAACTCGAAGTAGAGACTATTCAATCTGGCTGTTGTGGCATGGCTGGCGCCTTCGGCTATGAAGCGAAGCATGTCGATATTTCGCGAAAGATGGCAGAGCTGTCGCTCTTGCCTGCGGTGCGAGGCGCCGGCGAGAACACGGTAATCGTTGCCGACGGGACCAGTTGCCGCCATCAGATCAGGGATTTCTCGGACCGAAAAGCGCTGCACGTTGCGCGGGTTCTGGCCGAGGCGCTCAAGGACCCTGCGGATATGAAGGTCGCCCGATGACTGGCGGAATGAAATCGACTTTGGTTTTCCTGTTGACCATCTTGTGCAATGGTCTGGCGGTCTCACAGACAAGAACGGTGATCGATGTACATCTCCATACAGATACCGGAAAATTTTTGCCACGCGAAACCATCGCCGGGGAGCTGCATGAATTCGAGCCAAAATCCAGGGAGGAGATGATCCGCGAGACCCTGGCTGTGATGAAGCGGCTCAATATCGTGCATGCGATTACCAGTGGGCCGGATCCGCTGGTCGTTGCAGAGTGGCATGAGGCGGATCCGACCCGTATTATTCCGGCGCTGCAGGTCCCAAATGCGAGAACGGACAGGGATTATCTCGATTCAATCCGGGAAATGGTCGCAACTGGCCAGATCGCCGTATTGGGCGAAATCGCGTTTCAGTATGCAGGCATCGGTGTGTCCGATTCGGCGTACGAAGCGTTTTTTGCACTTGCGGAAGAGCTGGACATACCGGTCGCAGTGCACCTCGGGCCCGGACCGCATGACGTATTCGATGTCCGGCCGGACTATCGGGTTGCCAAGGGCAATCCGCTGGAACTGGAGATTGTTCTGCAACGTCACCCCGGATTGAGGATTTATGTGATGCATGCAGGGTGGCCGTTCATAGACAATATGATCGCCATCATGCATACCTATAAGAATGTGTATGTTGATACTGCATTTATTAACACGGCACTCCCGGAGCAGGAGCTCTATTACGTTCTCAGGCGATTCGTGGGCGCAGGACTGGGCGAGCGAATAATGTTTGGTTCCGATCCACACCCCGGCGCGATAACGCTTTCCATCACGACTGCCTACGAGCGAATCGATGCAGCAGAATTTCTCAGCGATATGGAGAAGGACAACATTTTTTTCGAAAACGCGATCCGTTTTTTTCGATTGACGACGGATGAATGAGCGCATGCGCAACATCGATTCAAAATTAATTGTCGTCGGATTCATCTACTTCCTTCTGGCAATGATTCAGGGGCAATTCATGGCGATAACTGCCGACTACCGCTATTTCCCGATGCATGCACACATGGGACTTGTTGGAGGCGTTTTGATGATTTTATATGGATTGATATACCGCGCTTATCCGGAAACTCAGCAAGACGCACTCGTCAAATTACATTTTTGGTTGGCCAATATTGGATCACCGATTTTCTTTGCAGGTATCGGTATTTCGATAACGGGCGGCACGCGCAATGTGGGACACACAGGATCTATCATTGTCATCGTTGCGCTGATCATTTTCGCGTTAATATTTTTTCGAACGCACCGCAACTAATCATTACCGGTAACGGCGCTATGTGGATCAGCAATCTCGCAGCCCGCTGTTCGACAGCGACGATTTACCTTGGCATGTTGGTCGTGAGCACCAATGCTTTATCCGCGCCCCGATCTGAGAACATAGCAAGCCTGGGCGAAACCCTGTTCTTCGATTCGAACCTCTCCGCGAATCGCAAGCAGTCCTGCGCATCCTGCCATGACTCGGGTCAGGCATTTTCTGACAGCCGCGAAAATGGTGTGTCAGGTGCTGTGTCATTGGGCGATGACGGCAGCTCGCTCGGCGACCGCAACACGCCGGGCACGAGCTACGCCTCACTAATTCCAGATTTTCACAAGAACGATAAGGATGAATACATCGGTGGCTATTTCCTCGATGGCCGCGCTACCACGATGACCGACCAGGCAGCCGAACCCTTCGTCAATCCGCTTGAGATGGCCTTGCTCGATGCTGCCGCTGTGGTCGAGCGAGTACGCGAAAACGCCTATTACGTAGAAGCTTTGAGGAAACACTTCGGTGAGTCGATTTTTTCAGATTCTGACAAGGCGTTTCTTGCAATTACCGAAAGCATCGTGGCGTTTGAACGCACGGCACTGTTCACACCGTTCGATTCGAAATACGACCGTTATCTGCAGGGCGAGTACGAGCTAACGGTAGATGAGGAAATCGGTCGAGTGCTTTTCTTCTCACAAATAATCAATTGCAGTAGCTGTCATTTGCTCGATTTGCGTGAGTTTTCCCCGCGTGAAGTTTTTAGCAATCACCGCTATCACAACATCGGCGTGCCAACCAACAAGCAGGTGCGGGAAAAGAATGGAATAGCGGTCAGTCACCGGGATCTCGGCCTGCTACAGAATCCGGCAGTAGACGATCCGGCGATGGCCGGCAAATTCAGGGTGCCGAGCTTGCGTAATGTTGCAGTGACCGGACCGTATATGCACAACGGCGTATTTCGGGATTTGCGTACCGCGATTCTTTTTTACAACCGCTTCACCCTGAGCAACCCGAAAAGCCAGACTAATCCGGAAACCGGGGCGCGCTGGCGAGCACCGGAAGTCGCGGAAACTGTTGATCTCGAATTGCTGCGTGCAGGACAACCATTGGCGGAGAATTATGTAGTAGCACTGGTGGCGTTTCTTACGGCACTGACTGACCAGCGCTATGAATCGTTGCTCGATCAGTCCGCGTCTCCGTGACCGGCAAGTGCTACGGATGTTTCCGGCGCGCAGGCTCCTGGGGTTTTGGCAGAGTCGTCGTTCGGCCTGGCCACAGAATTGCACTTTCATCGAGCGTCAGGTCACCGGTAATCGGATCCACAGAACCAACAGAAACAAAATCTACGGTCTTGCCGTCGGCCTTGTAACCGTGGCTGTTGAAAATCTGTACCGGCATATTGGCACGGTCATTGGTGCCGGACACGAGTGTAACGTGGCCGGTTGCGCCTTCGAAATCCATGCGCCGCAGATAGGCCATCAAGTTTCGCCGAGTTACAGATTTTCCGTCATCTTTGATGGCGCTAATAGCATACGCGACTGCGAGAATATGATCGTAGCTTAGTGCGCCATAAAAAAACGCTTTCGAATTCGGATCGACAACCTGATCCAATCGAGACTCCAGCGCTTGCCTGAAAGCGATCAGTTTTTCGGTTGCAGACAGCATGGCCATTGGCGCGAAATAGCCCAGGCTGCCGTTCACCGCCTCTTCTCCTTCGTCAGCGGAGATCATTTCTGCCGCGTAGATTGTATTGCCGGGCGTGTTCATGTTGAGCGCATTTAGGGCGCGAAACAAGTTGACGGTGTCCGGCGTCGGCCCGGTCATGACAACGTGCCGGATGCCGGCAGCCTTGACCTGTGCAAGGTAGCCCTCGATCGTCGCGTAATCGGTATCGCGCGCGAAACCATACTCTTGCAGAATCTCGATTTCGTTTCGATCGGCGAATTTGTGGATCACGTCACGGGCGCCAAGACCCCAGGCATCGGTAGTGTGAAAAAAACCGATCTCTTTGACGCCAAAGTGTGCAGCAACATCGATCAGATAGCCTTCATATGCCTCGCTCGGCGTAACGACGCGAACGAACCATGGAAAATCCTGTTTGGAGGAGAGCATCGACGCATTGGCGCCGTTCGAAATGACCGGGACTTCATAACGCGCTGCGACCTTGGAGATTTCCACCGCGGGCCCGCTGCAACCAGCGCCGGTTAACACAAGGATGTCTTTTTGCATCAAAGTTTCGGCCATCAACGCTGCATTCTCAGGCCAGCAGTGGTAGTCGATTGTGTTCTCAGGCTTAAGTCGAATCTGATCATCACCGAGAAGTCCCGAAGCATTCATTTCCAGGATCGCAATTTGCGCCCCGTGCAGCGCGAAATCTCCCCAGTCTGCATAACGACCATCGTGATAGTGGTAGGTATACATGCCCCCGAGGTCGAATATTTCGGCGACTGCGTTCGACAGTGGCAGCAATGCGCAGGCTATCGCCAGGAAATTCATCGCGAAATATTTCATCAATCCGGTCACTTGTTTTACTAACACAGTGTGCGTCAATCGGGGACGATGGCAATTGCCTCGATTTCGACCAGGAATACCGGTCGCGCCAGTCGTTCGATCTGCACCAACGTACTGGTGGGCGGATGATCGCCGAAAAATTTGCGTCGCACCGCCGAGGATTCAAGGAAGCTGTCTATATCGGTGGTGAAGATATTGACTTTGACGACATTGGAGAAGTCCGCGCCTGCGGAGGCAAGTACGGTTTGCAGATTCTCAAGTACCTGGAGAACCTGAACCGACATCTCTCCTTCACCGACGACGTTGCCATTGCCGTCGAGCGCAACCTGGCCGGCTATGAATAACAGATTGTCGACTTTCACGAGGTGACTGTAGGCGGTGGGCTGCGTCATGCCTTTGGGGTTAATGCGTTCGATATTCTGTGCGCCGGCGCCGGCCGCTAACAAAAGCGCAATAACAATACTCAGGAATTTCATGATCGTGACCCCCACATCTGCTGGTCCGGGTCGGACCTGCTCAACACATCGAATGATATATAGATTCGTGCCGGTAGCGGGGCATTCGCAGCGTTATTTTGGCGATCCTTATGCCGGGATCAGGCGGAAAGCTGGTTTGCGTCCGGTCCGTTTGCGGCTGTCTTGGCGATTTCACGCAGCAATACGGTGAATTGCTCAGCCGATAAAGGTTTGCTGCACAGGAATCCCTGAATCTGGTTGCACCCGTGAAGGCGCAAGAACTCCAGTTGCTCCTTGGTCTCGACACCCTCAGCGACAACGTTCAGGCCAAGTTGTTGCGCCATTGCAAGTATTGCCGCGCAGATGGCCGCATCATCCAAATCGGTATGAAGGTCCTTTACGAATGAGCGGTCGATCTTGAGGGTATCGATTGGAAATCGCTTGAGGTAACTGAGGGACGAATAGCCTGTCCCGAAATCGTCCACCGACAATGCAACTCCTGCACGCTTCAGCGTATTCAGTGCCACCAGCGTGTTGTCCACATTTTGCAATAACACGCCTTCTGTTATCTCGAGTTCCAGCGAAGACGGATCTATCGCGGCATCCACTGCGGCGTTAAGCACATCGTCGATCAGACTGTCCGACTGGAACTGATGACTGGAGATATTGACGGCAATTGGTATGTTGCCGAATGGGAATTCGGACCAGGCTTTGATTTGTTCGCAGGCCGTGCGCAGGACCCATTGACCGATAGGCACGATAAGCCCGGTTTCCTCGGCAACCGGGATGAATTCATCTGGTCCAATGGGGCCGCGCTCCGGGTGGTCCCAGCGTAGCAGCGCCTCTGCGCCGACTAATGACCAGGTCTGCGCATCAGCTTTCGGCTGATAATAAAGTTCGAATTGCTGTTTATCCAGGGCTTTGCGAATTTCGTTTTCGAGGTCGAGTCGGTGCATCGATTTCGTGCGCATGGTCTCGGAATAGAACTTGAAGTTGTTGCGTCCGGAAAATTTGGCTCGATACATTGCAGAGTCCGCATTCATCAGCAGCTCTTCAGCAGTAACGCCGTCCTCTGGATAAATTGCTATGCCAATACTCGGCGTAACAACGAACTGATGTCCCTCACAACTAAATGGTGGCCCCAGGGCCGAAATTATGCGTGTTGCGATTGCCGAAACCGCTTTCTCGGATTCTATGCCATAAAGCTTGATTACGAATTCATCTCCGCCAAGGCGCGCAAGCTGAATGCCGCCACGCTCGCCCGAATCTAATCGGGAGATTGAATCTGTCGACCGGGCACACTTAGCGAGCCGGCGTGCGACGTCCTTTAACAGCTGGTCTCCGATGCTATGGCCCAGCGTATCGTTGATACGTTTGAATCGGTCGAGATCGACGAACAGAATAGCGAATTTCAGATCGTCACGTTTTGCAATCTCAATCGTTCGCTCCAGGCTCCTGCCAAAGAGTTGACGATTGGGCAACTCCGTCAATTCATCGAAATAGGCAAGATTGAATATTCTTGCCTCAGACTTCTTCCGTTCCGTGATATCTCTCACGATGGCTAGAACGGAATTGCTGTCGCGTGGTACAAATCGGGTTTCAAGGTGAATATCGAACACGTCCAGCGTGTGTTCGTAGACCTGCGTCTTGCCCGTTTCCAATGCGCTCATGATGCACGCTCTCGCCTCGTCATCGTTTTCACACGGGTAGAAATTGATCTTGGATGCTGTCGACAGGGCCTTTATTTGTTGCGTGTGTGTGGCATCGCCACGGCTCAATCCTTCCCGCACTTCACCGTCTTCGTCGACGATAAAGATCAGGTCAGGAATGGCGCGGATCAAACCTCTCAGATCATTCAGGGACGTGCTTATTCGCAGAACATGATTGATGCGATGGGGCAGAACCGATAGTGCCAGGGGCTTGATCAGGAAATCCGTGGCACCGACACTGTAGGCACGCTCGACCGCTTCCTGGTCCTCCCGTCCGGTGATGATGAAAATGGGCGTTTCACGTATGCCTTCCTGAGCTCTAATGGTTTTGCAGACCGAAAACCCGTCGAGCTCCGGCATTTCGATATCCAGTAGCACGACATCGGGTTGCGTTTTGGAAAATTGCTTCAGCGCGATTTTGCCGTTTTCTGCGAGCACCACGCGAAATCCGGCCTTCACCAGGATGCCCTGCAGCACCCTGCGGTAAGTAGCATCGTCGTCGGCCACCAGAACGAGTGGCTGGTCTGCAGCGTCTGCAATCTTGTTCATGGCTGCGCTGCTGCCTCATTGGTGTCCCTGGCGTGATTGCCGGCGGTCGGGAATTTTTCGTCTTGTGAAGTTAAATGTTTGTAAAATAAGAGAATATTGTTCGGGCGCAGGAATATCCGAGATTGCTGTCACAGTTATTGCATGTAGCGGCGCTGACTTGTCACACAGTCGCAGTATGCTAACGTGCCGGTACAAGAACCCTGGGGGAGGGATTGATGACAAATCACCGTTTAGTCGCCGCCATTGTCCTGCTGCTCTCGGCGTGCACATCGCTCGTGGTCGTTGCCCAGATGCCGTTGGCACCACACAGCGGGAAGGGTCAAACCGTTACCCCCGCTTTCGAAGGCTGGTACAGGAATCAGGACGGGACCTATAGTCTTTCCTTCGGTTACTTCAACCGCAACCTCGAAGAAGCGCTGGAGATCCCGATCGGTCCGAACAACTACATGGAACCGGGCCCTGCAAACCAGGGACAACCAAGCCACTTTCAGCCGCGCCGCCATTGGGGCGTATTCGCAGTCAACGTGCCTGCAGATTTTGGCTACGAGCGAATCGTCTGGACCCTGAATATACGGGGTGAGACTTTCGTCATCCCGGGCAGCCTGAACAAGGACTGGGAGATCGACGCTTTGCGCGGCGAGGCGGGCTCGGGCAACACACCACCCAGCATCAGTTTCCATTCGGGGGGAGCGGAAGGCAGCGGCCCGGCGGGCGTTACCGGAGAATCACTCACGGCCTCTGTCGGGAGTCCGTTGGCGGTGACTGTCTGGGCGTCTGATGATGGCAGCCCGTCAAGCGCTGTCAGAGAGACCGGGGATGAGGGCGCACCGGTGACTCTGACGTGGTTCAAACACCAGGGCCCCGGTGCAGTGAGTTTTAGCGAAGCGACCCATGAAGTCAGCTATGCCGGCGGCGAAGCGAAATCGATGGTCACGTTCAGCGAGCCCGGTGACTACATGTTGCGCGTGCGTGCGACTGATGCGTCCGCGATTGCCAGCGACGGAACCCTGCATGTTGCGGGTGCCGGGTATGCTCAATGCTGCTGGACTAATGGATTCGTGAATGTCACCGTTACCGAATAAAAGAGGAGTCGTGCATCATGACCCGGACTGAATTCAATCGCCTGATGTTAATTGCAGCCGCTCCGGCAGTATTGCTTTTTTGCGGGCAGAGTGGCTTCGCTCAGGGGGGCGAAGCAGAGATCACCTATGCGAAACACGTGGCACCCATCTTCCAGGCGAAATGCCAGGCGTGCCATCAACCGAATTCGGTCGCACCGATGTCGTTGCTGACTTATCAGGATGCAATTAAGGAGGCGAAATCGATTAAAGCCAAGGTTGAATCGCGCGTGATGCCGCCCTGGCATATCGATACATCGATCGGTATCCAGGAATTCAAAAACAACAGGGGCTTGAGCGACCAGGAAATTGCGACGATCGTCCGCTGGGTCGATGCCGGTACGCCATTTGGCGACCGGGGCGACCTGCCACCCCGGGTCGAGTTTCCGGATCCGAATCGCTGGCAGTTTGCTGAGGAATTTGGAGAACCGGACCTCATCATTAAATCGGCGCCGTATACACTTCCGGCTCGCACCATGGACAAATGGTTTCGGCCGGTGGTCGAGACCGGAATTACCGAGCCGCGGTGGGTGCGCGCGATCGAGATCAAACCATCCTATCCGGATGGCCGCAGGATTGTGCATCACTCACTCGCCTTTCTCGAGCAGGATGAAGAAGGCATTACCGGTCTGGCCAGCGGTGCGACGGATGCCCAGCAAGGTCCTGGACTGTTTATGGAATGGGCGGTCGGCAAGGTCGGTGAGATTTTCCCGCCAGACACCGGGAAGTTAATGCTCCCGGGATCGAAGATCCACTGGGAGGTGCACATGCATGCCATTGGCGAGGAGATCAAGGATAACCAGGTCGAGCTCGGCATCTATTTCTATCCCAAAGACTATGTGCCAAAGAACAGGACGGTGTTGAGATTTCTTGACGCCAGCCGCCATCAGAACCTCGATATTCCACCTGGCGAGATCGCCGTGACACAACAGATGCACGTATTGCCGGCGCCGGCCAGGCTCGAGAATTTTCAGCCGCACATGCATATGCGCGGCAAGGCAATGTCCATGGAGGCCATTTACCCCGATGGCCGGCAGGAACTCCTGAGTTACGTCAACAATTTTCAGTGGAACTGGCATGTCAACTATGTCTACGCTGACCACGTCGCGCCACTGCTGCCAAAGGGAACGACCCTCGTGATCACCGCCTGGCACGACAACACCATGGAAAATCCCAACAATCCTGATCCCGAACAATGGGTCGGATGGGGTGACCGAACAGTTGACGAGATGGCGCATGCCTGGGTCGATGTGACCTATCTCGAGCAGGAAGATTACGAGACGCTGGTTGCCGAACGGGCGGCAGATAAATGAGTTGGACGCTTGTTCGACCCAGGACGTTGCTGTTATTCGGGATGGTAGCCGCGCTCGCGGCGTGCTCAACGGGACCACAGATAACGAGGACGCAGGAAGTTCCTGAAACCGCAGATACACCGTACAAAAATATCCTGGTCGTCACCCTGCTGTCGAAATTCGATTCGCGCCGGTATCTCGAACAAGAGGTGGTCTCGCAATTGTCGGCACTTGGCACTACTGCGGTGGCAAGTACTTCATTGATGAACACGAAGACACCGATGATCCGCGACACTTTCATGAAGATGGTTGAGAATATCGACGCCGACGCGGTACTCGTCACGCAACTATCGAGTCTCAGAAGTGTAGGGACTGTTGTGGATATGAGTCCTGAAGCGACCCTCAATCTGAGGCCGACCGCTTACTGGAATGTATTCAGCGTTGATTTGACTGAGTACGTTGAACCGCAGGCCGTAGAATTTGAACATTCCCTGGTGCTACGGTCCGAGCTCTTCTCGGTCCGCACTCAGGAACCAGTTTGGGGAATAGAATCGAAGTCCAAGTTTAGCCTGGGCTTCGATCAGGCCAAGGACTACTCGATCATTATCAACGAGGCAGAAGCGATCGCCAAATATCTTTCCAGGGACGGATTGCTCGCCAACTAGAGCCTTAGTCCACGGTTAATTCGTAAGACCGAAAATGGATGGTGTCACCGAACGGTGACCCATCGTCATTTGCGGCGGAGGCAGCGATATAAAAAACAATAGGTGACACGATCACGGTTGGCGCGCGCCATTCGACATTCCATGAAACACCCGCATCGCTCCTGAGTGGCACCGTTGACCGTATTACTGCTCCGATATACTCAATCCCTGCTTCTGTAGAGACAAAAGCACCAGCCTCTTGATCTGCTGCCTGTGCAATGAGTTGAAATCCGGCGGTAACAGTGTCCGGGTCCTCAAGAATTATTTTCAGTTCGTAAATCGTGCCCGGTGCTGGATTCAGCGGCAGTCCGCTGATGACGAGCGCCTCGGAATCGCGGATCGGATCAGCGTCAAAATGACAGGTCGCACAGTTTTGTTCTGCGGTGGGATTGGCGGCGCCCCAGGGTGCGCCGTCCGGAAAAGCTCGCGCGGCGTTTAAAGTGAATGCCGCGACAGCGATCATTAAAAGGGTAACGAAGACCCGCACGGATGGCTTTTATTTGTCAGGCTCGACGATTGCCCGGCCAACATAGTTGGTGTCCGTACCGAACCATACCGTACCCGACGGCTCGTGATAGTGCATATGACGGATGGTGCCGCCGCCTGACTGGATTTCAGTCGCACCGAAAAATGTTTCCGTCGTCGTATTGAAGCCGACCAACACGTTCGGATGCACGCCCGATGCGGCTACCCAGAGATTTCCGCTGGCATCGGCCGCCATACCGTAAGGTCGCGCACCCACACCCTGTGGCATCTGCCATTCGGTGAAGTCCTTGTTGGCGGGGTTGTAAACGCCAAGCATTCCCTTGGCGTAATCGACATACCAGACGCGCCCGTCAGCCAGCACTTCCAGCCGGCGCGGCCGTGCAGCGTCACGCGGCAGTTCGATCTCGTCGTGCTCGAGCGTTTCCGGGTTTATGTGGGCGAGCTTGTTGGAGCCAAACAATACGACCCAGACCGAGCCGTCCGGCGCCATCTTGATGCCGTATGGCCGTGACCTTGCCGTTCTCGACTTGATAAGATCGATCTTTCGCGATTCGATATTGAGGCGACCCATCATGTTGCCGCCCTGGACGGTAAACCAGATGTTTTCTTCGTCCTCATCGAAAATCAGCGTATGCGGATCGCGCGCGGCTTCGTCCGGCATCATGATCTCTTCGATTTCCTTCGTGCTCGGATCGTAGCGGCCGATCAAATGGTTGAGATTGCCGGCGTACCAAACGACGCCGTCGGACCCCACGATCAGATTGTGCGGTCCCGAACCGTGTTTAAGTTCAACCTGTGTAAATTCGCCGGATTCGGCATCAAGATGCGCGAGATACCCGCTGCGCTGGCCGACGAACCAGACCGATGTAGCGCTTTCCGCAAACGGGTCGCGCGGACGCGATTGCTCGTAGGGCACCTGCCATTCACGAATTTCGATGCTGTCAGCCAGTGCAAGACAAGATGCCGAAACAGCGATGAGGCCGGTGATAAAACTGGGTAACGCCCGCATGTTATCCCCCTCCAGAATTGGCCGCAGTCCGGGCAGCCCTGTAGAACACAAAAAAAGCCAGCACAAGCCCGATGACGATAGCACCCTCTCGATACGGTATCGACATGCTTGTCGTCTTCTGTGCCAGGTTAGTGGTCAGTTGCCTGCAGAATGCCCTCGTAAAGCGTACGGCCGCTGTCACTGCGGAGTCGGGATCTCGTTTTCGGCTTCGATATCCGCTTGAAGAAACGACATTAGCCGCTGTGACAAATAAGGGAAAAACGGGTTATAGCGAAGCCGTAGAAAAAAGTCGTCCGGGATCTGCAGCAGGTTGCGTTCACCGCGAATCGCAACACTGCCAAGCACTATCGCGTTATCGTCCCCGTCATTAGCCCGTCCGCCATAGATGGGATCATCGGGTGGGAAGGGAATGGACACATGAGACAACGAAAACAGACCTTGCGGCCAGGATAAATCCAGCGATACATCGACGCTTTGTTGCGCCAGCGCCGGTTTGTGACGTGCAACGACATCATTAGTGTCTGCAGAGGCGTTAGTGACCAGGGTAAGATCGAACGGTAGTGCTTCTTCAGAAAAGAGCCGCTCGGTTAGCGTTTCCGGATCGGACTTCAACAAGGGCTCGGCTTGGTTGTTGCGGTTGACATCAAACAGAACCAATTGATGTCCCTCCGGTGCCAGATGCGTAAACAGCTTATCGATGACAGTGGCCGGCGGTATGGTGGCGTCCACCACAGATTGAAAGGCGAGCGTGCGCGGAAAGCCGTTTATACCGTTGGGGCCGGCCAGCCGGTCGATGCGCTGCGCAATGTTCTGTGTCAGCTGATAGATCTGGTCTCCGGCGTTGACCGGGAAGGAATTGTACTTGTAGGGATCGAATTCCGGTGTAATGCTGTTCCAGGCCAATTTTTCCAATCCGGTGACATTGGAAAAACGTGACTGCCAGATCGCCAGCGCGGTGACCGGCGAGACACCGATGGCCGGTGATAACAAAACCAGGCCATCGGCAGTCGGCAGGTCTTCACCTTCAAGAACAGCCAGTGAATACTCCACCGCCAGCGCCGCGCCGTTGGAATAACCGGCGAAATATAAAGGCTTGTCGGGCCCGATCTTCTCCCGCACATGCCTGGCGGCCAGGCGAGTCGCTGCTGTGAAGTCCTGCCACGTCACCTTAAGCAAACCTGAAGGCGCGGTGCCATGTCCCGGGATGCGCAAGCCGACCACGTGGAAACCGCTGCCATGCAGCTGTTGCCCGATCGTGCGCATGCTGTAGGGCGAGTCAGACAGGCCATGTAGCAGAACGATTCCCGCCTTTGCTACCTGCTGAGTCAGTTCGAAGGTACGATTCCAGTTACGCGGATAAGCCGTCGGGTCCATGAGGCTTCCGCTGGAATAACGATTGATCCGCCGACGATCTGCATCGTCGACCCCTGCATAGACCTGTTCTTCGAGCTGTTGAAACAGATGTCGTTCGAGTTCCAGATAATCATCGAGAGAGCTGAAATCCGCAGCCTGCTTCGCCTGGAATTCGGTATCGAGTTCCGCCACGTGCCAGATCTTGAGATCCGGCCGACCCTCGAGCATATATACGTACAAGCCAACGATCACAATGGCGCTGCCAAACAGACCGTACGTAACGGCGAGCACGAGATGTTTCACGAGGCGGCGAATGAAAATCACTCCTTGTTCGAGTTAACTCCAGACTACGACTATTGCGTCGCAAATATCACTGGTTCACGTATGCGGGTGCATCTGCCGGTAAACTGAACACGAAATCCCCGTCCAGCGGTTCGAGCACGCGCGCGTCACGCTGATAAATGTCATTGTAAAAGCGCACGACCTCTTCGTCGGCGACTCCAACCGTGCTGTACAGGAGCATCACTGTCATTGGCTCCTTCAGAAACACCGTTTGCGGCTTTTCGCTGTCCAGCATCTTCTGGATCGTGCCGGCATTCCACTTGGCCGGGTCATCCAGCAGCAGTTCCGCAAACTCGAACGGATTCTCGACGCGGATACAGCCGGAACTGAAGCTGCGTTCGGTACGTTCGAACAGGGATTTGCTCGGCGTGTCGTGCAGGAACACAAAGTGTGAGTTCGGGAAAATGAATTTCACGCGGCCAAGTGCGTTCGTCGGCCCTGGTCTTTGCACAAACTGATACGGTGGTAGTCGACCGGCGCCATAGCGTGACCAGTCAACCGAAGCAGGATCGACTTTATTGCCGTCACGATCAATCAGGTCCATGTTTTTTGTCGCGAGGTATGCGGGATCTTCCAGCACCCGCGGCAGTATGTCTTTTCTCAGGATGCCGGGCGGAACGGTCCAAGTCGGATTGAACTGGAGATACTTCATTTGTCCCTTGAACACCGGCGTCTGGCGATAGTAGCGGCCGACCTGTGAACGTGCCGACCAGATAACTTGATGGTCGCGGATAAGAAATGTCCTGAACGCGGCAATATTGGTAATGACGAATTCGTCTTCGAGATCGCGGATGACCCACCGGATGCGTTCAAGGTTGACGCGAATCTGGTCGATTCGCTGATCCACAGTTACGTTCATTGCAGCGAGCGTTTGTGGTCCGATGACCCCGTCCTGATCGAGGTTGTGCCGGTCCTGGAAATGCTCGACTCCCCGTTCCAGGTCTTCGTCGAAAGCAGAAGATTGACCATCCCCGGATCGTGGCAGGTCTCCGGTAATCATCAGCCGTTCGCGCACCACTGGAATACGCGCATCACGCATGCCCGGCCTGAGTGTTGGGCCCGAAGCAATCTGTGGCCAGCCGCCGCTTTCCTTCAGGGCGCGGTATTCTGACAGTATCGCCTTGACTCGGTAATAAACCGGCCCGCGGTCGAGATAGTCATCGATAAATGCCTCGATGGATTCAGAATCGATGGCCTGCTGGATCAGGGCTGCCGGGTCACGTCCGGATGTACTACGGCTCCAGTTCCAGTTTTCGTCGAGATCCGCAGGATCTACCTTGCCAAAAATCAGGTGATAGCCGTATCGGCTGAGGCTTTCGGTCAGGAGAACGTCGACCTCGGCGCGCAAATGCTCGTCGTCCCGATCTGCCCGATGCTGCTCGAGTAGATGCACGATCTCGGAGTGGTTGTAATCTGCCGGATCAAGGCCTTCTTCCGCTGCCCGGCCTGCCAGGCTGACAAATTCGTCGATCTGTTCGTCGTCGGCCCAGGCGGGCTTAAATTCTCTTCGCGCATAGAATTCTGGAATAATATGCCTCGAAGCCAGTGTTACCCCATCTATGGAAACTTCGGATCCGAGCAAAAGCTGCTCCGAGAGGTACTGAATCCGCTCCTCACTGCGTTGTTGGGTGTTTGCATGCGGCGGAAATACGAGAACCAGTGCGGCAACGAGTATAAAATTCCTCAGGTTCATAATCAGAATCTCGGTAATGGTAATTTCAGGATGTCTTTCAAATATTATTATTGCATAAACAGTTTATGATTCGCCGTGTCACCTTGATCTTACTGACGGTACTGTTACTCGGGCCAATTTCCTCATTACAGCCGGCCGAAGACGTACGCAAACTGTCGTTTTATCACACGCACACTTCAGAAGAGCTAAGCGTGACCTATTACGTCGGTGGTCAGTACGACGTTGCCGCGCTCAGGGAGCTCAACCACTTTCTCAGGGATTTCAGAACGGGTGATGAAATCGAGATGGACCCCGGCGTATTCGACCTTCTCTTTGATATCCAGCAGAATTCCGGCAGCACCGGCGTCTACCAGGTAATTTCGGCTTACCGGTCGCCCGCGACCAACGAAATGTTACGCAGCAGATCGGGCGGCGTAGCCAGAAACAGCCAACATCTGCTGGGAACGGCGATCGATATCCGCCTGACGGACCTGGATACGGCCGAGTTGCGCGACGTAGCACTGGCGCTGCAGCGTGGCGGGGTCGGCCATTACGGCGACTCGGATTTCGTGCACGTGGATACTGGACCCGTGCGGCGGTGGTAGCTTATCGCTTCTGCACCGCCGATTGACCAGAAAACAGCAGCATGAGCGTTGCGTAACAAACAGAGTATCGCCAGTGCTGGTTCAGGTCAGCTATTGACAAGTTAAGTGATGTTCAAGCGTAATTGATGAATGAAGAGATCAACCACTATGCGACATGCTCGTTGTATGCGATAGCTGCGCAAATTCACGCAGGCTGAATAATTAACTTGTCGATACTGTCCCGTTTTCTCCTGGTCATTGCTGCATCTCTGCTCCTGATCGTTGCTGCATTAGCGGTTTTTCAGGTGATCGACGAAAACAGCGCAGACGAAATTCCGTCGCTTATTGCGGACCTTGCGGTTGGTGATGACCGGCAGATCGAGCGTGGACAATACCTGGCGCTTGCTGGCAACTGTGCCAGTTGCCATACAGCAGGAAGTGACGGGTTCATGGCCGGTGGTGTGGCATTCGAAACGCCTTTCGGAAGAATCTACTCGACCAACATCACGCCGGACGCTATTACGGGCATCGGCAATTGGACGGCCCAGCAGTTCTTCGCATCGATGCGTCACGGCGTACGTCCGGATGGCGAGCATCTGTATCCCGTCTTCCCCTACACGGCTTTCACCAAAGTAAGCGACGAGGACATTGTCGCGCTCTTTGCGTATCTGAAAAGCATTCCGGCAATAGCCAAGGAGGCGCCGAAAAACGAGCTATCGTTCCCATTCAATCAGCGTGCCCTGATGTCGGTCTGGAAAGCGATGTTCTTCGATGCAGGTGCCTATAAGGAAGACGATGCAGAATCGGCAGAATGGAATCGAGGCGCCTATATTGTCGAAGCGCTGGCACACTGCGGTGCATGCCATTCTCCCAGGAATTTACTCGGCGCCGAGCGTTCCGACATGGCGATGGCTGGGGGCGTGTATACGGACAAAGTTCCCAGCGGCAATTTGCGGCCCTGGTCGGCGCCGAATCTGACCTCGGCACCGAGTGGCTTGGGCCTGTGGCCGCATGAGGACGTTGCTGCATACCTTAAAACCGGCATTAACTCGCGCGTCGCAACGTTCGGCCCAATGAATGAAGTGATCCTGAACAGTTCGCGGCATCTGAGCGATGCCGACGTTAATGCGATGGCCGTCTATCTGAAGAGCCTGCCGGCCAAGCAAGGGAAAACCAGGGCAGCGGCAAGTAACAAGGTTTTGGGAATGGGCAGGACGCTGTACAACTTGCATTGTGGCACCTGTCATCTGCCGACCGGCCTGGGCGATGTAGAATCGGCGCCGCGACTTGCCGGTGGCAGCCTGGTGGTGCAATCGAGTAATCCTGCGTCCCTGATCAACGTCATTCTCGACGGTCCGGAGATGCCCGATCCAGCCCTGGCCACCAGGTGGAGGAAGCCCATGGAGGACTTCCGCTATGTTCTCGACGATCAGGAAATCGCTGCGCTCGCCAGTTATTTGCGCAACACCTGGGGTAATACGGGCGGCGAGGTGACGGCCAATCAGGTGGCCGAGCAGCGTTAGCGCGCACCCTGTGGCTTGGCCCTGTACAGCGATCAACGGCTCATTCCAGTGATATAATTTCAGATTGGTTTTCCTGGTCCATTTCCTGGGGCGAGACTGGCTTGTTGGCATATCGCGATAACTTGCATTTCGGCTCCGCGCCCCGCGGTTTCCTGCTGTTTATACCTATTATAGTGGCGGCCTCGATGCTCGCTGGCTGTTCCAGCCCCACGGCCGAACCGGAAAATAGTGCTTCCCCATTGCGCGTCCGGCTAATGACCGGGCAACAGTATTCCAATACGATCGCCCAGATTTTTGGTGCCGATATCAGTGCTAGCGTGCTGGCGCCGTTGCCGCCGCTTCCCAGAACCGATGGACTGCTGGCTTCAGGCGCCGCGTTCGTCGGCGTTACCTCGGATCAGACACAGCAGATTCAGCAAGCTGCAGAGTCCGTGGCGGCAAAGGTTGTGGACGAAAAGCATCGCGACTTTCTCATTTCCTGTAAACCGGCGTCGCCGGTGCAAGCCGATGCCGCGTGTGCCGCGCAGTTTCTTGCAGAAACCGGGCGTCTTCTGTATCGCCGTCCACTGGACGAGACCAAAGTGGCCGAGCTGGTTGCTGTGGCCGGTGCGGCGGCAGATG
>Ga0209987_10000317_pt1 | contig 24955 bp, 22 predicted proteins | sample N074metaG_FD_182134 | JGI IMG/M metagenome (GOLD analysis project Ga0209987, IMG submission 182134) | Deep subsurface microbial communities from Kermadec Trench to uncover new lineages of life (NeLLi) - N074 metaG (SPAdes) (version 2) | ecosystem: Environmental > Aquatic > Marine > Ocean trench...
GCCTTGGCGACGACGATGCCTTCGATCAGTTCTTCCTTTTCAAAAGCGGAGACCAGATTCTCCCAGATTTTGATTTTATTGGCCTTTTCCTTGGAGAGGACCACAATGCCGTCGTTGTCCTCCACCCGTTCCAGAAACACTTCGACTTCATCGCCGATCTCCAGTTCTTTCTCTGCGGCCGGAAACTCGTTGAGGTTGATGACGCCCTCTGATTTGAACCCGACGTCCACGGTGACCATCCCGTTCGCCAGGGTCAACACTTTACCGCGAATGATTTCGCCTTCCCGGAAATTGGTCAGGCTGGTTTCAAAATATTGTTCCATCTCCTGGCGCGCGGCCATTTCCTCTGCCGTCAATTCTTCCTCATCCGCCGTTTCATCAATTCCGAAATCTAGTTCCTGCACGGTGTTTCTCCTTATGTGTTGCTTTTGAAGGTTAATAGATATTATACATTCGATACGGGTTGAATGGCGCGCATCATGCGCTCCACCACTTCTTCAATTTTAAGTTGGGTCGTGTCCAGTAAGATGGAATCTTCCGCCGGTTTGAGCGGCGACACGGCCCGGTTTTCATCTTCGTAATCGCGTTGCTTGACCTGCCGGACGACCTGTTCCAGGTCCAGGTCAGGCTGGGCCGCTTTCATTTCATCGTAACGGCGCCGGGCCCGCTCGACGGGATCGGCTACCAGGAAAAATTTTTTTTCCGCGTTCGGGAACACCACGGTGCCGATATCACGGCCGTCCATCACCACGTTGCCTTCCCGCCCCATGGCGCGCTGTTTTTCGGTGAGCACTTTTCTCACCTCCGGAATGGCGGCGGCCGAAGCCGCCAGACTGCCGATGATTTCCGTTTTCAGTTGCGCCGTGATCTCCTGACCTTCCACCCACACCTGCTGGTGGTCGACGCCGGGTCGAAATTCGATGGCAATCGTTTGTGCTACGGCGGCCACCTTGTCCCGGTCTTCGGGCCGGATGCCCTGTTGTTGCGCCTTCCAGGCGACCGCCCGGTACATGGACCCGGTTTCGATGTAGCGAAACTTCAAGCGGGCGGCCAGAATGCAGGCGACGGTGCTTTTGCCACTGCCCGCCGGCCCGTCTATCGCGATGATCATTTGTTGGACCCCACAAGTTTCTCCCGATGCGCGTTGGCGCTGTCAAAGGTTTCCAGCAAGGTGTCCCATTGTTCGTTCTGGATCATGGTTTGGATCGACTGCAGGTTTTTTTGAAAACGATCGACCCAAAGCAGAACATTTTCTTTGTTTTGCATACAGATGTCCCGCCACATGGCGGGATGACTGGAAGCGATGCGGGTGATATCCCGCAGGCCGGCGCCGCACATCGATAATATTTCTCCATGGTTTTCGGTTTTGCCCTCAGCCACGGTGTTCATCAGGGCAAAGGCCACGACATGCGGCAGATGACTGACCACGCCATAAATATAGTCATGCTCCTCGGCTGGCAGGGTTTCGACCTGCATGTCCAACCGTTGCCAGAATTCCATGATTTGTTGCAGGGCCGGCGCATGGGTTTTGTCCGTGGGGGTGACGATGCATCGGGCACCCTGGTACAGATCCTTATGGGCCGCTTGCCATCCCGATTTTTCGCCCCCGGCAATGGGATGGGACCCTACATAATGAATGCCATCGGGCATCAAAGTGTCGAGCTCCTGCACCAGTGGATGTTTCACCGAGCCCACGTCGGTCACCAGACAACCCGGTTGGACCCAGGCCAGCATTTCGCGGACGCGTGCCACCAGGCTGGACACCGGAACACACAGCACGATGAGGTCGGCGTCCTCAACGGCGGTTTTCAAATCGGTACTGCCGGAGTCGATGATGCCTGCCTGTCCGGCTTTTTGCAGTTTTTCCGGATGGCGGCCAAAGCCGACCACGCGGTCCACCAGCCCCCGGTGCTTGCAGGCCAGCGCCAGGGAGGCTCCCAGCAGGCCGACGCCAATCACTGTCATTTGCTTGAAAGGTTTCATGATTTGTTGTTTCTCGGATACGATCCCAAAACCCGCATGAACACACTACGCCGCCCTACCGTCTCCAGCACCTTGGCAATTTTCGGATCCTCGGCATGGCCCTGGAAATCCACATAGAACAGGTATTCCCAAGGCCGGTTTTTGAGCGGGCGTGATTGGATTTTGGTCAGGTTGATGTCGTGCCGCGCAAACATTTGCAGGACTTTGATCAACGATCCCGCCTCGTCCCTGATGGAAAACATGACCGACGTTTTATTGTGTTTGGCCCTTTTGGATTTTTCAGGGCTGATCACCAGAAACCGCGTGGTGTTTTGCGACCGGTCTTCAATTTTGCGGGCAATGATTTTCAAGTTGTAAAACTCCGCGGCCAGTTTGCCGGCCAATGCCGCCGCGTGTTTGTCCTTGCTGGCCATCTCCGCCGCCACGGCGGTGCTGGAGGTGGCGATTTGCTCGATGCCGGGAGCGTAGCGGTTCAACCAGTTGCGGCACTGCGCCAGCGGTTGCGGGTGGGAGTAGATTTTTTTAATTTGTTTGGCGTCCCCATTTTTCGACAGGTAGTACAGGGAAATCCCCAACAGGATTTCATCGCAGATATAGAGGGGAGAATCGACGAAGCAGTCGAGGGTCAGGTTGACCACGCCCTCGATTGAATTTTCGATCGGCACCACACCGTAATCGCTAATCCCCTGCTCGACATCTTTGAAAATGGCTTCGAGGCTTTGGGCGGGAACGAATACCGCCGAATGGCCGAACTGCTTGAGGGCCGCCTGATGCGAAAAGGTGGTCGCCGGCCCCAGGTACGCGATGCTCAGGGGTTTTTCCAGCGCTAACGTCGCGGAAAAAATTTCACGGAAGATGGATTCAACGGAAGAAGCCGGCAGGGGGCCCGGATTGAGTTCCTTCATTCGCTCGAAAATTTCGCGCTCCCGGTGCGGAACGTGGAAATGATTCGATTCGTTTTTCTTCGATTTTTCCTGGCCGATCTCGATGGCCAGTTTGGCCCGCCGGTTGAAAAGGTCGAGTAATTTTTTGTCTATCTGGTCGATCTGGTCGCGAATCTGGTCAATCTTGCGCAATGAACAGGTACCGCCCTTCATGGGATTTTCGAAAACCTGAATTCTCGAATGGAAGGCTTGATCATTTCATATTCCGCCCCTAAAATGCAAGCACAAATTGCCGTTTAACCGATTGTTTTTATAAGTGGAGGAAACTATGGTGCTTCTCGAATTCAGCATGTCCCCGATGGACAAGGGGGAAAGCGTGAGCAGTTACGTCAGCCGGTCGTTGGACATCATCTCGAACAGCGGCGTGGCCTACCGCCTCAACCCGATGGGCACGGTGTTGGAGGGCGAATGGGATGACGTGATGAGCGTCGTCAAGCAATGCTATGAAAAGATGAGTTCCGACTGCAACCGCATCACCTGCGGCATCAAGATCGATTACCGGAAAGGCAAGAGCGGCCGGCTCGATTCCAAAATGGCTGCCATCGAACAAAAACTGGGCCGGGAACTGGAGAAGTGATTTTTTGGGATGCCATCCACATACGCGGCGGCCATCACCTCGACAGGGCGCGCAAGGTATTGCGGTCGCGGGCCATGCCTGTTATGGCAGACGCATCTTTTTGTGAAATTCCGTGTCTACTGGTCGTAAAGACTTTTGCATAACCCAGATTCTTCGCTGGCGCTCAGAATGACAATTTCATAACGCGTTGTCATTCTCGAGGAACGCAGTGACGAAGAATCCAGGTATCCCGAATACACAACTTATGCGAAGTTCTCCTGACCGTAGAGGCCGTAGCCATCCATTATTTATCGGTGTTCATCTGTGGTTAAAATCCCCCCCAGCCCTCCTTCGACAGGTTCAGGACAGGCTCTTCAAGAAGGGGGAGTCTTTCGCCTCACCGTAGGATCGACCAACAGAGCGGTCCTCTGATTATGTCGCCCTTTTAAAAATCACGCCAAATCTTCGAGGTTGTCGACCAGGAGGGTGGTGATGATGTTTTCCTTGAGGCGTTGGATGAGGCGTTGGAACTGCAGTTTTTCGCCGCGCAGGGAGACGGAGAACACGTCGACGCCGCGCCCGCCCTGGTTGGAGATTTTAGCGCGGTGGATTTGGATGCCGAACCCGGCAAAGCAATGCACGATTTTGTAAAGCATGCCGGGATGGTCCTTGGCCTCGATCCGGACGGCGGTGAAGGGGTTGCCGGTGTTGTTCTCGATACTGATTTTGGGAATGATCGCCGCGGTGGATCGACTCGCGGATTGAATGCGGGTGCGCCGCTTGAGCAGGGATGACAGGGTTTCCTGTTTGGCCAGGACTTTCTGCAGGTTGCTCTCGATATCCTCCCAAAGTTGATTGCCGGTGCCGTGGATTTTGATGGCTTCGGCGCCTTCAACCTGCAGGGTGATGATGGCGGTCTGATCGCCACGGGTGAAGATCTGCGCGCCCAGAATGTTGAGGGCCTTGGCGGTCAACGCGCCCACCAGGTTTTTGAATACGTCGATATTGTTGGGACAGCACAAAATGAGATTGAAGACCCCGCCGGATTCGTTGTAGGTGATGCGGAGTACGAACGGCTGTCCGGGCAGACACTGGATCAAGCGGATGTGTTCGGCCACGTCCTTGGAATCGGCGGTCTGAAAATAATCGTCCGGCATGGCGTCCAGGTGGAGCGTAATTTGTTCGCGCGGGAACTCATCCCGCAGTACGGCGTACACCGCTTGGCGCGTCGCCTGCGGTTTTTCTGCCAGCGACTCGGGCCGCACCAGCAGACTGCGGGTACGATGGTACAGCTCGGTCAGCAGAGTTTTTTTCCAGGCGGTCCAGGTGTCCGGCGCCATCGCCTTCAGGTCGGCGTAGCTGTTGAGCAAAAGTAGATCGAGCCGCTCTGGAAATTCTACCTGTTCGGCTATCTGCTTGAGGGTGGACGGCTGATGGGTGTCCTGGTGAAAAGCGGTTTCGTTCAAAGTGTTCAAATGGTGGATCAGAAAGTGCAAGATGGTTTTTTGGTCTGGACTGAGTTGCAACCGCTCGCACACCGGGGCCAGCGTTTCCCAAGTCTTTTCCGGCAGAGGTTCGTCCTGTTCTTTGCCCAGTGAATGCAGGAGGCAGGCGAGTTTTAAAATCACCTTGTCCTGAACGTTTTCATAAGCCGTAACAAAACTTTCCATGCCACGGGTGGCGAGCGACGGAATTTTTTCCAGGAACCCGACCATGCGCAGGGCGTGTTCATCGCTGGTGTAACGGTGATAAAAATTGTAATGGACCTGAAACAAAGCCCGGCTGAATTCCGGCAGGAGATGGCTGAGGACACCCAATTCATGCATGAGGCGCAGGGTTCTCTCGGCTTCGGGATGGTCCAGAATACCCAACAGAAAATCACGAGCGCGCTCGCCCCGAACAAAATCCGCGTCGAGCCGGGGCAGGTGCTGGCGGATCAACCGTTTCAACTGGGCATCCGGGGTCAACTGATGATCCCGGCAAAAATCGAGCGCGGTGAGAATCAGCGCGGGGTCTTCTGCGAGCGATGCTTCGGCCTCTTTCAAAAGTGACAACGTGGTTTTATGGGCGACAAAGCCATTCCCCAGCTTTTTACGCTGAAAAGTCGACAGCATTTTTTTGATGAGAGGTTTTGTCCCCAGGCATCGTTGGAACAGCGCCTCCGAAATATGACGGATAGTGGTGGCGTGCTGATAATAATTCCGCATGAATTGTTCCTGCCGGGAGCGCTCCGGTGTGTCCTGGTAGCCCAAATGACCGGCCAGCTCGGCCTGCAGGCTCAACTCCAGGATGTCGGACTTTTTGCCCTTCAGGTAATGCAGTTCGTTGCGGACGCGTAGCAGGAAATCGACGGATTCTTCCAGGCTATCCAGTTCTTCCGAATTGATGACGTCATCCCGGCCGATTTCGCGGAACGACAATCCGTTGAAGGAGATGGCTACCGCCCATAAAGCCAGATGGTAATCGCGGAGGCCGCCGGGGCCGTCTTTGATATCGGGTTCGGGGTGGCTGGTCACGCCCTCGGCGCTGCCCGGACGCAGGTGGATTTCCTTGAGTTCGGTGTTGAGAAATTGTTTCGCCTTTTTTTTCAATACATTTTTGCGTACGGAGTCCCACAGTTTTCGGTACAGCTCATGGGTGCCGAGCAGAAACCGGGTTTCGACCATGGAGGTTTTGACCGTGGGATCGTTCTGCGCCAACGCGCGGCACTCCCGGATGGTCCGGCAACTCTGGCCGATCTCCATGTCGAGTCCCCACAGCACGGAGATGATGTCTCTGATGAAATGGTCGAGCGCGGCGTCCATCTTCTTACGCAACAGGAACAACAAGTCGATATCGGAGCCGGGGTTGAGTTCGCCCCGGCCGTACCCGCCCACCGCTACCAGCGCGAATTTTTTCAGGTTGGAGTTGGGCCGGTGCTCCGGGAGCAGGGCCAGCGAGACCACCACGTGCTTGATGGTTTGATCCATCAGCGCGGTATGCGCCTGGATGACCTCACGGCCACCGGCGCCAGCCCGGTGCCAGGCTTTGATTTGATCCCGCTTGGCTGCAATCAGAGCCTTGAACCGCTGGAAATATTCGAGCCGAACTTTCGGGTCCTCAGGCACCGATTTGACGGAGCTGAAATCAATACTGAATTGATATTTGTCGGATGCGAAATTCACCGCAAAATTATCCTGAAAATTTGATTTATTAATGGGAGAGCTTGATGTGATCCGGTACGGGAGGGTTTATATTAGACCCCTTGCCGTTGAAAGCAAATATATGAACGGATTTCAGGCCCCGCAGGTGGCATAAATAACCCTAAAAGATATCCTTCACCCTACCGTAAATCCGGGGAAGTTTCTCCCTAAACTTCTTGACAAAGAGGGGTTTATAATTTAGCTTGCCCAATCATTTCACTATGAATTTGAGGGGGTCTATCGCGCTCTTGATCGAGGGTCGAGAGGGTCTTTTGAGTTTGTGATCCAGGGTCTGGAGTCGGCCTGGTTTTTCATTTGGACAAACGAAAGATAAAAGTTGAAAGCCATCTGATTTATTAAAATATTTCCGTAAAAAGCAATCCTTCAATGAGGTAAAAGCGATGTCAGAACAACCAGATATTATTTACACGAAAGTGGATGAAGCCCCTCAGCTGGCGAGTGGCTCATTGCTTCCAATCATACAATGTTTTGCCCAAGCGGCAGGTATTGATGTGGGCACGAAGGATATATCGCTGGCGGGTAGAATTATTGCGCAATTCCCTGAGCAACTCACCCCAGAGCAACAGCAAGCGGATGATCTGGCATTGCTGGGTGAACTGGTGCTCAAGCCGGAAGCCAATGTCATCAAGTTGCCTAATATCAGCGCGTCCCTTCCCCAAATAAAAGGCGCTGTCGCGGAACTGCAATCCAAAGGCTATAAAATCCCCGACTACCCTGAAGATCCAAAAAACGATGAGGAAAAAGCCGTCAAAGATAAATTTGACAAGATCAAGGGTAGCGCGGTCAACCCGGTATTGCGGCAAGGCAACTCGGATCGCAGGGCCGCGGTTTCTGTGAAAAATTACGCCAAAAGCAATCCTCATAAAATGGGCCCGTGGTCGAAGGACTCCAAAACCAATGTGGCCACTATGAAGAGTGGCGATTTTTGCTCCAATGAAAAGTCCGCCGTCATTACCGATCAGTCGGCGGGCAATGGACGTATTGAATTTGTTGATGAAAGTGGCACCGTCACGGTGCTGAAAGAAAAGAATGCGCTGGATGTGGGCGATGTGATCGATACCACCGTGATGAGCCGCAAGGCCTTACGTCAATTCTTCAAGGATCAAATGAAAGCCACCAAGGGTGGCAACGTTTTGTTGTCCTTGCACATGAAGGCCACCATGATGAAAGTTTCTGACCCCATCATTTTTGGTCACGCGGTTACCGTGTACTTTGCGGACGTTTTTGAGAAACATAGCAAAGTGTTTAAAGAGTTGGGTGTCAATCCCAACAATGGCATCGGTGACGCCTTTACAAAAATTGAAAGTTTGCCCGCCGCGCAAAAGGAGGAAATTGAAAAGGACCTTCAAGCCTGCATTAAGAACGGGCCGGATCTCGCCATGGTGGACTCCGACAAGGGCATCACGAATTTGCACGTTCCCAGCGACATCATCATCGATGCCTCCATGGCCGCTTCGATTCGCAACTCCGGAAAAATGTGGGGCCCGGATGGTAACGAGCATGACACCCTGGCCATGATCCCGGACAGCAGTTATGCCGGCATTTATCAGTCCGCGATTGATTTTTGCAGGGAGAATGGCGCGTTCGATCCGACCACCATGGGAACGGTTCCGAATGTGGGCCTGATGGCACAAAAGGCCGAGGAGTACGGCTCTCACGACAAAACTTTTGAAGCTCCGGGTAAGGGAGTGATTCGCCTGGTGGATGGCGGCGGCAAATCCATGCTGGAACAGGATGTCGAAGAGGGGGATATTTTTCGCATGTGCCAGGTCAAGGATATTCCGATTCAGGATTGGGTCAAACTGGCGATCCACCGGGCCAGGGCATCCGCCACTCCGGTCGTGTTCTGGTTGGATAAAAACCGGGCGCACGATGCCCAGATGATTGAAAAGCTCAACCGGTATTTAAAGGATCACGATACCAACGGTCTGGAAATTCAGACCATGGCTCCGGTGGATGCCATGAATCACGCGCTGAAACGCGCCAAAGCAGGTCAGGACACCATTTCCGCCACCGGGAATGTTCTGCGGGACTACCTGACCGATCTGTTTCCGATTTTGGAGCTGGGCACGAGTGCCAAGATGCTGTCCATCGTGCCGCTCATTAAGGGCGGCGGTCTTTTTGAGACTGGGGCGGGCGGTTCAGCGCCCAAACATGTTCAGCAGTTTCAAAAAGAGGGCCATTTGAGGTGGGAGTCTCTGGGCGAATTCCTGGCGCTTTCGGAATCCTTCGCGCATCTAGGCCGAACACGCAACCATGCCAAAGCGAAAGTGCTGGCTGAAACGCTCGATCGGGCCGCCGGCAAGTTGATGGAAAACAAAAAATCACCGGGCCGTAAAGTGGGTGAGTTGAGCAACGCCGGCACCCATGTTTACCTGACACTGTTCTGGGCGCAGGAGCTGGCCACGCAAAGTGACGATGCGGCTCTGAAAGAGCACTTTGCTCCGATCGCTAAACAGCTTGAGGAAAAGCTGGATGTCATTCTTGAAGAGCTGAATGTCGCCAATGGCAAGCCGGTGGATATGGGGGGGTATTATCTCCCGGACCCGGCAAAGATCAAGGCGGCCATGCGTCCGAGCACAACGTTCAACACTATTTTGGGTGACTAGGACGACCCTGCGACTTGATGACCGCAGTCCGCGGTTTGAAAGGAGATGGGTGGAGCGGTGGAAGTTGAAATGCAGGAGGCGCCGGGCAATTAGATTTCTTTCCCGGCCCCCTGGTTTTCTCTGGCAACTTTAGCGAGGAGCGGGTTCATGCGAAAAAAGATCACGGTTGTTGGCGCCGGACAGGTTGGCACCACCGTAGCGCAACTGGTGGCTTATAAAAATCTGGGGAACGTTGTCTTGATCGATATTATCGAAGGCGTGCCGCAAGGCAAGGCGCTGGATCTGCAACAGTCCGGATGCCTGCAGGTGTTCGACAGCATTGTGGTGGGGACCAACGATTACAAAGACACCGCCGACTCCGACATCGTGGTCATCACCGCCGGTGTGCCCCGCAAACCCGGTCAGGACCGTGCCGACCTGCTCAATATCAACGCGAAAATCGTCAAGGACGTGACCGAGAAGATCATGGCCCACTCCAAGGACCCCATCATCATCGTGGTGTCCAATCCGCTGGATGCCATGGTCTACCTCGCCAAGGAAGTTTCCGGGTTGTCGCGCAATCATGTGATCGGCATGGCCGGCGTGTTGGACTCCGCCCGCTTCCGCACGTTTGTGGCGCTGGAGTTGAACTGCTCGCTGGTGGATGTCGACGCCATGGTGCTGGGCGGGCACGGCGATTCCATGGTGCCCATGCCGCGCTACACCACGGTGTCCGGCATCTCCATCACCGATCTGATGTCGGTCGAGCAGATCGAACGGCTGGTGGAGCGCACCCGCAAGGGCGGCGCCGAGATCGTCGGCCTGCTCAAAAACGGGAGTGCCTTCCTCGCGCCCGGCGCGTCGGTGGTCAAAATGGTCGAAGCGATTTTGCGGGACAAGCGCCGGATCCTGCCTTGCACCGCGCATTTGGATGGCGAGTACGGCTGGAAAGATATTTTCTTCGGTGTGCCGGTGGAGCTGGGAGCGCACGGCATCGACAAAATCATCGAACTCAAACTGACCCCGGATGAACAAAAAGCCATCGACAAATCCGCCGCCGACGTCAAAAAGACCATCGAAGAAGTCAACGCCTTCCTCAAAAACTGATCGTCCTGTTTTAAAAACTATTTTTTGATTTCAATTTGATCGAACAGGGCGGTGCCCGGCGGTTGGCCGTCGCACTCCAAAACAATGTTCTCCCACATCGGATCGTCCGCGTGCCAGCGCGGATTTTGTTTGTCATCGTGGGTCGCGGGGGCAGGGCACACCCGGTAGGTTTGGACGATGAGAAAGTCGTGAGAAATTTTCAAAGTTAAATAATGAAACATGAGACTGCGTTTGGCGAGCGCGTCGAACACGGTTTTCGGTGCGGTGCGTTTGGCTTTTCCCTGCTGGTCGGCGAACGGTTTGAACGTCGCGCCGCCGCCGCCCGCCACAATATGCGTCACCCCCTCGCCTTGCGCGTAAACGGATTTCACCGCCACCGGCAGACTGCCATCCGGCCGCGGAATGCCCATAGGATGAAACCGTTCGTACGCGTGCTGGTTGCCGGCAAATACCAGGTCGGGACTGAGGGCATTGATTTGTTTCAAAACGGTCTGGCGTTTCTCCAGATACCAGGCGGTGGTGAGGGCCGGTTCGTGCAGGGCGAAAATCACCCAACGGCCTGCGTCGCGGGCTTCTTTGATGATTGGCGACAACCAGCCGGACGGGTCTTGCCAGTCGTAAACGTTCAACACCACGAACAACGCGTTGCCCAACCGCATCGTCCCTGTCAGCGGCGCGGGGACTGGACCGCTCAAGCTGTCGAACGGAGTGGCCATGGGAGCGATCTTGTCCCAGCACCCGGAGGCTTTGGGTTTTCTTTTTTGCGGCGGCAGGTCGTTGTCGCCCGCCACAAAAATCCGCACCGGGTAGGGAGCCACCAGCGTCCTGCGGATTTCATCAAGATAGCGTTCGGGACATTCCCGGGGGAACCATTGCGCCTGATAAACAAAATCGCCCAGGTGCAGAATTGCGTCCGCCCGTTCCTTTCGCATGGCTTCGGCTACCGCAATGAAACCCGGATGGTAGGCGCGTTCCCCGATGCCCGTGTCGCCAACCACGACGACGCGCAAGGTTTCCCGCTCGTGCGCGTGCAGGGGCCCGCCGAGGAGGAGCCCCAGGCAGAGGAGCATCCCCATCCGCCGGAATATTTTTGCAGGTGTTGTCATTTTTCCAAATCCAGATTGTCGGGAAGGTTCTCCACAAAAGTTTTTATTTCGTCGCGCACCCGGCGGTAGTGCGTCAGCGCTTCAGCTTCCGATTGGGCGGTCATGGCGAGCGTGGGTGGATCGTCGAAGTCGACATGCACGACCCGCGTTGGTCCCGGAAACGCCGGGCAGGTTTCATGGGCGTGGCCGCATACCGTGACCACGATATCCAGGCGGGTGTCTGAAAATGTATCGACATGCTTGGACGTGTGGCCGGAAATGTCGACTCCGCATTCAGCCATCACTTTCACCGCCAGAGGATTCAAGCGATGCGGATCGACTCCCGCTGAAAACGGTTCGACCCGGTCGCCTCGCAAATGCCGGGCCCAGCCTTCCGCCATCTGGCTCCGGCACGCATTGCCGGTACACAAAAATAAAATTTTCAGTTTAGGAGTTGCCATGCCTCCGGCTGATTGAAAAGGTTTGTAGTTATTGATTTTACGCACAACTGGAGAAAATTCAATTGCATCCGGTGAGGCGTTCCTATAAATTGATAAAGCTTGAGTTTTTCTTTTAATTTCAAAGGCTTATAATATTATGGCGGATAAGGGAATCGGTGGTGTTCTGCCGGAACCGGAAGACGAGCGAGTATCATCGAACGAAGATAAAGAAATCGGTGGTGTGCTACCGGAACCGGCAGGCGAATTGGTATCGCCAAACCAAGATGAAAAAGAATTGTTGCCGCTGACCGACGCTGAGTTGCAGGCGCTTGAGGCTGACGATCCAGCGCCGCCGTTGGAAGAAATTGAGCCTGAAGTTTCTGAGGATCTGCCGCCCACTCCGCCTGCCGGAGTTCCCAACCCCCGGTCTTTTAAAAAAGTTTTTTGGTATCAGGTTTTATCCGGCACCCTTTACGGCGTTTACTGGTTTTTCCGCAACTACAAGCAGTTTGCCCTGCACAAAAAACTGGATGTCAAACCAGCTCTGGTGGCTCTGGTTCTTTATGCGGCCACCGGGGCCATCATAACAATTCCAAATTACTTTGAAACACATATTTTGGTGGATCTCGCCTGCATGCTCACGGCCACCTTTATTTATTGCTGGTTTTTCTACCAGCAGTTCCTCCTCATATCCGGTTTTTTAGCCGGGTTGGGATACAAGTACATCTACCCTCCGAAACGCCTGGTGTTCGTTCTGGGTTTGGCCTTTCTGTTTCCCAGTTTGCTGACGCTGATAGTGGGGTCGGATACGCCGGATCATTTCATGGGAATTTTTTTGGTGGCCATGTTGGTTTGTGCCGCCATCTCCGGCTGGGTGCTGAGCAAAGTCCAGAAGGTGCTGAATTTTATCTGGGCTTCCCACCAGCGGCGAAGCTACAACCGGCTCGTCGTCACTCCGGTTTCCGCCGGTGAAAAGGTTTTTATCGCGGTCTTGTATGTTTTCGGTGTATTTGCCGTTTTAGCCTATCTCAGCGGTATGATTTTATTATTCAGCGATATCGGCCCGGCACCCATAGGCTAAACGCTGGCCCACCCGCCACCACCCCGACGGTTTGTCCATCCCTTCAGCAAGCCAGTGTTCCTCTGGGTTGATTTTCGTTTTATTTTCGCCTATGATGAGGGCGACAAGTTGACCGCTCCGCGCGGGGCGAACAAAAAATCCGACCCCTTGGTGAGGAGAGCTTTACATAACACGAAAACTTTGAATTGACCTTGACGTTCCAATGGGAGATCGATGTGTTCCCCCTTCTCCGAAGGGGGCTAGGGGGCTTTTTCCTTTATGTGGTTGCCGCATTTATGGGGCCCGGCAACGCCCGGAGGAGGGATTATGTATTTAACCAAACGCCAACAGGAAATATTGCAGTATTTGAAGGAGCACATTCGTGGCAGGGGGTACGCCCCCAGCATCATGGAGATCTGCCAGCACTTCAACCTGTCGTCGCCGGCCACGGTTCATAAACACCTCACTCATCTGGAAGAGAAAAAGCTGATCCGCCGGCAACACAACCTGAGCCGCGCCATTGAGTTGGTGAACGAGACTCACGCCGTGCTGGAGTATCGTCTGCTGGGTACCATCGCTGCCGGCAAACCGATCGAGGTGTTCGAGGCCGAGGAAATGCTGTCGCTCATTCCCAACCCGGAGGGCAAGGATATTTTTGTTCTGCGGGTCAAAGGCAACTCGATGATTGAAGATCACATTCAGGATGGCGATTACGTGATCGTTGAAAAACGTGAACGGGCCGAGAACGGTGAAACCGTGGTGGCATTGCTCGACAACGAATGCGCCACCCTGAAACGGTTTTACCGGGAGCAGGATCACATCCGCCTGCAACCCGCCAATCCGGAGATGGCACCCATCCTCATCAAGAATGGCGATTTAAAAATCCAGGGCGTGGTCATCGGCGTCCTCCGCAAGTTCTAACCGGCGAAGCGCCGGCCAGGCAACGCCTGGAGGAAAATGACTGGGCCTGGGAGTTATGCCCGCAATTGTTGAGTGCGAGATAGAGTTTGACCTATTGCCTCCAGGTGCAACCTGGCTCCCCCTTCTTGAAGGGGGCTGAGGGGATTTTTCTTTTTTGGTATGTTATGTATTTATAGTTGATTATGCGGTGGATTTTACACATTGATATGGACGCGTTTTTTGTATCGGTCGAGCAGGTGCTGGACCCGTCGCTGGTAGGCAAGCCGGTGATCGTCGGCGGCGACCCTGCTGGCCGCGGCGTGGTGGCGGCGGCGTCTTACGAAGCGCGCCGCTTCGGCATCCATTCGGCCATGCCGTTGGCGCGGGCGAAACGGTTGTGTCCCGACGCCATCTTTCTGCGCGGGTCGCATGGCCGTTACAGCGAGTTTTCGGCACGTGTTTTCAGCATTCTGGACCGGTACACGCCGCAGGTCGAACCGATGTCGCTCGATGAAGCGTTTCTGGATCTCACCGGTTGCGGACGCCTGCTGGGCCCTCTGCCGCAAGCAGCGGTGCGGATTCATGATGAAATCAAAAGCGCTGTCGGCATCAACGCGTCGATCGGCATTGCGTCCAACAAACTGCTGGCCAAGATCGCCTCCGGTTTGTCCAAACCGAACGGCATGTTGCGCGTCCTGCCGGGTCAGGAACGGGCGTTTCTGGCGCCCCTGCCGGTGCGGCGCATTCCCGGCATCGGACCCAAAAGCGGCGAGCGGTTCGAAAGGATGGGGATCAAAACCGTTGGTCAACTGGCCGGCCTGCCGCGCGAGTTGCTGGCGGAGGTCCATGGGTCCTGGGGCATCCAGTTGTACGACCGGGCGCGGGGCATTTGCAATTCGCCCGTGCTGAAGCGTGACGACACCCGGTCGATCAGTCGCGAAACCACCTTGGAAGAAGATTCCAACAACCGCGAATTTCTGGAGTCGACGCTCAGCTATCTGGTCGAGAAAGTTACAGCGCAGTTGCGGCAGGCAGGGTTGCGTGCGCGGTGCGTGACGCTCAAACTGCGTGACTCGAATTTCAAAACCGTGACCCGGTCGCGCACTCTCGGCCGGGCCGCCAACGAGGATCACATCATCCTGGCCACGATAGTGGATTTGTTCCGCCACCTGTTCACGTCACGCACGCGGGTGCGGTTGATCGGCGTGGGCCTGACGGCGCTGACCGGGGAATCCGCGCCGACCGAACAGATGGAATTGTTTCAGAGCGCGGCCAGCAAACCGTGGGACCGGTTATACCGTGGCATCGACCAGCTCCGCGAAAAATACGGTTTCCGTTCCATTTTACGTGCCTCCAGCCGGCGAAGCGCCGGAGCTAAATAGTCACACTTTGCAGGTACCCAACAGTTGCAGGGCATGGTTCGAAGAACATAACCATTTGCTTCCCTCGCTAGAGGGCGGCGAAGCGCTGGAGCTAAATAGTCACACTTTACTTGCGCTCACCAATTGTGGGGCATGAGTCTAAACTATCAGCCATTTTCGTCCAGCCGCAGGCTGGTCAGGTTTTATTATGGAATTTGAAAAAATACGCGATGAGTTTCCGGTGACACGCGACCGGATTTTTTTCGATCACGCCCGGGTGGCGCCGCTTCCGCAACGGGTGCGCTCAGCCATTACCGCGTTCGCCGATGACGCTTGCGAGCAGGGCACGGCCAATTACCCGGCGTGGATGCAAGAGGTGGAGCGGGTGCGCGTGGCCTTTGCGCGTCTGATCAACGCCGACACCCATGAGGTGGCGTTCGTCAAGAACACGTCCGAGGGCTTGTCCATCGTTGCCAACGGCATCGCCTGGCAAGCGGGCGACAACGTGGTGATCCCGGATATCGAATTCCCGGCCAACGTGTATCCGTGGATGAACCTGAAACCGCGCGGCGTCGAGGTGCGGTTTGCCAAGGCGGTGCGCGGCCGCGTGCCGTTCGAGCAAATCACCGCGCAGGTCACTCACCGCACCCGTGTCGTTTCCGTCAGCTCGGTCGAGTGCAACAGCGGATTTCGCAACGACCTCAACCGCATCGGCGCGTTTTGCCGCGACAAGGGAATTTATTTTTGCGTCGATGCCATTCAGTCGCTGGGCGTTTTGCCCATGGACGTCAAAAAAGATCACATCGATTTTCTGGCGGCGGATGGTCACAAGTGGTTGTTGAGCGTCGAAGGCCTGGGTGGATTTTACATTTCATCGCGGGTATTGGAGGAAATCCATCCCGCCGTGGTGGGTTGGGACAGCGTGGTCAACGCCCGCGATTACATGGCTTACGATTTCACCCTGCGCCCCGGCGCGCAACGTTTCGAGGAAGGCAGTGGCAACACGCTCAGCATTCACGCGTTTGGCGCGGCGCTGGACCTGCTGGCGGAACAGGGCATCGCCGGCATCGAGCAACGGGTCCTGCGCTTGGGCGACTGCATCCTTGAGCGTCTGCGCCAACGCAACCTGAAAATCTTCAGCTCGGTCGAACCGTCGGAGCGTTCCGGAATCGTGGCTTTCACCGGCAAGGTGGACCTCAACGCCATCGTGGAGTTCATGGCCGAGCGTGGCGTGTTCTGGACGGTGCGCGATGGCTTGATGCGTCTGTCTCCGCATTTCTACAACACCGAAGACGAGGTGGACCGTTTCTTTGCTCACTTCGATGAGTTTCTCAAAAGATAAAAAAGAGAAGCTCACTGGTATTCTCCACACCGCCGGCGCGTGTTGACTGGCGCTGGGTTTCGTGGTAATTTTCAAGACTCAAATTATCAGTTAGTTGCCTGCACTCGTGGATAGGGCAACCGCTGAATGTTGCACGGTTGGACCCAAGCTACAGAACTATTCTCCCTATCATAAATTTATTTCCGATCCTCACCCCCAGCGTCACCGGACCTTTCAAGAAGAGCCCGTGAGTCGGCCATTCAGGAGCATCGATGCAAGCCATACAAAATCTCGGAGCGGGCACCCTGTTTTTTGTGCAGAAAATGGGCGCGCGGATGATTTTTTTCTTCGAAATGTTTTTTTGTTTTTTTCAGCCGCCTTTTCAGTTTAAAGCGATCATCAAGCAGATCCATTTTATCGGCGTCCGGTCCATGTTTATCATCCTGCTGACTGCTGGTTTTACGGGAATGGTTTTAGCGATGCAGGGATTTTACACTTTGCAAAAGTTTGGGTCCGAGGGACTGCTGGGTTCGGCGGTGGCGTTGACTATCATCCGCGAACTGGGTCCGGTGCTGGCGGGTTTGATGGTTACCGGCCGCGCCGGCTCCGCCATCGCCGCCGAGATCGGCATCATGCGCATCTCGGAGCAACTGGACGCCCTCGACACCATGGCGCTCAACCCGATCAAATATGTGGTGATGCCTAAAGCCATTGCCGCGTTGATCGCGCTCCCTTTATTGACGGGGATTTTTGACGTGGTCGGCATCATGGGTGGTTATCTGGTGGGCGTGAAAATGCTGGGGGTCAGCGCCGGGGCGTTCATCAGCGGGATAGAGACCAGCGTGGCCTGGAATGATATTTTTAGCGGGATGATCAAGTCGGTCTGTTTTGCCCTGCTCATGGTTTGGATCAGTTGTTTTGAAGGATATTTTGTGGAGACCTACCATGGCTATGGCGCCGAAGGAGTGAGCCATGCTACCACCCATGCCGTGGTGTTGTCTTCCGTCAATATTTTGATCTGGGATTATTTCATCACCACGGTGATGTTCTAAAAAAGAGACCATGATTGATATTGTCAATTTGAAAAAGAGTTTCCCCGGTCAGGAAGTTTTGCAAGGCTTGAACCTGTCCATAGTTGCCAACAAGATCACCGCCATTGTGGGGCGGAGTGGGTGCGGCAAAAGTGTTTTGCTGAAGCTCATCATTGGCTTGTTGAAACCGGATGCCGGGGAGGTCCGCGTCAATGGCGACGTTTTGTCGAATCTGGAAGGTTCGCCATTGAACGAAATCCGGAAAAAATTCGGCATGTTGTTTCAAGGCGCGGCGTTGTTGGATTCCATGGATGTCTTCAATAATGTGGCATTTCCTTTAAGGGAAAAAACCCGGCTCTCGCAGGATGAAATCAAAATTCGCGTGGAACGGGAATTGAAAAATGTGGGTATTGTGGGCATGAATGGCAAGTACCCCTCCCAATTGAGCGGCGGCATGAAGAAGCGCGTCGGACTGGCTCGCGCCTTGATCATGGAACCCGAAATTGTTTTGTTCGACGAACCGACCACGGGCCTGGACCCGATCATGAAAACAGCCATCCACCAGTTGATCTTCGACACCCAGCGCCGGGTGGGTTTCACGGCCATCCTGGTCAGCCACGACATCCCGGATGTGTTTGAAATCGTCGACTATGTCGCCATGATGTATGAAGGGCGGATTCTTGAGTCCGGAACCCCGCAGGATTTTCAGAATTCTAAAAATCCGGTCATTCAACAGTTTTTAAAGGGATCGTTGGAAGGCCCGATCAACATAAATTAAATGATGGATTGACTCCCAGGAGGTTGCATTTTTGCGTTATCCTGATATCGGAACTTGTCAAAAAGGAAAGCGGTGATGAAAAAAAAAGGAATTGAGTTGACGGTGGGAGTTTTTGTCCTGATAGGAATTTTGAGCCTGAGCTGGTTGTCCTTTAAGCTGGGTAAAAAAGAGTTGCTGGGGGGTGGATACTATTCTGTCTACGCCGATTTTGAATCCATTTCCGGTTTGCGCAAGAACGGGGAAATTGAAATCGCCGGGGTGGTGATTGGCCGCATCAACGGCGTGGCCCTGGCCGATGGCATGGCGCGGGTTGAAATGAAAATCCGCGATGGCATTGAATTGCCCGAGGACACCATCGTGTCCGTGAAATCCCGGGGATTGATTGGCGACAAGATCATCAGCATTTCCCTCGGAGGGTCTGCGGAGCTGATTCCTCCCGGCGGGGTGATCATCGAGACCGAATCCGCGGTTGATTTTGAAGCCTTGCTCAGTCAATTTATTTTTGGCGATGTCTGATCCCGCAGTGACCAATTATTAAGGAGAATATTTTCATGATTCAAAAACGGCTTCCATTCATGGCGATGCTGGCGGTGTGCTTTCTGGTTTCAGTCGCCCCGCTTGCCGCCGCCGAGGCCACGGCGATTACAGAAGATTTAAAGTACGTCGTCGACCAGGTTCTCCTGGTGGTCGCCGATCCGCAATTCAAGGAAGATAAAAAAGCGCGGCGGGCCAGAATCCGCGAGATCATCGGTCCCAAATTTAATTACCTGGAAATGGGGAAAAGGTCGCTGGCACGAAATTGGAAAAAACTTTCGGCAGAAGAGAAAAAAGAGTTTGTGGCCCTGTTCGCCAAATTATTGGAAAATTCCTATGCCAGTAAAATAGAGTCGTATAAGGATGAGAAGATCCATTATGTGAGCGAGGTTGTGAAAGGCAAATACGCCATGGTTAAAACCGAAGTGGTTCGCAAAAACGACAGCCTCGGTGTCGATTACAAATTGCTCAGGAAGGGAGATGACTGGCGGATTTACGACTTTATTATCGAAGGTGTCAGCATGGTCCGCAATTACCGGTCGCAGTTCTCCAAGATCATCCGTAAGGATTCTTTCGCTAAACTGATGGAACAGATGAGCGAAAAAGTTCTAAAACTTGAAGCCCAGATCGATCAGGAATGAAGTGACAAGCCATGATTGTTGGCGTCAAGCCCGCCGCCACCTACTCTGGATCGTTGAGTGAAAGGGAAATCTAAATTCGGTGGAACACGCCCTTTTGAACCTATGATTATCAGCTCCGCACCGACCCGCATCGATCTTGCCGGCGGCACTCTCGACATCTGGCCGCTCTATCTTTTTTTCGATAACCCGCCCACCCTCAATGCCGCCATCAACCTGTATGCCCGGGTGGAGTTGCAACCCCGCCGCGACAAAAAACTGATTGTGCAATCCCGCGATCTGGGAATCCGCGCCCGGTTTTCAAGTTTGGACCGCCTTCCGGATACACACCCGCTGATATTGATTTTGAAACTGCTCCGTTTTTATCGGCCCCAGACGGGGCTGGAATTGGTCACCGACTGTCAGGCTCCCGCCGGTTCGGGCATTGGTGGCTCCTCGGCCTTGAACATCGCCTTGAACGGCGCCCTCAACCGGTTGACAGGTCGCGGGTACAGCCGCGCGCAAATGATCGAAATCGCCAAAAATATTGAAACCCAGGTGATCCAGGTTCCTGCCGGGAACCAGGATTATTATGCCGCCATGTATGGGGGTGTCCAGGCCGTACAACCGGGGCCGTTAAAAATTGAATCGAAAAAAATCAAGCTCGACCTCGCAGACTGGACGAGCCGATTTGTGTTGTGCTTCACCGGCAAACCGCGACAGTCGGGCATCAACAACTGGGCAGTGACCAAACAGGCTTTGGATGAAAACGTCAAGGTTCGTAATAATTTATCGAAGATCGCCCGCATCGCTAAAACCATGGAGCAGGAATTGCGCCGCGGTCGTTTCCATCGGTTCGCCGCTTTGTTCGCTGAGGAATGGCAGGTGAGAAAATCACTCGCGCCGGGAATCCGCACCGCTGGCATCGACCGTTTGATTCGCGTTGCGCGCAGGCAGGGCGCGTTGGCGGCCAAGGTGTGCGGTGCCGGCGGCGGCGGGTGCGTGGCTTTTTATGTGAACCCCGGCCAGAAGCAACGGGTGATGTTTGCCCTCACTCAGAACGGCGGCCGCGTTCTGGATTTCAAATTTGTAGCGCGTGGCTTGCGCGTCTGCCAAGCCCCCTCCCGCTAGTCCGCCCCAGCTGAAATCCAAAATTTTTCGTGCAAAGCTTTCCTCTGGGAGTTAGTCTGGTCTCAGTTATTTTCACACTGGCAGAAAGTCAGTTGACCTGGACATGCGTTCATGAAAAAATTTTTCGTGAAGAAAAAGTTTTTGTTGCTGGTGGGATTCGCTCTCCTGGCGGTTCTGCCCTTTGCGATTTTTCACGAGCCGATGCCCCTGGGCAAGAACGACACCATCAATCCGTTTCCAGAACCCACCGACCCGGCGGCCGCTTACATTCAAAAGGCTTCTGAAAATTATTTCTACCATGAGTTTGACCAGGGAGCCGAGAATTACCAAAAGGCTATCGCCTTGTATGAAGAGCGCGGAAATAGGGTCCTCGTTGCTAAAACCTATGAGTCGTTAGGTGATCTTTATGTTTGGGGACACGATTCCGAGGCCGCCGAAAAAAGTTATCTGCTGGCGGTCAAGACTCATGCCGACAACCGGGATGTGCTGGGGGAGGCCAACGCCCTCAAGGAAATCGGCGACCTGAATATGAAGCGGGATCAGCTCCAAAAGGCGGAAGGCTGGTACCTGAAATCCCTGAAAGTGCTTGAGGAGGAAAAGCCCAACCGCGTCCTCGGCAGTGTGCATGAGGGCATGGGGCATATGTACTGGCAGGCCGAAAAAATTCCCGAAGCGATTGAATCCTTCACGCAGGCGCAGGCCATTTATGCCGCTTTGTATTACCACATGGGCTACGATCACATGGCGCATGTGCTCAAACGGCTTGGAAATATTTCACGCGCCAAGCTGAAGTAAAGGCGTCACGGCGTCTGCTCACCCAAGCCTCCCCTGGCTCCTTGAGTTTTTTATCAAGAGACTCAACAATAAATATATCAGCGGATTAAAAAATAAAATTTAACGGTGGGCAGGGGCGGGGATTTTCAGGGCATCAGGTCTTTATCCTGCACAAAACGGTCTTTCATCCGGCTCAGGTCTTTCTTGTTTTTCTGGATTTTTTTTAACAAAGTTTTGATTTCCCGCTCAGGAAACAAAGCGTTGAGGTCGCCGTCCTCATCCGGATACAACGTGTTCAAATCAATGTCTTCTTCCTGTTTGGGAAACGCCGGTTGTGCCGCCGGGTCGGCAACGGAATTTTCATCGGTCACCGCCTGCGGGGCGGAGTCTTGTTCTGCGGGAGTTTCGTTTTGCGATTTTTCTTCCATGGCATCCTCCAAAATCCGTATTGCAAACCCATGGTACTGGAATTGGATAAAACTGACAACTAACATTTAAACCCCACCTGGATCGGGTGCCCCGATCCTTCCTCCCCTTGGTAAGGGGAGGCTACAGGAGGGGTGGTGTGGATTGACGCCCAATAATTGCTGAGCGCCAGCGGAGTGTGACCTGTCCAGCTCCGGCGCTTCGCCGGCTGGTTAGAAACGGGCGGAGGGTGATTTAGGCCACGGAGGAACACAGGTAAACACAAATAAAAAAATAAAAGGAAAAAGCCCCTTAACCCCCTTCGGAGAAGGGGGGACTAAAGGAATCCCTCCTGGAATCATGCTCAACCATTATCGAGTGCCAGCGGAGTGTGGCCTATCTAGCTCCGGCGCTTCGCCGGCTGGTTAGAAACGGGCGAGGTAGATCCCCAGGAACACGGCGAAACCGAGGGTGCCGAGTGTCACCTGATTCATAATTTTCATGGTGTCGAGGGTGGGTCGCACCAGTTTTTTGTTTTCGGGCCGTAGATCGAGGTGGGCGATGCGCGCTCGCAGTCCGAAGGTGGCGACCGCGCTCAGGAAAAAGGTCACGACCACAAACACCAGCTTGATTCCGAGAATATTGTAATAACCATCCTTGAGATTCACCTGGTCGGTGTAGTTTTCCATCAGGTAGTAAATTCCCGTCCCCACCAGCACCAGCACGGAGACAAAAACCGTTGGCGCCAGCAAGTCCATAATTTTGTAAGTGATGGAATTTTCATCGAGAGTTTTCTCCGTCTCCATTGCATCCAGCCGGGGCCACAGGAGCAGGCAGAAGACGCTGGCCCCGAGACCGACCGCCGCGCCCACCAGATGGATGAAAATGATGATGGAATTACTCATGCCTCAGAGCGTTTTCAGGTAGTCGATGAGCAGGCGGACGCCGAATCCTGATCCGCCTTTCGGCACGTAAGGTTTTTCGTTGGAGGTCCAGGCGGTGCCCGCGATGTCGAGATGCGCCCACGGAGCGTCTTCCACGAAGGCTCTCAGGAACGCGGCGGCGGTCGCCGTGCCCGCGCCCACTCCGGGGCCGGTGATGTTTTTGAGATCGGCGATGTCGCTTTTCACCGCCTTTTCATATTCCTCGTAAAGTGGCAGTTCCCACAAGCGTTCGCCGGTGGCGGTGCCGCTCTGGATCAATTTTTTGATCAATGCGGGATCGGTGCCGATGACCGCGCTGGCGACGTGCCCCAAAGCCATGATGACCGCGCCGGTGAGCGTGGCGAGGTCAATGAGCGCGCGCGGTTTGTAGCGTTGCGCGTACACCAATGCGTCGGCGAGGATGAGGCGGCCTTCGGCGTCGGTGTTCAGCACCTCGATGGTTTTGCCCGACGAAGCGGTGAGGATGTCGCCCGGTTTGATGGCCGATCCGCCCGGCATGTTTTCAGTGGCGGGCACCAGGCCGACCACGTTGACCGGCAGTTTCAAGCCCGCCGCCGCCTGCAGGACGCCCAGCGCCACCGCGCCGCCCGACATGTCGTATTTCATTTCGTCCATGTTGGCGCCCGGTTTCAGCGAAATGCCGCCGGTGTCGAAGGTGACGCCCTTGCCGACGATCACCACCGGCGCCTGATTTTTTTTGCCGCCCATGTATTCCAGAATGATGAATTTTGGCGGCTCGTGACTGCCTCTGGCCACGCCCAGCAGCGACCCCATCTTGAGTTTTTCCATATCCTTCTTCTCAAGCACCTTGCAAGTGACTTTAGGCAGGCGCGCAATTTTTTTCGCGGCGTCCGCCAAAAATTGCGGGGTGGCGGTGTTGCTCGGGTGATGCATCAGGTTGCGCGTGTCCACCACGGCCTCGGCCAAAATCTCCGCCTGCTGAACCGCTTTCTGCATGGCGTTCACTTTCGCTTTGGATTCGGCGAGAAATACTATTTTCTGGATGCGGTTGACCGGATTTTCTTCGTCGACCGATTTGTAGTTGTCGAAGTGGTACAGGGCGAGGTGCGCCCCCTCGGCGAGCGCGCCCGCCACCCGGTCGCCGGATTTTCCTTTGTGGGATTTCGATACTTTGCCCGCGTCTCCGTCCGGCAGATAAAACGAGAGGGTTTGGAATTTCGATTTTTCAGCGAGCTTGGCGGCCGTGCCCGCCGCCTGGCGGATTTGTTCTTCGGTAATATCCTTGGTCTTGCCAAGACCGACCACCAGGACTGCGTCCGCGCCCATCGCCCTGCCGACGCCTTGCAAAAGGGTCTGGTTGAGTTTGCCTTCAAAACGCTTGGCAGTGAACGCATCGGTGATGACGCCATTCAATTGGTCGTCGATTTTTTTCAGGATGCCCGCCGGATTTTTTTCCGGGCAGAGCAGGATCAGGCAACCGGTTTTATGTTTAAAAATATCATCCGCTTGGACAGAGGTTTTGATCATTTTGGAATTCCGTTTGGAGTTGAATAATCGGGTTCCACGCATTCTAAGTAAATTCCCCCAGCCAGACAAGGGGAAAACTCGGAGTGTGCGGGGCCGGCTCATTTGGTGATAGCGGCGCACAAGAGTACAATGCAGACCCACGCAATTCAAAAATCCATACAGGGAGGACCGGTTATGAAACGGGCACGCTGCATTTGGTTTTTTGTGTTTTTGATGATAGCTGGCGGGGCGTTACCTGCGCTGGCGGGAACCATCACCGAGTACCACACGCCGAGCGCTGACAGCAGTCCCGCCGCCCTGGCGTTCGCGCCGGACGGCACCCTGTGGTTCACTGAAATCAACGCCAACAAAATCGGCAAACTGGTGCCCTCGGAAGTGGTGGCGGGAACCACTAAAGGCATCACCGAATACGACCTGCCGCAACCCAACAGCAAGCCGCATTACATCACCGTCGCCAAAGACGGCATGGTCTGGTTCACCCAGATGTCCGGCAACCGTATTGGCCGGTTGGACCCGGCCACCGGAGCCATCAAGGAATATCCCATTCCTACCGCCGACAGCGAGCCGCACCAGATTAAGGAGGGGGCGGACGGGAGCCTGTGGTTTCTGGAGTTTGAAACCAACAAGGTGGCGCGGCTCGATCCAGCCACGGGCGTCATTCGCGAATACCCCATCGGTGAAGGCCACCCGCATGCCATGGCCTTG
>Ga0209987_10000318_pt1 | contig 24948 bp, 20 predicted proteins | sample N074metaG_FD_182134 | JGI IMG/M metagenome (GOLD analysis project Ga0209987, IMG submission 182134) | Deep subsurface microbial communities from Kermadec Trench to uncover new lineages of life (NeLLi) - N074 metaG (SPAdes) (version 2) | ecosystem: Environmental > Aquatic > Marine > Ocean trench...
GCACCCGCTCAATTTGGAATCGGTGGCCTGGGTGGCGGAACGGAAGAATGTGCTCAGTACGCTGTTTTGGCTGCTGACGATTTGGGCCTATGTGAGTTATGTGAGAAAGCCGGGCTGGCAACGCTCTCTGGGCGTTCTGGGAGTCTTTGTGCTAGGGCTGATGGCCAAGCCCATGCTGGTGACGTTGCCCTGCGTCCTGCTGCTGTTGGACTATTGGCCCCTGGGACGGCTGGGAAAGGATTGGAGAGAGTTTCGAAAGCGGGCTCCCAGGTTGGTGGTAGAAAAACTTCCCCTGTTGATTCCGGTGGCAGCGATCAGTGTGGTGACCATTGAGGGGCAGTCACAGGTTGGGGCGCTCTCCTCATGGGAGTGGATGCCACTGGGAATTCGAGTGGGCAATGCCGTGCTGGCCTATGGGCTCTATCTGAAAAAAATGGTGTGGCCCACAGATCTGGCGATTTTCTATCCCCATCCGGGAAACTCGTTGGCAGTCTGGCCGATAGCCCTAGCGGGATTGCTGCTGGTGATTCTCTCGCTGGGGGTCTGGTGGCAGGGTCAAAGGTTTCGCTATCTGATGGTGGGGTGGTGCTGGTATCTGGGAACGTTGTTCCCGGTCAGCGGTCTTATTCAAGTCGGTGGACAGGCCATGGCCGACCGATATGCCTACATTCCCTTGATGGGTCTATTCATCATCACGGTCTGGGGTGCGGCGGACATGATGGGCCATAGGCGTTGGAGAAGAGGGTGGTTCATGGTGGCTGCTCTGTGCATGCTGATGCCATTGACAGTGCTCTCCCGGGTGCAGCTCAGCTACTGGCGAAATACCACCGCACTGTTTGAGCATGCTCTACTCGTGAATCCCAATAATGCTGTAGCTCACGATGTCCTGGGACTGGAATCGATGGGACAAATGGAGTTTACACAGGCCCAGCAGCGATTCATGGAGGCGATCAAGATCAGTCCGAAGTATGCCAACGCCTACAATCATCTAGGATTGGTACTGCTGGAACAGGAAAGATTTGATGAAGCTGTAGAGCAATTTACTCAAGCCTTGAAGCTTAAGCCGGACTCCGTCGATGCGCTCAACAATCTGGGACTGGTGTGGCTAAAACAAGGAAGATTTCGTGAAGCCGCCCCACTATTTTCCCAGGCCATGGACGTCGATCCAAACTACGCAACAGCCTACGGCAACATGGGCTTGGTGTTGGCAGCCCAGGAACGCTATGAAGAGGCTATGGATTGGTATGACCAGGCTCTCGAGCTTGCACCTGATTCTTACGATCCCCTCAACAATCTGGGGCTTGCCTTGATGGCAACAGACCGGCTGAACCAAGCGATAGCACATTTTTCCAGGGCACAGAAAGTCAATCCCATGAATGTCGAAGCCTATGCCAACTTGGGATTGGCACTGGCCAAGGCAGGGCGAACAGAGGAAGCGGCACTGCGTCTATCCCAGGCCATTGAGATTCAACCTCAATTTGCTCAGTCTTACTATTACCTGGGTCTGGTTAGAAACGCTCAAGACAGATTACCAGAGGCCATCGAAAATTATCGGGCAACTTTGGAACGTCGTCCCAACCACCCGGGAGCCCGGCAGAAACTGAACCTGCTGCTGAAAGAAACGGAGAAAGGACAGCCCCATTGATGCCTCCCAACGATGAGAGTCTCTCCCTGGATGCACCCCCGAACACCCGGTTGAGCCCCAGGGGTTCCGTCTCGGTCATCGTACCGACCTATAAAGAAGTCGAAAACCTTCCTCTGCTCACTGAACGACTGGAGGAGGTTCGAGAGAAGCACGACTTATCTCTGGCGCTGCTGATTATGGACGACGACAGTCAGGACGGCACCCAAGAGCTGGTCTCGTCAATGGACAGGGACTGGCTTACCCTGGTGGTGCGAAAGGAGGAACGAGGTCTAAGCCGGGCCGTTCTGGAGGGACTCAGATTGGCTCGCGGTGACGTTCTCGTCGTTATGGACGCCGATCTCAGTCATCCCCCTGAGAAAATCCCGGAGATGCTGGTTGCGCTTGAGAAGGGTGCAGATTTCGTGATGGGTTCCCGTTATACCACAGGAGGTCTGACCGAGGCTTCCTGGGGATTTTTCCGCCGGCTGAACAGCCGAATAGCGACCCTCTTCGCCCGTCCCTTCACCTCGGTAAAGGATCCGATGTCTGGCTTTTTCGCGCTTCCCCGCAAAACCTTTGAATCCGCTCGCGATCTGAATCCGATAGGTTACAAAATTGGTCTAGAGTTGATGGTGAAGTGTAACTTGCATCGCATTGAGGAAATTCCCATTCATTTCAAAGACCGCCAGTTCGGCAAAAGCAAGCTCACCCTCACGGAACAGAAGAAATATCTACAGCACCTCTGCCGACTCTTCATTTATAAGTACTGGCGGCCCTTTTGGGAATAGCCCCGGCTCCTATTCCAACCTAATTCGCCCAAACTTTCGCTTGCCCACTCTCAAGACAAAGGCAGGCTTCTTCTTGGGATCAATTCGGTAGCTGGGATCCTCGATTTTCTCCCCATCTATAGAAACAGCGGCCTGTCGGATCAGACGTCGTGCTTCTGATTTGGAAGGAGCGAACTCAACTTGAAGAACCAAATCAGGGAGTGGCACCGGCTTCCCCCCACAGCGGACGCTAAACGTGGGCATTCCCTCCGGCACCTCCCCTTCCTGAAACACCCGGGTGAAGTGTTCCTGTGCTTTCTGGGCTTCCGCTTCAGAGTGAAAATCGCTGACCAGGCTGACAGCCAGATCACCTTTGGCTTTCATGGGATGGACGTCCCCCGATTCAACCCCCAACTTGAGTTCTTGAATTTCCTGTTGGGAGAGATCGGTCAGAAGATCATAGTAGTTCCACATCAACAGGTCACTGATGGACATCACCTTGCCATAGATCTCCTGCGGAGGATCGTTGATCGGGATGTCGTTTCCCAGCGATTTGCTCATCTTCGCGACCCCGTCCAATCCTTCCAAAATCGGAGTCATCAGAAGCACTTGAGGTTCCTGTCCGAATTCTCGTTGAATATCCCTCCCCACCAACAGATTGAATTTCTGATCGGTGCCCCCCAGCTCGACGTCTGCCTCCAGAACAACGCTGTCATAAGCCTGAGCCAGCGGGTAGAGGAGTTCATGAATCGAGACGGGTTGCTGGGATGCCATCCTTTTGGAAAAGTCATCACGTTCCAGCATGCGCGCTACCGTGTATCTGGAGGCCAGTCGCATCCATTCCTGGGAGGACAGGGACCCCAGCCAGCGGTTGTTGAAATCGACGACTGTATCCTGGGGATCCAGAATCTTGAAGACTTGTTCCTTATAGGTTTCGGCGTTTTCCAGGACCTCTTCCCTGCTCAAGGGCGGGCGGGTCTTGTTTCTTCCTGAAGGATCTCCGATCATGCCCGTGAAGTCTCCGATGAGAAAAATGACGCGGTGGCCCAGATCCTGAAAGTGCTTCATTTTACGCAGCAACACGGTGTGGCCCAGGTGCAGATCTGGGGCTGTAGGATCAAAGCCCACCTTGACGTTAAGCGGCTTCCCGCTCTTTTGGGATTTTTCAAGTTTCCCGCGAAGCTCTTTTTCTGTAATCGTCTCGGCGGTACCCTTTAAAAGATACGCTACCTGTTCATCGAGTGAACTTTTGGCCATATCCATCAGGATCGCCTATTATAGAGGCTCTTGTCATGAAAGACGAAGAATTGAAGATATTGAAACTCAAGGCTGATTGTTTCGACCGAATCGTGGAGAAATACAATAACCTTCAGGCAGAAACCGGTTTTTACAGCAAGAACTGGGTGGAATTAGCCGAACTCATCGAGGACGAAATCAAAAAATCCGATCGGGTTCAATGACGCCTGGACGGAATGCGGGGACTGTCCTAGAATTCGCTCACACCTCTTGACGCAGAAAGGCGGGAAATTCCAGGTCGGTCTCAGAATCTGGCCGATCGGGGTGACTCAGCAACGGAGCCTGCCGGGCGGCCAGGGGGACTTCCTCTTCCTCCTTGATACGGGCCGGTTGGGGCCTGGGTGACAATCTCTCTTCCCCGGCCTCATCCTCAAATCCGGTGGCGATGACGGTGATCTTCAGTTTATTCTTCATGTCATCATCGAAGACGGAGCCAAAGATAATGTTCGCATCCACATGAGCAGCCTCCTGGATGATTCGACTTGCCTCGCTCACCTCCTGCAAGGTCATGTCCCGGCTACCCGTAATGTTGATCAAGACTCCGCGAGCGCCCTCGATGCTTGTGTCTTCGAGAAGCGGGCTATTGATGGCTTTTCTGGCAGCCGTCTCGGCCCTGCTGTCCCCTTCGGCAACGCCCGTTCCCATTAAGGCCATCCCCATTCCGGTCACGATGGTCTTCACATCGGCGAAGTCCAGGTTGATCACTCCCGGAACCGTGATCAGATCACTGATCCCCTGAACAGCCTGGCGCAACACGTCATCGGCAAACTTAAAGGCATCGATCAGGGAGGTATCGGGCGGTACGGCCGTTAGCAATCTTTCATTGGGGATGGTAATGACGGTGTCAGCACTGTCTCTGAGTTCCCCGACAGCTTGTTCAGCCTGGAGCATCCGTCTTTTCCCTTCAAAGTGAAAAGGTTTGGTAACGACAGCCACCGTTACAGCCCCCAGTTCGGAGGAAAGGCTGGCTACGATGGGTGCGCTTCCTCCCCCGGTTCCACCGCCCAATCCGGCGGTGACGAAGACCATATCGGCACCCTCCAGCAACTCGATGATTTTTTCGGTATCCTCCAAGGCGGCTTGCCGGCCCACCTCAGGATTGGCACCGGCGCCTAGCCCCTTCGTCAGTTTGGCTCCGAGCTGGAGTTTCACCGGTGCATAGGACTGCCTCAAAGCCTGGAGATCGGTATTGGCCGCGATAAATTCCACCCCTTCGATGCCCGCCTCAATCATCCGGTTGACGGCATTACAGCCTCCGCCACCGATCCCAATCACTTTAATCGACGCTCCCTGGGCCCCTTCGTCGAATGACAGCCGAATGTCTTCTTTTTTTTCCTCGAATCGTAAATGACTCATGAAATCCTCCTCGGGAACTAACGCTTCATTCGATCTTCTGCAAAAGCCAGTTTTTCATTCTGATCCGGGCATTCCTGGGTCTGGCTCCCTGCGCCTTCACTGGCTTGGCTACGACGGGACTCTGAACATTCTGGGTATACTTCAAGAGCCCCAGGGCGGTCGAGTAGGCGGGATGGAAGACAGGACTGTCGTGAGCGACGACATTGACGGGATACCCCACCCGAACGGACAGACCCAGCATCTGCTCAGCAAGGTCGACCACGCCGTCCAGAAGAGATCCGCCCCCGGTCATGACCAGACCGGTAACCAATTCCTTATCCACGCCAACCTGCTGAATCGTTTTTTCCACGGCCTTGAGAATCTCATCGCAGCGAGCCCGTATGATCTCGCACAAGCGTCGCCGCGAGAGCGTTCTACGAAGCCCCGACCCGACCTCGGTCACCTCGATCAACTCCTCCGCTGGAACACTCTCGGGAAAGACGCTGCCCGCCGATCGCTTCAACTCCTCCGCCTCCTGCAGCGGAGCCCTGATTCCGATGGCGATGTCCTTGGTCACTAAATCTCCCCCCATGGGTAGCACCTCGGAGTGGCAGATACTCCCCCGGTTGTAAACTGCAACGTCGGTTGTTCCCCCTCCAATATCCACCAGAATGGTACCCAGCTCTTTCTCATCGGAACTGAGAACCGCTTCAGAGGAGGCCAACTGCTGCATCACCACGCCATCGACCAGAACGCCCGCCTTATTGACGGCATTGACGATGTTTTGCACCACGGCCGAGGCATTCAGGACCAGGTGCATGGAGACCGAGAGATGGTGGCCATTCAGGCCCAGCGGATCGACCACCCCGTCAAGCCCGTCCACCTTAAAGTCCCGGGTCAAACGGTGGATGACCTGATAGTCCTCTCCCAGATCCAGCGAAGTCGCAGCAGACACGGCACGGTCGATATCCTCGCCGGTGATCTCACCATCCTTGTTGTGAACCTCGGTCTCTCCGGCACTGTTGATTCCCCGGATATAGGCTCCTCCGACACTCACATAGGCGGACTGAACCACCATCTGCGCCTGTTTTTCCGCCTCTTCCAGAGAAGCCTTGACGCTGTCGATGGTCTCGGAGAGATTGACCACAACGCCCTTTTTCAGCCCCCTGGATGGGGCCCAGCCGGTCCCCAGGATCTCTATCTTCCCATCTTCCACCCTTGCACAGATTGAACAGATTTTCGTGGTGCCAACGTCAATACCCGCCAGCAGCTGTTTTTTTTGTGCCATACGAAGCGAGACACTCAAAGCGGATTGCTGGTTTGCACCATCACCGTTTCGCCCTTCTTCTGTGGGGTGTGGAAAATAATCTTGTTGTCATAGGTGACGTCAACCGACTCAATCGTCCCGTATTCTTCCTTCAATCGATCGTACAGGTCTTTTTGAGATATGAAGGTTTCATAGCGCCTCAAAAAGTCCTCATCCCCCAGATGGATGGGAATGGGATCAGCCGTGGGAATGACCGCTACCTGCTCTGGAGTTTCTACGTCAACCTCTGATATTGAGCGGTTGTGAGAGTCCAGTGCCTCCACTACCCGGAGATAGACCTGCATCCTGAGGTTATTCTCCTCCTGGGCATTTTCTCGCGCCGCGTTCATCAAACCTCTCACGATGGGCCTATCAATCGACTGATGGCTGGGCCCGGGGCGATCCAAAATCACACCTCCCTCGTCAACCACGTAGAGCTCATTATCGATGGCCGCCACAGCAATCGCCTGCCGTTCACGGACATGGATCACGAGCTGGTTAGGAAGCTTGCGCCGGACCGTGGCCTCTCTCACCCACGACTCCGACTCCACCAAGTCCCGAATCCGATCCAGGTCAACGGACATCAGGTTCTTGGAAACGCTCTGATAAATAAGCGCATCCAGAGCCTGCCTGTCCAGGTGAACCAGGCCCTGATAGTGGATCGCTTCTAATTGAAAGCCCATGGCGACTGCAGGAGGGTGCCGGGAATAGGCCAGGGAATAGGCCCCCACCAGAACAATGAGACCCAGAAATACGATGCGTGCACAAAGGATCGCCATCGATTTGAATATCCTTCGACTGCTATTCAGGGTCTGATTCAAGGAACGCTTCTCCAATTTTCCAAACATTTCCTGCCCCCAGTGTCAACAGTAAATCTCCTGCCTTCGTCTCCTTTTTCAGGACTGCCAGCAGCTCTTCCCGATCCGCTACATAGCGGACTGGACGATGACGGAGAATCTCGTTCGCCAAACGTTCAGAAGTTACCCCGGCAATAGGGTCCTCCCCAGCCGGGTAGATATCCATCAAATAAAGAGAATCAGCATCGGCAAAACACCGGCCCATTTCTTCCATCAAGTGTTGTGTGCGGGTATAACGATGAGGCTGAAAAACGACCACAGTCCGGCGTCCACCCACTCGACACGCTTCCAAGGTGACTCGGATCTCCTCGGGGTGATGCCCGTAGTCATCAACAACCCACACACCGCCCTTCTCCCCTTTCCATTGGAGCCGTCTTTCCACGCCTCGAAAAGCTGCCAGCGAGCGCTGAATGCTTTCGAAGGGCAGCTTGACGAGGTACCGACCCACAGCCACTGCAGCAAGAGAATTCAAGACATTGTGCCGTCCCGGGACAGAGAGTTCGATTCGTCCCAAGCAGTTACCCTGCTCATAGCAGTCATAACTCGACCGCAACCAGCTTAACTCCAGCTGCCGGGCAGAGATATCAGTCCCCGGCTCTAGGCCGTAGGTTACCACCCGGCGGTGAAGTTTTTTCAGTATTGGTGCCAGATTGGCATCTTCTCCACAAGCCACCACCAGCCCCCCTCCAGAGGTCTTATTCATGTGTTCCAAAAAGGCTTTTTGAAGATCCTCAAGGTCGCGGTACTCATCCATGTGGTCCAGGCCAATATTGGTGACCACGCTGCAGACCGGAGAGAGCCTCAAGAAACTGCGATCACTCTCATCCGCTTCCGCCACGAACCACTCCCCTTTTCCCCGACGGGCATTGCTTCCGATGGCCTCAAATCGGGCTCCAACGACGATGGTGGGGTCCAGGCCGGACTCCAGCAGCAGCAAGCCAATCATGGAGGTCGTCGTGGTCTTACCGTGTGTCCCTGCTATGGTAATGCCCTTTTTCTTGCCCATCAGTTGGGCGAGCAGCTCCCCACGGGGGATCACGGGCAGCCGGCGGTCTGCGGCTGCCACCAGTTCCGGGCTGTCGGGCGGTACAGCACTGGAGAAAACGACCGCCTCAGCCTCTTGAAGACTGCCGGCATGGTGTCCAATAGAGATCCGAGCTCCCAGGTGGCGCAGCCGGTCCAACAACTCACTGTCTTCCAGGTCCGAACCTGAGACCTCGTAGCCATCCCGCAGCAGCAGCTCAGCAAGACCACTCATGCCGATACCACCGATCCCTACGAAGTGAAATTTTCTGATCTCTTCAAGTTCCATCATCTCGAGCCTGTGTTATGCATACCCCCGGCTACCTCTTCCATCAACTCAATGATTTTCGTCCTACTGTCGGGATGAGCCAATTCTCTGCTGGCGTGCGCCATCTGATCCAGACGATCACGGTTTCGTGCGAATTCCACCAGGAGACGGGCCAATGCCTCACCGGTTGTCTCGCTCTCTTCCAGGGACAGAGCTGCCCCCTTCTGGACAAGAGCCCGGGCATTCATTCGTTGATGATCGTCGGTGGCATGGGGCAAAGGAATGAGAATCGAGGGTCTTCCAGCCGCTGCGATCTCAGCCACTGAGGAAGCCCCCGCCCTGGAAAGGATCAGGTCGGCACCACTGAAATAGGCCGGCATGTCTTGAATAAACTCAATGACCTCCGCCTCGAATTCCGCTTGCTGGTATCTCTTTTTCACGGACAAATAGTCGGTTCGGCCGGTCTGATGAACGATCTTAATCTCACCCGTAGGGGACAAAAACGGAAGTGCCTCACAAACCAATTGATTGATGGGACTGCTTCCCTGGCTGCCGCCAAAAACCAACAGGCACAGTGGCCCATCCCTTGAAATCTTCGAGCTGACCTGGTGAAATTCCTGTCGTACGGGTATTCCGGTGAGCCGGGATTTCTTCCCAAACCACCGCGCCGTCTCCTCGAAGGCCACCGCCGCCGCATCCACCCAGTGTTTCAGAACACGGTTGGTGAACCCGGGCTGGACATTGGGTTCGATCAGCAATCCGGGAAATCCCAGTGCCTTTCCGGCCAGCATGATCGGTCCCGAGGAATATCCCCCCAGGCCAACGATAATGGAGGGGGAGAATGCCCTGATCATTCTCCAAGAGGAGAGCAGGCTTCCAGGAATCTGAAGGAGGGTAAGCGCCGCCCTGAACAGTCCCACACCCTTGAATCCCCCAATGTTGAGGGTCTGAAATCGGAAACCCAGGGCCGGTACGATTTCGTTGCCCATACCTTTTCGAGCACCCACGAAGAGAACTTCAACGCCCGGTGCTTGCTTCTCCAATTCCCTGGCCAGTGCCACCGCCATGAAAATATGTCCCCCGGTCCCGCCTCCGGCGAAAAGGACCCGCTTAATCATGGATCCCATTTCTCGGGGTGGTGTGGCCCCGAGCATGACTGGAGATATTCAACAAAATCCCGACAGCGGTCATGGTCATGATCATTGAGGATCCGCCCACAGAGACAAAGGGCAGCGGCAGTCCCTTGGTGGGCAAAAGACTGACCACCATGCTCATGTTCACCAAGGCCTGAAGTATGATCATGCAGGCGATTCCCAAGCCTAAATAGGTTCCAAAAGGACTCTCCGCGCGCACCGAGATTCGAGCCGCTCTCCAAAAGAACAAGCCAAAGAGAACGACGACAGTGAAACATCCCAGCAGACCCAATTCTTCTCCCACCACGGCAAAAATGAAATCGGTATGGGGCTCGGGCAGAAAGGACAGCTTCTGCTTGCCCTGTGCATAACCCAGACCGCTCCAACCTCCCGAGCCGACCGAAATCAAACTCTGACGGATCTGATAGCCGATACCGTAGGGATCCCTTTCCGGATAGAGGAAAGCCAGCCAACGGTCGAGACGATAGGGAACCCGTACCACAAGAAAATAGAGCGCTGGAATGGCAGCTAAGAATAGCCCCAGCAAATAGCGGTAACGCAATCCTCCCAAAAAGAGCAGGACGATCGCAGTAAAAGCGATACTGGCAGCAGTGCCCAGATCCGGCTCAAGCAGTACCAGCAGGACGATCGCTCCCACAACAACCAGGTAAGGAAGCAAACCTCGCTTGAAAGAGTGAAAGTCCTCCTTTCGGGTGACCAGGTAAAAGGCGGTAAACAGAATGACGGCGAGTTTGGCAAATTCTGAAGGTTGGAAATTGACGGGTCCGATTCTGATCCAGCGCTGAACTCCGCCGGATTCGGGTGCTACAAGAAGGTAAATCAAAAGCGCCAGGCTCACGAGAAGCAGAGGATAGATCACCCAGCCCTGCTCGTAGAAATGATAGTCAAATCTCATGCTCACCATCAGTCCCACAAGCCCGATGACGACAAAAAGAAGTTGGCGCGTGAAAATCGAGGTCTGAGATCCGTACACTTCAGCCGAAACCACGGTTGAGGCACTGAAGACCATGATCAAACCGAACCCCAGAAGGGCCAGCACGGTCATGATCAAACCCCGATCATAAGGTATTTCCCGGTTCATTCTATTCTTTCTTCCCTTCTCTTTTTTCTCTTTTCGAATCTCTACTTGCGAAGTGCGTTCACACTTTCTTTGAAGACTCGGCCCCGATGCTCGAAATCATCGAACATGTCGAAGCTGGCACAACCTGGAGAGAGCAGAACCACATCACCCGAACTTGCCTTCTCGAAGGCCAGTTCCACCGCCTGTTCCATGTCTTGGGCACGTACGGTCGCGACATGAGCCCCCAGGCTATCGGAAATCTTATCGGCTGCAGTGCCTAACAAGATAAGCAGCCTCACCCTGTCCGATACCCAGGGCCGCAGGACCCCAAAATCAGCCCCCTTGTCCTTGCCTCCCATAATCACGATCAGAGGTTCAGTGAAGGCTTGTAAGGCCTGAGCAGCCGAATCCATGTTGGTTGCCTTGGAGTCGTTGTAGAAAGTGACGCCGCTGAGTTCGCGGACCCATTCCAAACGGTGTTCGACGCCGGCAAAACTGCGGAAGGTCTCGATCATGACTTCCCGGTCCAGACCGGACAGGTATCCGGCGGCCGTCGCTGCCAGCAGGTTCTCTAAGTTATGCTTTCCCCTGAGCCGGATCTCGTCGACCGGAATGAGACTGTCCTCCTGGCCTCCCCAGATCACCTGAATCGAGCCATCGCGAACGAATACGCCCTCTTTCAGATTCTGCATCCGGCTATAGAGCAGAACACGAGCTGGACGGCGGCTCGCCATTTTCACGGTGAAGGGATTGTCGGCGTTGATCACCGCATAGTCTTCGTCGGTCTGGTTGAGAAAGATCTGCTCCTTGGCTTGGAGGTAATCCTCGAACTGGTCATAGCGATCCTGATGATCGGGACTCACATTGAGGATGAGTGCAATGTCACACTTGAATTCTTGGATGTTCTCCAACTGAAAGGAAGAGAGTTCAACCACAAAGGTCGGCTGGGTCGAAGCAGCGGAGGTTTCGATCCACTGAATGAGGGGTGAGCCAATATTTCCGGCCACCACACAGTCGCGCCTGGCTCTTTTGAACAATTCTCCGATCAGGGTGGCGGTGGTGGTCTTTCCGTTGGAGCCCGTGACCCCAATGATCCTTCCCTTAAGAAAGCGATAAGCCAACTCGACCTCGCTGTAAATAGGAATGTTCCTTTCAGAGGCCTTCAGCAGTTCGGGCAGATTGGAGGGCACACCGGGACTGAGGACGATGAAATCGGCATCCAGAAAGTCTTTGATTCGATGACCACCCAAAGAGAGAGTAGGAGGCATCATCAGTTGCGAAATGTCATCCTTCAACTGCTCTTCCGTTTTGGTGTCGGTAATCGTGACCCTCCCTCCTCGCTCGAGCAGAAAATTGGTGGCAGAGAGCCCGCTACGAGCAAATCCCACAACCAGGATCTTCTTGTCCTTCACACGCATTCCGGCTTCACCGTAGCTTCAGGGTGGTCAAACTGAACAGAGCAAAGATGAGTCCCAGTATCCAGAAGCGGACCACTACCTTGGGCTCCTTCCAACCCAAAAGCTCGAAATGGTGGTGAATCGGAGCCATAAGCAAAACCCGCTTTCCCCATACCTTGTAGGAAATAACCTGGACAATCACCGAGACGGCCTCCAGGACGAAAATTCCCCCGATGGAAAAGAGCAGAAGTTCCTGCTTAATCAGCAAGGCAACAGTCCCAATAGCACCTCCCAGGGACATTGAGCCAACATCGCCCATAAAGATCTGAGCGGGATAGCTGTTGTACCAGAGAAAGCCCAGTGTGGCCCCAACCATGGCCCCGCAAAAGACGGTGAGCTCACTGGCATAAGTGTTCTTGATGAGATCCAGATAGGTGGCGAAGGTGGCATGGGCGGTGACATAAGTCAGCACGGTCAGGGCTGAGGCGGCGATGATGACCAGCCCAGAGGCCAGTCCATCCAGACCGTCCGTAAGATTGACGGCATTGCTGCTGCCAATCAGGACCAGAAGTGTGAAAATAATCAGTGGGATAAAGGTGGACACGCCGAAGAGGATCAGATCCATTTCCGGGGTAAAGCGCTTGAAAAAGGGTACGCTCAATCCGTTACCGTAGAGACCGTAGTGGTTGAGAGCGATTAACGTTCCCGCAATCGCCAGCGCAATCAGGCTCTGTAAGATCAGCTTTTGTCTCACTCGCAGCCCCAGGGACCTTTTATTGACTACTTTTAAATAGTCATCGATGAAGCCTACCGTAGCGAAAAGGAGCATTGAGGAGAGGGCCACCCAAATATAGAGATTCGTCAGGTCGGCCCACAGGACCGTAGGCACGAAAATACTGATCACGATGAGCACGCCTCCCATGGTGGGAGTGCCGACTTTCTCCTGATGATTTTCAGGCACCTCCGCTTGAATGTATTGTCCAATCTGAAATCGGCGCAGCCGGGCAATCACCCACGGACCCAACAGAAGGCTGAGCATCAGAGCCGTTAAGGAAGCATAGGCAGTACGGAAAGTGATATAGCGCACCACATTGAGGATGGAATATTCGTCGATATAGGGATACAGAATGTGGTAAATCAACGTCCCCTTCTCCCTTCAATTTCCCGGACGATTCGATCCATGCGTGTTCCCCGAGAGCCCTTGACCAGCAGAAACTCCCCCGGACCCAGTTCCTTCACTAAAAACTCGGCCGCTTCCTGGGCATCCTCAAAGTGGCTGATCTTCTCCGGGGGAAAACCCTTTTCTTTGGCTCCCTGGCCGATGTAAAGGCCGTCTTTTCCCACCGTCACCAGCAAGTCCGCCTTACACTGGGCAACCTGCTGGCCTGCTTGGCGATGAAGCTCGGGGCTACTTGAACCCAGTTCCAGCATCTGTCCCAAGGCCAGGATTTTACGAGAAAAGCCACTTAATTGGCCCACCGTTTCCAACACCATCTGGAGGCCCTGAGGATTGGAATTGTAAGAATCGTCCCACAGCGTGATGGGATCTCCCTCTTCCCCTCCCACTTGATGGACCTGTCCACGCATGGAGGGCACCTCCAGTTTTGGGATGCCCTCACAGATCTCCTCTCGGGTGAGGCCAAAACTCACAGCCACCGCGACTGCTGCGGCAATATTATAGAGAAAGTGCTTCCCCACAAAGGGAACCGCGGCGGTGAAACATTCCCCACCGGCATCGATGGCAAAATTCATTTCTCTGAGACCCTCTAATCGGTAGTCGGAAATCCGAATATCCGCTTCATTCTCCAGGCCAAAGGAAATTTTTTGGCCACTGAAATGAGAAGCCAGACCAGAAAGCCAGGAATCGTCGGCGTTAAAAAAGAACTTGCCTTCCTGGGGAAGCCCCTCCAGAATCTCTCCCTTTGCGGAAGCAATGGCCTCCAGGTCAGAGAAAAACTCCAAATGCACGGCGGCCACATTGGTCAGCAAAGCCGAGTCGGGATTGCAAATTTTGGTCAGGGCACGGATCTCTCCCGGGTGATTCATTCCCAGTTCCACCAGTGCCACCTGGTGTTCTTCCATCAACTGTAAAAGTGAGAGAGGAACACCGATATGGTTGTTGAGATTGCCGGGGGATTGAACGACCTTGAATTTCTGGCTTAAGAGAGTGGCGATAAACTCCCGGGTAGTGGTTTTCCCTATGCTTCCGGAAATGGCAAGTAGGGGTTTTCCCCACCTCTTGCGAACCTGGCGGGCCAGGGCTTGAAGAGCCACTTCAGGATCCTCTACCTGAAGAAAGATTCGATCCTGCCAATGGGAAAAATCAACCGAATTCTCAGAGTAGATGATGGTTGAAGCACCTTTCTTGAGAGCCTCCTCCACAAAATCATGACCGTCAAACCGCTCTCCGCTAACGGCGACAAAGCATTCCCCCGCTCGAACGGTACGACTGTCAATGGAGACCGAAGGAAAGGGAGATCGGACATGAGAAGCACCCTTTCCCTTTGGGCAGGCATTTATCGCATCAACGACTTCCGCAACAGAGAGTTCGATCAAAGGACCTCCTGAACGAGACACTTCACCACTTCTCGATCGTCGAAGAGGATCTTCCGGCCTTCAACTTCCTGATAGCTCTCATGTCCCCTTCCAGCCACCAGGACAAGATCTCCCTTTTGAGCCATTTTAAGAGCCCTGCTGATCGCTTCACGGCGGTCCACGATGATTTCGTAGTTGCTTGAATCAGCCGGTATTCCATCTTGGATCTCCGACAGAATCTTCTCGGGATCTTCGTATCGAGGATTGTCCGAAGTGACGATGGACCAATCAGCGTGGCTCACCGCAAGGGTTCCCATTCTGGCACGCTTGGTTCGATCCCGATCTCCCCCGCAGCCAAAAACGCAGAGAATGCGTTCCTGGGTAAGTTGGCGGCAAAGGTTCAAGACGTTTTCCAGCGCATGGGGCGTGTGTGCGTAATCCACAATGACGGTGAAAGGCCGGTCGATATCCACTTTTTCAAAGCGCCCTGGCACCCGGTCCAATCGTGCGATGCCCTGGCAAATTTGCTCATCAGTGACTCCTAAGAAACTGGCTGCCGTTGCGGCAGCCATGATGTTGTACAGGTTGTGTTGGCCTGCCAAGGGGCTGGACAGGGAGAGTCGCCGATTGAAGAACTGGAGCTCCGCTTCGATGCCCTCGACGGAAGTTTTGTGGGCCACTGGGTAGACGTCGCTGTTTTCAGACACTCCGAAGGTGACCGACTGAATTTCGGGCGGGAGCTGGATACGAGCCACTCTGGGGTCATCCGCGTTCAACACAGCGTATTTGAGGCCAGGATTGTAAGCGGTTTGAAAGAGCCGGCACTTCACTTGGAAGTACTCTTCCAGACTGCCGTGAAAGTCGAGGTGGTCCTGGCTCAAGTTTGTAAAGACGGCCACGGGGAACGAGCATTGATCCACTCGATGAAAGAAAAGGGCATGAGAGGAAACCTCCAGGACCCCCGTGCGACATCCGGATCGCACAGCCTGAGCAAGGATCTCCTGAATATCCACCGCCTCGGGAGTGGTTCGCTCTGATTCCACCTGCCATTCCCCCACTTGGGTCTTGATCGTCCCCATGAGCAACGCGGGACCCTGACGCTCCAGAATCGAGTGAATCAAAAAGGTGGTCGTTGTCTTTCCATTGGTTCCGGTAATCCCCACGAGCTGGAGTTGGCGGGAGGGCTGCTGATAGAAGTGATCCGCCAGCGAGGCCATAAAAGGCCTGATCGCTTCCACCTGAATCCAAGGCACCGTTGGACCGGGCGGTGGCTCCTGTTGCGAGGCAACCGCCACGGCACCTTTTTCAAGAGCCTCACCAATATAGAGGTGTCCGTCTGTCTGAGCACCCTCAATGGCGAAGAAAAGTGAACCGTCTTTCACCCGGCGAGAATCGTAATCGAGTGACCGAATTTCGGGATTCATTTCCTTACGGGGCTCTCGCAACGACAGAACCGTCTGAATAGAGAGCAACTCTTGAAGAGGCATCTTTGCTGCTACTGGAGAAAAAGACTTCACAGACCCTACCTTTCGAGACTTTACTCCGTGCCGGCGGGTTTTGGCCGATCGCCACCCCGCTGCCGGAAACCTTTAAGCGCAGGCCGAGACTCGTACACCGCCGGGCGACTTCTCTTAAGCTCAATCCTGAAAAGTCGGGCATCGGAAAGGGATTTGTTGCCACGGTGATTGTGTTTCCCGATTTCTGATTTACAGGCTCTTCCTGAATAAGTGTCAAAACCGTTTCCGCCAGCTGCTCCAGCGGCAGCTGCTGCTCCTCTACTGAGACACCTTGCGAGACCACAAGTTCCCTGGACGCCCTCTGAGGGAGTCCCTCTTCCATTCCAAGAGGTTGATCCCGAGGTACCCGAAGGTGAATCAAAGACTGTTCCACGATAGCCTTGAAGGCAGGTGCCGCCAAGTGCCCCCCATAGTATTTCCCTTGAGGTTCGTTGATGACGACGATGGCGGCCAGAACCGGATTGTCAAGAGGTGCAAATCCAATATAGGAAGCAATATATTGGGTGCGGGAATATTCTCCGTCGATGAATATTTGAGCTGTGCCCGTCTTGCCTGCGGAGGAGTATCCGTTGAGTTGAGCATCAACCCCTGTTCCCTCCGTTACGGCCAGGGCAAGAGCCTTTTTCATCTGAACAGTGGTTTCAAGCCGAACAATTCGTTTTCTGGAGGCCATCGGCTCAAGAAGGACCTCTCCCTTGGGTGTCAAGACGCGACGGACCACTCGAGGAGTGACCAGATATCCCCCGTTTGCGATTGTGGCGATGGCTCGCAACATCTGAAGCGACGTCACACCCACCTCCTGTCCAATCGAGAGAGCCCCGATGGAAATCTTCGACCATTGATCAGGAGGACGCAGCAATCCGACCTGCTCTCCGGGCAAATCGATTCCCGTTTTCTCGCCAAAACCGAACTTCCTGATGTACTGGTAAAGTTTCTCTTCTCCCAGGCGCAGGCCCAGCTTGATGGTTCCTATGTTGCTCGATTTGGCCAGGACTTCGTTGAAGCTCAGAAGTCCGAAACCTCGACTGGCCTCGCGGTACCGTCTTCCGGCAATGCTGAAGGTCTCCATCTGGCAGTCTATAAACTCAGAAGGGTCGGCCAAGCCCTCATTGAGAACTGCAGAAAAAACAACCAGTTTGAAGGTGGAGCCAGGTTCATAAATGTCCAAAATAGAGCGGTTGCGGCGGATTTCCGCCCCAAAATCGGAGTAGAGATTCGGGTTGAAGGGTGGGTAAGAAGTCATGGCAAAAATCTCACCCGTGTGTGGGTCCATGACAATAACACTTCCGCTCACCGCCTGACTGGAACGGACGGCATCCTCCAAAACCTGTTCGGCAACGTATTGTATCGGCCGGTCGATGTTCAGAACCAGGGTGTTCCCGCCCGATTGCCCCCAGCGGGCATCGCTGGCATAGCTGAGCCTGTTGGCGTCGACACTCAGATGAACCCGGGTGTTCCTTCCCTTGATGGAATCATTGTAAAGATATTCGAGGCCGGCCAAACCTTCGTTGTCCACACCCGTAAAACCGAGCACATGTGCGGCCAATTCGCGGCCCGGATAAATTCGACCGGTCTCTTCTTGAAAGTACACACCCGGCAAATGCAGCCTTCGGATTTGTTGGGCCTGACGGGGAGGGATTTTTCGGGCCAGATAGGAGAAGGAGCGATCACTGATCAACACTTGATAAAGTTCCTGTTCCTGTTTTTCGAGAATGGGGGCGAGAGCTCTGGCGGTTTGGAGAGGTTCGAGTACTTCTCTAGGGTGGACATACACAGAATCGACCTTGACACTAATGGCCAGTTCGTCGAGATGACGATCCAAGATGTCGCCCCGCTTGGGACTAAGCTCGATATACCCGAAATGCTGCTGCTCGGCCTTTAAACGATATTCCTCACTCTTGAAGATCTGAAGATAAACAAGACGACCGACAAGAGTGAGACTCCACACCCCCAGCAACAGGTACAGACCGAGAAGACGAGACAGGACGGCAATTCTGTGTTTCTTCCATCTATTCAAAGACTTCATTCATGCAAGATCTTCTTCTCAACCGTCGATTGTGCCACCACCTGACCGGAGGGTTTGACGGTCACAACATCGGCATTGAGAATTCTGACTTCAGTGCGGTTCGAGCTGACCAGACCCAGTTTACTGGCCTCCCGATAGACGCTTTCCGGATTGATCAAAGAGGAATGCTCCGCCCGAAGGGTGGCGTTGATCTCCCCCAATTCGTTGCTTCCTTTTTTGAGGCGTTCCATCTGGTAGTGGACATTGAGGATCTCGTTGCGAGACCAGGCGTAGGCCAGGATCAGACAGACAAGAAGTGCAACCACGCTAATCCAGCGGACAATTTCAGAAAAGGTGGCCCGATCGTCGCTTCCAACCGGATAGTTACTCAATTCCTGGTGTTGCAAATCAATCATTGGCTCAGTTCCAAGCTCCGGGTCTTCTTATCTTCTGGCAGCTGTCTGTTGTCTGCTGTCAACACTCAGTCCTCAGTCCTATCCTCTCCACCGCCCGCAGCTTGGCGCTTCGCGCCCGAGGATTGCTCTCGATTTCCTGCGGGGAAGGCGTCACCGGCTTTCTGGTTAGAATCCGGACCTGTTCCACCCGGGGACAATCGCAAAACTCGGCTGGCCGAAAGCAGACGCATTTGCCAGCCGCTTTGCGAACAACCGTCTTGACGATTCGATCCTCCAGGCTGTGAAAGGAAATAACCACCAGTCTTCCCTGGGGAGCGAGCAAAGAGATGGCCTGTTGCAGAAATTCCTCCAGTCCCACCAGTTCCTGATTGACCTCGATGCGCAAGGCTTGAAACACCAGGGTGGCTGGGTGGATACGGTGTGGACCGCGTCCTTTGACCTTCTCGACGACTTGAGCCAAATCTGTGGTGGTACGAAATTTCGACGACTTTCGATGCTCGACGATGGCTGTGGCGATCCTTCGAGCTGCCTTTTCCTCCCCGTAACGCCAAAAGATCCCTGCCAACTCCTCCGCGGAACACTGGTTGAGCAACTGGGCGGCAGTGGTTTCCTGGCGAGTGTCCATGCGCATGTCAATGGGCCCTTCCAGTCGAAAGCTAAAGCCTCTCTCGGGCGAACCCAGCTGATCCGAGGAAACCCCCAGATCGAGTAGACATCCATCCACGGCCCCAACCCCCAGTCGAGAGAGCAGGCTCGGCAATTCCTTAAAGTTCTGGTGGAAAAGCTGAAGGTTCCTGGACTGGGATCCCAAACGCTCTCGGGCCCTGTCCAGTGCTTCCTGGTCCCGGTCCAAAGCGATCAGCTGACCCGTTCCTTCAAGTTGGGAAAGAATCTCCTCGGAGTGCCCTCCTGATCCCTGGGTGCAATCCACATAAACCCCTTCTTTCCTGACTCTCAGGAAGTCCAAAACTTCACCGAGCAGGACGGGCATATGATCCACAGCGGTACCCATCAAATTCCCAATTCAGCCAAAGCGGTGGCATCCTCGTTCGTGTAGGGATCAGACTTGAGAAGATTCTGGACCCGCTCCCTGTTCCACACTTGTAAATAAGTCAGATATCCCATCACCGCCACCTCACCATCAACTTGAGCCGCCTCTCGCAGGTGGGTTTGAATCAGCACTCTTCCCTGCTTGTCCATAGAAGAGGCCTGTCCATAGAAATTGGCACGAAGCAAAAACTTTTCTTTCTCCGGGAGCATCTTCGGGGGCATCGACAACTTGGCCTCGATTTCCTCCCATTCCCTGAAGGGATAAATCAAAAGGTTCTCTCCGGTGATACTGGTGATATAGAGTTCGGGGCCATATTGCTCGAAAATATACTTTCGGTGGGCAGTCGGAATCTTGATCCGACCTTGAGCATCCAGTTTTGCCGGAAAATTGCCCCGCAGCATCTAAAGACTCCACCCCCACAGAAATTACTCCTATACAAGCCTATTTAGTCTATTTTAGTCCAAAATCGCCCGAAGTCAAGAAAAAATGGCGTTATGACTGGCCGGGAGAGGGGGTACTTAGGGGGAAGGAGAAAAGAGGACCGATTCCTCGATTTCATTCTCGGAGTGCGCAATCACGGCCGCTCCTGTTGCATCACTCCAGACATTGGTCATCGTTCGGGCCATGTCCAGGATCCGGTCCACGCCCCAGATCAGCGAGGTGTACTCAAGAGGCAGATGGACGGCTTGTAAGATAATGACCATCATCACCAGTCCCGCGTGAGGGATCCCGGCGGCTCCGATGCTGACCGTCAGCGCAAGAAAGACAATGAACAGCTGGCTTCCCAGCGTCAGCGCAGGGAAATCGGAATGGGTACTGGCATGGACCTGGGCAATGAAGATCACCGTGACACATTCATAAAGGGCCGTTCCATCCATGTTCACCGTGGCACCCAAGGGAAGAACAAAGCTGGTGATGCGATTGGAAACCCCCGCCCCCTGGCGAGCCCGTTCCATGGTCACGGCCAGCGTCCCACTGCTGGAGGCCGTGGAGAATGCGGTCCAGAGCGCCGGGCTCATGGCCCGCATGTAACGGTAAGGAGGGTATCCCGTGAAAAACCGCAGCAAGAGAGGAAGGGTCACAAGGAAATGGATCGCTAGAGCCAAAGCCACCGTCAGGACATAGGGTAGTAGGCTGATAAAGATGCTCGGCCCGCTGGTGGCTACGGTGTTGGCGATGAGTGCCGCGATTCCCACGGGGGCCAGCGAAATGATGAATTGGGTCATCTTCATCATCACGGCAGCTCCGCCCTCAATGAAGGACAACATTCCGGCGGCAAGCTCCTCCTCGACCAGCAACAAGAAAATCCCAAAGAGAAGGGAAAAGAAAATGACGCCGAACATATCGAAGGTTGCCGCCGCTTCGACAATATTCTCAGGGATCATGGAGGCAATCACATCCCAGAAGGATCGAGGTGGTTGTGCTTCTCGGGCCTGGGTGGGGATTTGAATCCCTGTTCCTCTCCCTGGACCGATCAGATTCACCACAACCAAGCCCGTGATGATGGCAAACAGACTGGTCAGGACATACCATGCGCCCGTCTTGATCCCAATGCGTCCAAGACGTTTCGCCTCTTTCATCCCCGAGATTCCCAAAACCAGGGAGAAGAAAACAAGGGGAAGAACAATCATCTTCAGGAGATTCATGAAGACGCGAGAGACTCCCTCGATGGCCGCCCCGACGGGGGTAGCGATAACCCTTCGTCTCAGCTCTTCATTAATGTTTTGAGCGTTCTCCTGAAGCTGTTGGGGCGTCGCTTCCGCGTACTCGGAACCCAGCACCGCTTCTCGAGCTTCCTCAATGTAAGCCTGGTTGATGAGGGTACCGGTGACCACGCCCACCGCCATTCCCAGCATGATCCACCAGTGGAGTTTGACTTTGCCCATGATGTTGCCGTCATTCTATGGGCTTACACCATCGCTAGCAACAAGGAAGCCCACCGGTGTGAGTGCTCCACTGCTCTGTCAGAGCCGCAGGCTTCAGCCTGCGGGCAAAATTCAGAGCCACTTCGGGCCGGGCCCGTGGGCTAAAGCCCACGGCTCTGACTGCGCCCTATCGCCAGCCGGTGCCATCCTAACTGTTCGGACGACCCTAAATGGAGTAGGCATCCAGCATTCGCACGGCCTCCTGGACCGCCTCATCGGGGGAGACTTCCTGAAGGGTTTTCTCCCTGCGGGAGAACACCTCGACGATTCCCTGGCTGAATTTGTTACCCACGGTGATGCGAACGGGAATCCCGATGAGCTCGGCGTCTTTAAACTTGACCCCAGGACGCTCCTGGCGATCATCGAGCAGGCAATCGATGCCCAGGCGGGTGAGCTCCTCATAATACCCTTGTGCCGCTTGCTGCTGCTCGACCTGCTCGGGACGCAGAAGGGTCACGATGGCCTGAAAAGGAGCTATGCTTCGGGGCCAGACGATACCCGCCTCATCGTGATAGAGCTCCACTGCGGCCACCATGATTCGCTCCAGACCGATTCCATAACTACCCATGATCATCGGAACCTTCTTGCCCTTGTCGGTGAGAACAGTGGCACCCATCGCCTCGCTGTACTTGTAACCCAGTTTGAAGATGTGCCCGATTTCCAGGGCCTTTGCCACCTCGAGGGGTTGTTGGCAGCGCACACATCGATCCCCCGATTCGACCTCCCGGAGACTGTGGTAGGTGGGACTAAAGTCCCTGTCGGGGGTGACGTTCTTCAAATGATAGTCGTCCTTGTTGGCACCGCAGACCATGTTTCGGCGTCCTTCAAGGGCTAGGTCCGCAAAGATCGGGACCTGTGTCAGCCCCACGGGTCCCAGGCTTCCCGGGTCGGCCCCGAAAGTCTCGCGGATCTCCTCTGCAGTGGCAGGACGGAACACTCCCGTGCCCACAGCAGACTCGAATTGAGCCTCGTTGAGCTGATGATCCCCTCTCAGCAAAATCAGATGGGGTCGATCCTCGACCATGTACACCAGCGACTTGATCTGACGGGTAGTTGGAAGTTTGAGAAACTCCGATACTTCCCGAATTGTTTTTTGTCCCGGAGTATGGATCTCCTGCGGGGAAAGGTCCCCTTTTTCGTCGCTGACCTCAGTGATCTGGGAGACGGCTCGCTGTAGGTTGGCGGCATAACCACACGAGCAGCTCACCACCACATCTTCACCGGCCTCGCTCTTCACCATGAACTCTTCAGACTCACTGCCGCCCATAGCTCCGGATTCGGCCTCAACAGTGACATACTCCAGCCCACATCGATCAAAAATGGAATGATAAGCCTGACTGTGAAGATTGTAGCTTTTATCCAAGCCCTCTGGTCCCAGATCAAAGCTGTAGGAGTCCTTCATCGTGAACTGCCGGGTCCGCAAAAGACCGGACTTGGGCCGGGGTTCATCTCGGAACTTGGTCTGGATCTGATACCAGATCTGAGGCAACTCCCGGTAGGAGCGAATCTCGTTGCGGGCAATGGAAGTGAAAATTTCCTCATGAGTCATTCCCAGACACAGCTCGCGGTCCGTCCGGTCCCTGAGACGAAACAGATTCTCACCCATGAGTTCCCAGCGTCCAGTTTCCTTCCAGAGTTCTGCGGGATGCAAAGCCGGCAAGTGAAACTCCTGGGCCCCGATGGTGTCCATCTCTTCGCGAATAATCGCTTCAATTTTCAGTAGAGTCCGTCGCGCCAGGGGAAGATACGAATAAATCCCTGCGCTCAATTGTCGAATAAACCCCGCCCGCAGGAGAAGCTGGTGGGAGGGAGCTTCCGCTTCGGCGGGAACCTCTCGCAGTGTGGGAACAAAGAGTTTGGACCACCTCATAAGGGGCCTACTTTTATCCGTTTGACCCTATTCAGTCAAGTGAGCTACCATGCGGCCGTGATCAAACCCTTACGTGAGGTCGACCCCGAAATTTACGACGCCATCCTCATGGAAACCAGGCGGCAGTCCGAGACACTGGAGCTGATCGCCTCAGAAAACTTTGCCAGTGAAGCCGTACTGGAGGCCATGGGCTCCATTTTCACCAATAAGTATGCGGAAGGGTATCCAGGCAGGCGCTACTACGGGGGTTGTCAGAACGTTGACGTGGTTGAGAATCTGGCCATTGACCGTGCCAAGAAACTTTTTGGTGCCGAGCACGCCAATGTCCAATCCCATTCCGGAAGCCAGGCCAATATGGCCGCCTATATGGCGGTTCTGGAGCCTGGTGACAAGATCTTAGGGATGAAGCTGGACCATGGTGGGCATCTGACCCACGGACACCCTTTGAACTTCTCAGGGAAGCTGTATGAGGTGGTGGCTTACGGTGTGGACCGGGAGAGTGAGCAGATCGACTATGCCGAACTAGAGGACATCGCCAAGCGGGAAAAGCCCAAAATGATTGTGTGCGGAGCCAGCGCTTACAGCCGCGTGATCCACTTTGACCGCTTCTACGAGATCGCCCAAAAAGTCGGTGCTTACTTGATGGCCGACATTGCCCACATTGCGGGGATGGTGGCCACGGGCCTGCATCCCAGTCCCGTTCCCTATGCCGACTTTGTCACCACCACCACCCACAAGACCTTGAGAGGGCCTCGTGGTGGCATGATCCTGTGCAAAGAGGAGCACAAGAAAGCGATCGACAGGATTGTTTTACCGGGAATCCAGGGTGGCCCACTGGTTCACATTATCGCCGCCAAAGCCGTATGCCTGAAAGAAGCGGCATCAGAGGCATTCAAGACTTATCAGCAACAGGTCATCAGCAATGCCCAGGCCCTGGCTCAAGCCGTCGAAAAACAAGGATTTCGGATCGTTTCGGGAGGAACCGACAATCATCTCTTTTTGGTCGACGTCTTCTCCAAAGGCATGAATGGCAAGCAAGCCGAAAAGGCCCTGGAAGAAGCTGCCATAACCGTCAACAAAAACGGCATTCCTTTTGACACTCATCCTCCCCTGGTGACCAGCGGGATCCGGGTGGGAACTCCGGCCGTGACCACTCGAGATATGAAGGAAGAGCAGATGGTTCAAATCGGAGAGTGCATGGGCAGAGTCCTCAACAATATCGATAGCCCAGAGATCTCAAAAGAGGTCGAGAAGGAAGTCAGGGCACTCACAAACCAGTTCCCTCTTTATGCTCAGCGGCTGGAGTTAGCTCAAGAACTCGATTGAGATCGATACAGTGTCTCATCCCATGAATACCATGACGTTTGCTGATGGGGCTTGGGAGGGGAGATCAAGGAGCGAGGAGGAGGTGATGCAGGGACATCGGCGACGACGAGCGACGCGGAGATCGCCCGCAACCCCCATCAGCCCGAAGGGTGGCGGCGGGACGGCATCGATTTCTTTGTCGCTCCTCCTCCGCGATGCACACAGACATCGCGTCGT
>Ga0209987_10000320_pt1 | contig 24933 bp, 23 predicted proteins | sample N074metaG_FD_182134 | JGI IMG/M metagenome (GOLD analysis project Ga0209987, IMG submission 182134) | Deep subsurface microbial communities from Kermadec Trench to uncover new lineages of life (NeLLi) - N074 metaG (SPAdes) (version 2) | ecosystem: Environmental > Aquatic > Marine > Ocean trench...
AAGCGGGCCGGAAAATTCCTGGAGCAGGCGGAGTTGCATTTTGCGCAACAGGGGGATCTGCAACGCGCCACGCTGGCGCGTCAGTTGAATACGCCCAAAAATGAAATTGAGGAAAACGACAAGGCCGCGGAAGGCTGGTTGAAAGAAGGATTGCGCCTGCAAAAACTGGGATTGTACCAATGGGCGGTCGATGCTTACAAAATGGCCATCGCGTATCAGTCCAATTTTCTGGATGCCTATTACAATATGGGGGTGGCCTATGGTTGTCTGGAGGATTTGGGTCGCGGCAAGATCACCAGCGCGGTGGGCGCGTTCAAACAGGCGATCCGGCTCAAACCCGATTTCATTCATGCTCACGTGGCTCTGGGTGCCGCTTACATCCGGCAAAATGATTTCGAGGAAGCGATCCGGTTGTTGACCGGCACGGCTCAACGAGTGCCTAAAAACCACCATGTATTTTATTATTGGGGCACCGCCCTGCGATTGTCGGGTCGCGCCGACGACGCTGTCAGCGTCCTTGAAAAGTCGGTGGCGCTGGCGCCGGATTCTCTGCAAGACCGGTTTTCCCTCGGGCTGGCTTATCTCGATGCTCACCAACATGAGTCCGCCGGTGAAGCCCTGCTGGAGACGGTGCGGATCCGTCCGGATTTTGCGGATGCCCATTATCTGCTGGGCCAATTATTTCATTCGCACCTGGAGGATCGGGAGCGATCGGTGAAACATCTCAAAACCGCCGAAAAATTATACTCCAAACTTAAAGACCACGAGAAGTCAGCCCGTATTCGTCAAATACTGGCGTCTTGATGGGCCAAACCGTTGAGTCTGCATGATGCGATCCATACATCCTATTAAAATTTTGACGCAGTTGAAGACCCGAACGCTCCGCGCGCGGATGATTTTCCTGCTCATGGGGATTTTTCTTATAGGAGGCATTGCGGCCGTCGAGGGGACCGAGACCCACCCTGTGGATTATGATTCCATGCAGGCTCTGGAAATGGCGGAGCGGGCGCTCGTCGATACCCTGTATTATAATTTCAGCGACTGGGTTCCCCGTTTCCAAAAACGCATCGATCGCTTGCAGGCCCTACCGCAGAACATTCCCAATCAGCTGGAGTTGATGAAATTTTATTTTTATATGGCCGGGTTGAATGGCGAATTGACTCATGTGTTGGCTTTCACCAGCGAGTTCTTCGTCGATTCCGTCAAACAAAAATTCAGTGAGTACAACGAAAAAGCTAAATCTTTAGCGCAGGCCTTGTTAGACAATCCCAGGATCACCAGGCAAAACCGCGCCGAGGCCTATTTCTATCTGGGAATGGCGGAAGGGTATCTGGCCATGATGCAGTATGGAGAAGGCCGATTTCTGTCGGCTCTTATCAATGGCCTCGAAGCGGACAACCATTTGGAAGACACCCTGAAGTTGGATCCCCGGCATGCCGACGCGCATGTCGGGTTGGGAGTGTACCGCTATGGTAATACCCGGCTGGGCGGTCTGGGGAATTTTATCATGCAGGGCGGGGCCGATCTCAGGCAAGTGGGGCTGACTCATATCGAAACCGCGCTGAACTATGAAATCATTTCTCGGCCCTTGGCGCTCAAAACCCTCATCTGGTTTTATATTTCCGAACAAATCAATCCCGACAATGCTGAATTACCGAATGACCATCCTTTATCCCCGTACGCATCGCGGGCGCGCGCTCATTTTTATCTGGATGAATACGAACGCCGCTATTTCAGGGAGGCCGAGGCCAACGGGTTTGTGGGCAACAAGGGGCTGGCTCTGATGATGGCCATTCAGCATGTTCTGGACCGGCAATACGTCGAGGCCCGCGACCAGTTTAAGAAGGCCCTGAAGATCACCCGTTACCTGATCGAAGTGCAAGGCATGCAGATCAATCCGAAGTATGGTGAGACCTTGCGAGCGGGCATTAAGTTTTCCGATTTGATGGTCCTGACAGAGCTGGAGGGGAAGGTGGATCCGGAAAGCCAGGTGTGCCGTGATGTGAAGGAACAAATCGCTTTTGTCGATAACGGCGGCACGATGATCAATTACGAATCGTCTAAAATTCGCCGGGAAATTCAGGACGTATTCTATCAGCGTCTCAAGGGGGCGGCCAAAAAACACCATTGTTGACCCCCCCCTCGCGGGGGAGGCAACTGGCTGAACTTGAAAATCATGCCCAATCATTGTAGAGCGCAATATAAAGTTTGGCCCCGTTAGCTCCGGCGCTTCGCCGGGCCGGGCCCGGCACTGTAATGAAACCCGCGTTCCTCCGACTCCCCCTCCAGCAACTCACCTGATGATTTTTGGAGACGGCGATGTGGACTTTTGTAAAGATGATTTTTTTGGCAGGCCTCTTGCTGGGACTGGGCGGTTGGGATTTTTCCAAACACAACATTCCTCTCAATGAAATTTCCAGTGGTGGGCCGGACAAGGACGGCATTCCCGCCATCGACCGGCCGCGGTTTGTGTTGGCGGAACAGGCCGATAAAAAATTCATGAAAGCCGGTGACCGGGTTCTGGGTCTGGTGATGAACGGTAAAAAAAAGGCCTACCCCATCAAAATTCTCAACTGGCACGAAATCGTCAACGACCGCATCGGCGGCCAGCCGGTGGTGGTCACGTTTTGCCCCCTGTGCGGCACCGGCATGGTGTTTCATGCCAAATTCCCCGGCCGCGAACTGAGTTTTGGAGTGTCGGGATTGTTGTACCAGAGCGACATGCTTCTTTACGACCGGGCCACCGAAAGCCTGTGGTCGCAGATCAAAAAAGAAGCAGTGACCGGGCCTTTGACCGGCACCCGCCTGCGCCTCATCCCGGCCACATACACCACGTGGGGCGCGTGGAAAAAAAAGCATCCCGACACCCTGGTGCTCTCAACAAAAACCGGCTACTTGCGGGACTATGATCGCGATCCCTATGCGGGATATGAAAAAACCGCTACCCTGATGTTTGGCGTGAGCGCGAAGAACAAAGCGTATCATCCCAAAGAGCGGGTGATCGGGGTGGAGATCGCTGGTGCGTCCAAGGTCTATCCGTTTTCCGAGTTGGCGCGCGCGCAACTCCCGATCAAGGATGTGGTCGGCAAAAAAAATATTCGCATTTTATTCGACAAAAAAACAAAGACCGCGGTGATTCAGGATGAAAAGGGCAAAGAATTGCCCTCGGTGGTCGGTTTCTGGTTCGCCTGGTTCGCGTTCCACCCCCAGACCGACGTGTATCAGGCCGCTAAGTGATGGAGAGCACTATCCTGAGTTTTAGATAATCAAGCAGGTCAATGACCCGTCTAGGCGTTTGGTTGTTCGAGGTTGGATTTGAAGGTGGCGAACAGTTCCTGGATGGGTGGGATGAGTTTTTCCTGAAGCGTGTCCGGCACCCAGTTGATTTTTTCCACGGGCCAACTCTCAACCGAAGCGACATCAAGGCCGAACGGCGAGTAATGGTTCGACAGGGTCTGTTCGTAGCCATACACCAGAGCGCTGTCCAAAACCTTTTGGTACAGATCGCGGATCTGTTCGAAGTCGGTCAAGCCGGCCATGAACTGCTCCACCATGTCTTTGATGATCGGCTCGGCGTGTTCGATGAAATCTGCATCGTGGGCTTTTTCCAACGTGCGGTAGGCGGTCACCACATCCTGCAAAAGATATTTGATCTCCTGCGGATCGGTCAGCACCGGTCCCTGGTCCAGATTTAGACTGTTCTTGAGTTCCTTGGTGAGACGGATGGTGTCGTGGATGACAGACTGCTCCCAGGTGCTTTCGTTCCAGACGAGGATGGGCCTCACCCAACGCACTCTTTCGTTAACGTCTTCCATATGAATAGTGATGTTGGGCCGGGTTTTGTTGCTGTGCGGCAGGCGTCCGCCCCACATTTGGAGTTCGAGGGTCAGGCCGTGTGGTTTGAACGCGTCCTTCATCGTCTGGTGGTAAACGGTCACCAGCTTTTCCATATTTTCATGCTGGTCGAGCGGGCTGTTCTGCGGCAGATTGACGATGCAGTTCAAACGCCAGATGCGGCGTTTCGATTGGCCCATCGAATCGGCGATCAGGTAGGTGCCGCCCCAAATGCCCGAGGTGATCGGTACGTCGATCTTGTACCGTTCCCGCAACTGGTGCGAAACGTACCGGGCAATTTTCCCATAGAGGTCATTTAAATAATAGAGATTGGTGCGCTGGTCCGCGGTGAACACGGCACCGGATGCTTTGGGACGTTCCATAGTCGCTCAAGTTTTCAGGTCGGTTTTCAGAGTCAGAGGAAATGCAATTACCGCTCGTGACCACAAGAATAAAATGTTTATCATATAAAGACCAGGAAGTCCTGAGAATATTTCATCGTAGCCTGCGGCAGGCCGGTGTCCCGCAAATCGGGGTTATAATGAAATGAAGCTAAAGAGCGTCATCCTATAGGAGTGGTTATGAAAATCGGATTTGTGGGTTTGGGGAAAATGGGCGGCAACATGGTGGAGCGGTTGTTGCTGGCGGGCCACGAGGTGGTGGCGTTTGACCGGTCGCCGGAAGTGGTGGCTCAAGTGGTTGCGAAGGGCGCAGTGGGCGCGGAATCTTTCGAGGACCTGGCGCGGATACTTCCGGATCGAAAAATCATCTGGCTGATGGTCCCGGCCGGGGCGCCGGTGGATGAAAGCATCGCAACGTTTCTGCCGTTGTTGCGGAGAGACGACATCCTCATTGACGGCGGCAATTCCTATTGGCGAGACACGCAGAAACGCGCTGAGGAGATTCACGGGCAGGGTGTGCATTTCATCGACTGCGGTACCAGCGGCGGTATTTGGGGATTGAAGAACGGCTATTGCCTGATGTACGGCGGTCCCAGGGAAGCCTGCGACGCGGTGGATCCGATATTTAAAACCCTGGCGCCACCCCAGGGCGCTTTGTATGCCGGACCCAGCGGCGCCGGACACTTCGTCAAAATGGTGCACAACGGTATCGAGTACGGCATGATGCAGGCCTACGCTGAAGGCTTCGAGCTGATGAACAACTCTTCCTTCGACATCGATTTACACGCCGTCAGCCAAGTCTGGCAGCACGGCAGTGTGGTGCGCTCGTGGTTGCTCGAATTGGCCGAGCGGGCTTTGGGCGAGAATCCCCAACTGGACGGCATCGCGGATTTTGTTCAGGACAGTGGCGAAGGCCGGTGGATGGTGCAATCGGCCATGGATTTTGACACGCCGGTGCCGGTCATCACGATGTCCCTGTTCGCCCGCTTCCAGTCGCGGCAGAAGGAATCGTTTGGCATGAAACTCTTGGCGGCTTTGCGCAATCAATTTGGCGGTCATGCGACACAATCTAAATAAAAGCATCCGATCCCGCTGAGCCATCGGGATTGCTGAACGCCGTGTTCTATCCTTGACGGGAAGGGACAGGCACCACCAGCAGGCAAAAATGGAAAAACCGAAAAATTGTATCATCGTCATCTTCGGAGCTTCGGGAGACCTCACCCATCGTAAACTGATTCCCGCTTTATATGAATTGTATCGAAAGGATTTACTGCCCGAGAGGTTTGGCGTGCTGGGGGTCAGCCGAACCAGGTTGACCGACACTTCTTTTCGGAAACAACTTGCCGCAAGCCTTAAAGAGTACACCGCCAATGATTCGACCGATACCAAACAGATTAAAAAATTTTTAAAACGGATTTATTACCTGGCGATCGATACCAGCAATGCGGGCGATTATCAGAAATTAAAAAGCCGGTTGAAAAAGCTGGACAAGGAATACCAGACCCACGGCGCCTTCATTTATTACCTTTCGATTGCTCCCAGTATGTATGAGGTCATTGTGGAAAACCTGGGCCTGCATGGCCTGCAAGAGAGCCAGTGGCGGGAGGGTTACGATAAGCGGATCATCGTGGAGAAACCCTTCGGCTATGATCTGGAATCGGGGCGTTCGCTGAACAAAAAACTGTTGAAGGTATTTCGCGAACCGCAGGTTTACCGGATCGATCATTACCTGGGCAAGGAAACCGTGCAGAATATTCTGGTTTTCAGGTTTTCCAACGGCATATTTGAGCCGCTGTGGAATCGCAACTACATCAGCCATGTGGAAATCACCGCCGCCGAAACCGTGGGCATTGAAAAACGCGGCAAGTATTATGACCAGTCCGGTGCCCTGCGCGACATGGTGCAGAGTCATTTGATGCAGATTCTGGGAGTGATCGCCATGGAACCTCCATCCACGTTTGAATCGTCTGCGGTGCGTAACGAAATCGTGAAAGTGTTTCATTCCTTGCCTGCCATTCACCCCAACGAGGTGGCCAATTTTGCGGTCCGCGGCCAGTACACGAAGTCCAAGATTCAGGGTGAGATCATTCCCGGTTACCGGGACGAAGAACACGTCGATCCATTTTCCCGCACGGAAACGTATATCGCGTTGAAAGTTTTTATTGAAAACTGGCGCTGGGGCGGGGTGCCTTTTTATATCCGCACCGGCAAACGTTTACCCACGCGGGTGACGGAAGTGGTGATCCATTTCAAATCCACGCCGCATATTTTGTTCAAGCAAAAGGATCAGCATCACACGGAGCCCAACCAGTTGATCCTGCGCATCCAACCGGATGAGGGAATTCTGTTGAACTTCGGTATGAAATTGCCCGGCGCCGGGTTCCAGGTGAAAAAGGTCAGCATGGATTTCCACTATTCGGATTTGGGCGACATTCCAGTGCCTCAGGCTTATGAGCGGTTACTGCTCGATTGTATGATGGGCGACTCCACCCTGTTCGCGCGGGGCGATGCGGTGGAGGCCTGCTGGGGGTTTGTCGATCCCATTTTGCGCGAATGGCAGGAAAATCCGGACGACACTATTTTTGGTTATCCCGCCGGCACCTGGGGGCCGCGTCAGGCCAACCTGCTGTTCGGAGTGCCCGGTTTGGACTGGCATTATCCCTGCAAAAATCTCGTTGAGGACGCTCTGTTCTGTGAACTGTAATCCCGCTCCAAAAATTCAGGTTTTTCCATCGCCGCAGGAGTTGGCGCAAGCGGTCGCGACGGATTGGATTCAATCGGCCCGCCAGGCGGAACAAGCGCAACGGCAATTTTCGGTGGCCTTGGCGGGCGGGTCCACGCCGCGCCTGCTGTACCAGTTGCTGGCTCGGCCCAAAAACAGCCGCCAGATTCCCTGGTCTTGGGTCCACTTGTTTTGGGGGGATGAACGTTGTGTTCCTCCCGATCATGCCGCTAGTAATTACCGGATGACCTGGGAAGCGATGCTGAAGTTCACCCCCCTGCCGCAGAAAAACATCCATCGCATTGCAGGTGAAATCGACCCGCCACAGGCGTCGCAGGCATACGCGCAGGAAATCCAAAAGGTTTTAGGAGAGGACAGGCCTAGCTTCGATTGGGTTTTATTGGGGATGGGGGCCGATGGGCACACCGCGTCATTGTTTCCCGGACAGACATTGTTGCCGGAGCCGCTGGGAATTTGCGCGGTGGCGGAGCGCCCTGATCAGAAGCGGATCACTTTGACGCTGGATACAATCAATCGTGCCAAACGGATTTCTTTTCTGGTGACGGGAGCCGCTAAAGCGGACCGGGTCCATGACATCCTGGAAAAGACTGGAGCAAGTAAAAAGCTTCCTGCCGCTGAAGTTTGCGGGGCAAATGTGGAATGGTTATTGGATCGAGAGGCTGCGGCGCGTCTCAGGCAGTAGGATTGGGGACGGGTGCGCCGGTGCGTTGTCTCACGGCAGTTTCAAACGGAGGGTGAGCGGTCAATGGACCGAATCTCCGATTCACATCTCTTCTGCATCGAGGGGACCGACTTCGGTCATGGTGAGAATGTGGTTGGTGTTGACCGCCATGAAATCCACCTCGTACAACAATTTTCCGGTGTCTTCACTGAACACTTTGGCTTCGGATACGGGAATGAACTGGTGGCTTTGGTTGTTCAGTAAATCCAAAAGCCGGGTGTTGGGCAAAGTGAAAACCGCGCCTTCAATTCTCTCGTTCGAAGTCCGGATGGTGGTGATGATTTTTTCCTTTTTGACCATGCTTTTGTACGCCATGCTATTTTCTCCAAACGGGGTTTCCAGATAAAAATTTCCAATTAAAGTATTGAAATATTTGTTGATAGTGTAACGCCGGTCGGAAATAAAATCCAGTAAAACTTCCGCGGGACCCCTTGGAGGGGGAGGCAACTCGCCCAATGTGAGCGTCATGCCTGACCACTGTTGGGTGTGTGACCGAGTCGGGATCTTTTTGCTTCCAGCCGCTGGCTGGCCCCTTGGCGGGGGAAACAGATAGTTGTCCTCTTTGAATCGTGCCCTGCAATTGTTGCGAACAAAACAAAGTTTGACCTATTGCTCCCAGCGGCACGCTGGCGGTCATAAGACGTTGATGTGGATGCGGTGAATTCCTGACACGCCATTCGGAAAGGCGTCGCGGTGGTGGTCGGTTTGTCTGCCGCTGTATTGATCGGCGGCACGCACCGCAATGCGGTAGCGCCCGCGCTGGGGAAACTTGCAGGGCAGGGACCAGAAGACCCAGGACCAGGGGGATTGCGGTTTTTCCAGATGGGCCAACTGCCAACTGCGTTCGCCGTTCAGCGACACCTGCACGTATTGAATGCCCCGGTCTCCGGAAAAAGCAATGCCGCGAATCACGGTGTTGCGCACCGGCAGCCATTCGCCATCCCGATGCGAATCGATGCGGGAAATGATCTTGACCCTGGCGGTCTTGGACCAGTTGCGTTTTTGCCAATACCCCACATGACTCTGCTCGCTCACCTCAATTTCCCGCAACCATTTCACCTGCTTGATCCCGTACAATCCGGGTACCATCAGGCGCAAGGGGTATCCATGCTGGCGCGTCAAGGGCTCGCCATTCATTCGATAGACCAGCAAGGCGTTTTTACTTTGGTGGAGGGGAATGCTGTCGTGATAGCCATCCGCACCTTTTAGAATAATGGTTTTGGCAAAAAATTTAGGATCGGCCTCCTGCAACAACAGACGGAGCGGCACACCCTGCCACACGGCAGTGCCGATAGCGTGTCCCCCCACCGGATTGCCGATGCAACTGAGGGTGATGATGCGTTGCACCGACGGGCGTTCCAAAAGCTGGTGGCTATTGAGTGTCAGGGGTTGGTGGATGCTTCCGGTGATTTGCAGTTGCCAATCGGTGGCTCCCATTTTCAGTGATTTTGGTGGGCCGCTCAGGTCTTCAATATAAAATTTTTCGGTGGGCGTGATGGCTGGGGTGTGTTTGCCCGGCGGCGCCCAACTGGGGGTCATTTCCGAAGGGGCGGCGGGCGAGGACGGTCCTGCCAAAAGACGAACCGGATAAATGATAATGCTCAAGGCGAGGGTAAGCAGGCGGCGTAAAAACTGGGAGCGGGTCACGGCAACGCCGGGGATCAAGCGCAACAGGAATCGTCGCCCGCCGCAATTTCCTCGTTTTCCGGATCGATGATATTGAACATTGCCTCAAAAGGGGGGGCGCTCAACATTTCCGCCAGGTCCCCGTCAATCTCCACCGGCACTCCCACGGAGAACGAAGTGTTGCCGCAGGTGACGGTTGCGAACGGGCCCTTGTAAATGGCGAGTTGGGCGCCCGCGCAACAGGAAGCGGGCAGGCTGTGTTTGTACCCGCGCAAAATATAAGAATAAAACTTGAGGCCTTCGACTTCTTTCCAGAGATAATCCTTGGTGACGGTGAATCCATGGAATTGAGCTTCCCGGGAATAGCCGAGGAATTCATCGAGGGTCAACGCTCCCGAGACACACTCGCCCCACAGTTCCCGGTTGTTGCGCATCTCATCCGGAACCGGCTGGTCGGAAATGATATCAGCGATTACAAACCGTCCGCCGGGCTTGAGGATGCGGTGAATGTCCTTGAACACATCCTTCTTCCGGGTCGATAAATTGATGACGCAATTGGAGGTGACGACATCGACGGATTCATCCTCCAAGGGGATATTTTCCAAAAACCCCTGTTTGAATTCCAGATTGTTATAGCCGAGATTTTGGCTCACTGCCTGCGCATTTTCCCGGGCCACGGCCAGCATTTTTTCAGTCATATCGATGCCGATGACGCGGCCCGACGCGCCGACTATTTTGGCGGCGATGAAACAGTCGATGCCGCCTCCGGAACCCAGATCGACCAGGAACTCACCGGAGCGGATGTTGGCTTGACTGACCGGACTGCCACATCCATAGGAAATCTCCAACACTCTTTCGGGGATGTGGGAAAGGTCAACGCGTTCATATTTAACCGGACAGCATAAACTTTCCTGAGTGGCAATCGCTGCTTTGGAATAAAAATCGCGGACATCCTCTCTGGAAACTTCGGAAGAGGATTCATCCTCGGTAGAAGCGTGCCGGTCATTCATTTTTTTTAATCCTTTCGAAAAATTCGGGTCAGTCATTGGAAATTTTTAAGCGCCTGCTGGATTGTTTCTTTGGCTTCCGGACTCAGCTTCGTTCTCGGGTCAGCGGGCGCGTCTTCTTTGCCAAGACGTTCCGCAAGCGCTCGTAACGTTTTCAGCTGGCTTACATATTGCCGGCAAGCCTCACAAATAGCCAGATGGAATTTCATCCGCCAGCGTTTGGAAAAAGACAGGGAATGATCCATCGTTTCCGAAACCAGCGGCCCGGTGTCCTTGCAGGTGGCGTTGAGCCAAGCGCTCAACTTCATAATGAATTTTACCATTAAAGTGTCAGGTTTCATTGCTTTCTATGCCAATCATTGGCTTCCAGGCATTTTTTCAATTGATTGCGCGCACGGTGCAAAATGACCCATAAATTGGTCGGCTGTATTGCCATTTCCTTACAGATGTCCTCCGATTTCATCCCCTCAACTTCTTTCAATACAAATATATAGCGGAACTTTTCAGACAACCCATCCAGGCATTTTGCCAGCGCGAGAACCAGTTCTTCATTTTCTGCCGCATGCTGAGGATCGATCTGCCATTTTTTGGGTGGGTTTATAAAATGACCCATTTCATCAAATTCGTTTTCATAAGGGTTGGTGTCGTCGTCGGTGCTCAACTCATAGGTTCGCCGTATTTTTAAACTTCTGAAGTGATCCAGAATCTTGTGCTTTAAAATGCCAAACAGCCAGCTTTTTTCCGAGGATCGCCCCGCGAAGGATTTTTGAGACTGCAAGGCCGCCAGCAGGGTCACCTGAACAATTTCCTGCGAGCTGTCCGGATTTTTCACGCGCACCAGAGTGTAGCGATACAGAGCATCCCCGTAGTGCTCCACCCATAAATTACTGTCCAGTGATTTCGCTGTATCCATGTCCCAAGGGTATTTATAAAGCAGTGTTTGTTGACTTGTGTTCGGTGAACCTCATATACTGCATTGCATGAGCAAGATACCAGACACCGGTCAATGCGCAAAAATCTTAAAGTCCCTGGGGGATGAGTCCCGCCTCAAAATCGTCCAACTTCTACTCCAGGGAGAGCGCAGTGTTTCCCAAGTGGTGGATTCTCTCAAAATGGCCCAACCTCAGGTGTCCCACCACCTGTCTATCCTGAGAGGGTCCGGCTTGGTGGTCACCCGCCGGGAAGGCAACAAAGCCATTAATTCCATCGACCCGGAAGTCAAATACATATTAAAGAAAAAAGAAATCGGTTTGGATCTGGGATGTTGTTCCATTAAATTTGAAAAATGATTCCGGACAACCCCTCCTGTATCCAGTGCATTCGCGGACGTCGGTGGCGAGAATTTGCCGCAAGGATCAGGTGCTGATTTTCACTCCGTTGTGAACCCCCTTCCGTTGCAGAAGTGCATTATATCCACAGGTTGAAAATATTCAAAAGGACTTTTTTGCTCCGGAGTCCGCCGCTGAGACGGGGTACAGAAATTTATAGATCTCGTAATTTCTGAGCACCCGCTTGACGTATTTGCGGGTCTCGGGATAGGGAATCGATTCGATGAAAATATCAGGGTCTTTTAAATTTCGAAAACGTTGCAACCATCTTTTGAGGACCCTGGGACCGGCATTGTAGCAAATGAGAATATGCGTTCCATTGTTTTGGTATCGGCGCGAGAGATTGCTTAAATATTGAATCCCCAGCCGGATGTTGAAGTCTGGATCGAACAAAGCATCCTCGTCGAAGGGGGTGCCCCGGCCGATTTGAGAATGAATCCGCTCCCCGGTCTTCGGCATAATTTGCATCAACCCGCGGGCTCCGGCGGAGGATTGAGCCCAGGTGTTGTACATGCTTTCCTGGCGGATGATACTTTTGACCAGAAGCGGGTCCACCTGGAGTTGTTGCGCGTAGCTTTCGATTCGGTTCGAGTAAGCGGGAGGATAATAATTCCGCCAGAAATCGACCGATAAATTCTTTTCATGCCCGGATGCTGTGAACGATCTAAACATGTGCAGAAGTTTAAAAGATTCGGAGTAGGCTCCCGCCCGGTTGTACCAGTGCGCCAGCCACAAGGCTTCGGAAAACTTTCTTGCGAGGGTTCGATCCACGGCCCGCAACTCCAACCGCGCCATTTTTACCAGGCCCAACTTGATCAACTCCTGCGCCCGCACAAAATGGAAACGCTCCCTGGCTGTCAAAGGCCGTCCCAACCTGGCTTCCGGTTGCTCTGCCGGATCATGAAAGGACGCAGGCCGGATGGCGCTGGTTGAAGGGCCTCGCTGGAAGAGGGGAGTTCCCTGAATCCCCAATCGGTATCGAGCTTGCAGTCCGTAATAGGTCAGAGGATAACGTTCAAAAGTTTCCCGGAAAATTTCAAGGGCCCGGGGGAGTTGATGCAACGCTTCGGCGGCCTTGGCCATCCAAAACATATTTTTATCGACATCATTTCCATTGGCAAACTGCCGGGTGGTTTTTTTGAAACGATCATAAGCCTCCTGATACCGGCCCTGCCTGAAATGAATCCAGCCCATGCGCCATGCCGCCATTTCTCCATACTTGCTTTGGGTGAACTTGTCGGTCAGGGTTTGAAAGTGTTGCAGGGCGAGTGCGATCTTTTTTTCATCTTCGTATATGCGGCCCAGATAAAAATGCGCCGTGGCGATCCATTTCGAGCGGGTTTTGAGTTTCAGGATGGATTGCAAATTCTCGATGGCGCTGGCCGGGTTGCCGAGGTTCCATAAATTTCTGCCAATTTCAAAACGCGCCTCGGCCAGGCGTCGTTGCCCAGGATAAGTTTTAATGAAATCGGACAGGACCCGGTTGGCCTGAGACCGGTCACGTTGTCCTCTATAACCCTGGGCTAAATAGAAATAAAATCGAGAGGACAGCCGGCCGTTTTTTGTTTCCCGCTTCAGGTTTTCGATTTCACGAACGGCTTGGGGATAACGCGCGGTTCGCAATAATTGCTTGATGCGGTTGCCTAGTTCATCCACCGTCCAAGGCCGTCGTTGCACCGCACCCGACTGGAACGCCGGTTCCATTTTCAATCCGGCTTGTTTGCTCAATCCAGAAGCGGGAAATCCAATGTATAACCGCTGGTAGGCTTCATAAGCCTGGTCCTGCTGGTTCAGGGACTGGTGAAGCAGGAGTTGCCTGTGTATGAACTCCGGGATGAGGTCCCGGTTTTCCCGGTCTAGAAAATAAGGGTCTTTCTCCAATGCTCGTAAAAGAGTGATGGCGCCTTGCGCATCTCCTCTTTTTTCTAAAATGTTTGCCCTTAATAAACTGATTTGAGGTTGCAAAAGAGTTTGCGGAAAATTTCGCGTCACGAAATCGATTTGCTCCAGGGCTTTTTCATAGCTTTCAGATTGAGTGAGCGTTTGCGCAAGATCAAAACGGATGTGGTCCCCGATTTCCGCATATCCCTCAACAGCTTTTTCAAACCAGAGGGTTGCTTCAACAAAATCATTTTTGTCCGCATAAACTTTACCGAGCAGGTAATGGAGTCTTTTCAGAGTGTCTGCGTCTGTCGCGATGGCATTGAGTTTTACCAGTGTTTCCAAAGCCTCACCCGCTTTGCCTGCCTGGTACAGTTCGGCGGCCACTTGCAATGGCGGCGGCGTCATCGCGGCCACCGGCACCGGGTTTGCCAGGGCCATCACCGCCCACAGCATGAGCGCCACCCCCTGCGGCAGGAACGACAGGATTTTATCCTTGAGAGCGGCGGGTGTCGTGGTTGCCGGGATGGACACTTTGTTCAAAACTTTTTTGAACCAGGTGATCTGGCGTTTGGCATAATGCCGGGTATCCCGTTTGATTTCATAAACGGTCCGCTCCAGGTCCATTTCGCCGGCCAGATGACGCACCATTTGCGAGTAGCCGATGCTTTGAAACGGTTTTAATTCTGCGCTATAGCCACGGTCGAGCAGGGACGTCACTTCTTTTTTCAGGCCCTGGTCCATCATTCGTTCCACCCGGTGATCGATATCTGTGTACAACCGCTCGCGCGGCTTCTCAAGAAAAAAGAAATAGGGGTCGAACTCGGGTTCACTGGCGTCGTCCTGGCCGTGCAGTTCCGAGAGGATTTTTCCACTCTCCCGAAATACGGAGAGGGCACGCTCAATGCGGATGGGATCGGTCGGCTCGATTTTTTCCGCCGAGGCGGGATCGATTCGAACCAGTTCCTCATGCATTTTGGGAGCCCCTTGTTCACGGATTTCCAATTGCACTTGGTTCTTGATGGTAGAAGACACTTGCACCCCGCATTCATAATTTTCGGTCAGGGCTTTCAGGTACAATCCCGTGCCCCCCACGATGATCGGAATTTTATGGCGCTGGCTCAGGTCGTGAATGGCGTCACTCGCCCGTCTTTTGAAATCAAAGGCGGTGAATTCGGCATCCGGTTCGATAATATCGATCAAGTGGTGACGTACCTTTTGCCGCAAATCCGTGGCAGGTTTGGCGGTACCGATATCAAAATACTTGAACACCTGCATGGAATCGGCGCTGATGACCTCGGAGTCGAAATGCAACGCCAGCTCAGCGGCGGTTTCACTTTTTCCGGAAGCCGTCGGACCGGCCACTATAATTATAGGAAGCATAAATTTCCTGCATCTGGGTGGTGTGGGAGCCATCCGGGTGGACTATTTTAAAGAAGTCTTCCGTTTCAAGTCTAACGTATTCGACCCCCTTCCGGCAAGGCCGCCGGAATTGTTTTGGCCGCGCATGCGGTGGATATAAAAACAATTGAATTTCTGTTATAATTTCCAGGTTGGATCAATACGGGTAGGAACTGACAGCTTGAACCCACTCAGGTGTGCTCTTGGAAAACCTCACCACTCTCGAACAGTTATTGAATGTCGCTTTTTTTATCTCAGGCACTTTCATTTTGACTTGGTGCGCCAAAGTTGAAAGAAAAGAAAATGCGGAGAGAAGTGATCGGAAAGAGAAGTGGGCTTTTATTGACGGCCGGAAGGATGCGGAACTTAAAAAAAGGTCTATCCGGGGATTGATCATGACTCTCATTGGCGCGAGTTTGGCCCTTTATGGGATCTTCAGTTTTTTGGCCGCCGCATAAAAACCTGCCATACCTTGTGAGGGCAATTCCGGCTCAGGAAAATGGCCAGAACCGGCGTTTGTTTTTCCGGGTCAGTAAAACCGCGACAGGTTCCTGTTCATGCACCAGAGGGTACACGCGGAGAGTGACTAAAAAACCTGCCTCCCGCGCTGTCACAGTTTCCAATACTTCTCCGCTGTAAAGGTCCACCACTTCCCCCACAGTCTGGTCCACGTTCAGCCAGTTTCCCACCTTGGATTTAGGTAAAAACATTCCAGAATGTTTGGTGAGAAGAGTGCATTCGTTTTTAGCCGGGTAAAAGTCCAGCTCCCTTTTATGGCCTTTTCTATGAGTGTGTGACAAAAATCCGGTCACCAGCATGAAATTTAAAACGCTCTCGAACAGGATATCGCTCTGTGAAGGGTCGACGACTCCGGGAGTGCCCGCCGAGAGGATGAAGGAAGCCATTCCCAGGGCATGCCATTGTTTGATCAATTGCAGTGTCAAGGCGGGAAACTCGGCGATTTCCCGCGTCACGCGCAAATCCAGATTGCGCGCCAGACTCTTCAGGTTGGCAGAAATCATTTTGATGTGAGGCGCGTCCGTGTAATGCGGCTCGGCGGTTTGCAAAATGATCCCGTAATCGGATTGTGCCGTTTGTTGGAGAACCGCATGGCAAAGAGTCTCGGTCAGGTCGCCCTCTTCCAAACCGGGAAAGGCCCGGTCGGCGTCCAGGTTGTCGTAACTCCATGCCGCGTTTCCCTCAGACAGCGCTGGCAGGTTGACGACGGGAAAGATCTGGATATTTCCGGTGATTTTAAAATCCGGTTCCCGGCCTTGCGCGATGTCCCCTAGAAAACGCGACAATCGGGAGGCGGCCATCAGTCCGTTCAACCGATCGCCATGCAGGCCGCTGACGATGGCCAGGGTTTCGGAAAGCTCCGGTCCTTCCCAGAAATTTTTGTACAGGGAGAGGGTTTCGCCCAGCGGCGTTTGAGTGGAAAAAAATTCTTTTTTCATGGTTCGGGTTCCCGGTCCAGCGCCACTCGGGCCAGCAGGCCGCCGGCATAAACCAGAGGCAGTTGGCGCAGGGTGAACAACAGACCGGTTCCGGGGGAGACCACCTCCTCCAACACGTCGCCGGTCATCGGGTTCAGCATTTGACCCAGTGGATCGCCTTGCTTGACCTGCGATCCCAGACGCGCCTGGCCGACAAACAAACCGGACTGCCGGGCCATGGCCAGCGCGACTTGATTGGGATAGATTATGCGGGGAGCTTTGATATATTTCGCGGGCGTGTTTCGGATCGCCAACACACCGATATGATTCAGCCAATGCATCATTCCGTGGAATAGTTGATCGCCGAACTCCGGGTGAATGCGCAGGCAAATGCCGGTTTCAATTACCAGGGTTGGGATTTTAGCCAGGTTCAAGTTGTAGCCGAGGGTGGATTCAAACAGTCCGGCCATGGGGTGCACCCAGATCAGGTCCGCGCAGGTCTGCTCGGCCAGTGGGACCAGTGTGCCGGCAAAATTTTCGATGATGCGGATTTGCGGCAGTTCCAAAAGATGCTTGTTGCTGGAATGAATATCAACAGCCAGGTCGGAATGCGCTTTGAGGTCTTCGAACAAAGCGCGCGATACCTGAACCGGCACTGAATCCCCGCTTCCCTGTCCGAAGGTCCGGTTCATGTCCTCGGAATAAAACGGCCAGAGCCGGGTGGCACTGTTCACCGCGGACGGATTGGCCGCGGGATAGATATGAATGTCTCCCAGAAAAGCTTCCGGTTGTGTCTGCTTCAATTGGCGCAGAGCCTGGATGAGGCGGTGGCACAGGACCAAACCCTCCAATTCGTCACCGTGTAAACCGGTCACGAAGGACACGCGCTTGACCGGACGGCCCTTGAACGCGGTGAAAATTTGTTTGATGACTTTTACCGGAGCGCCCAATGGACTTTTAAATAATACGAGGGTCTTGGTTTTCAAAGCGGGTGCGGCCTCGACGGAGGTTTCAGGGCATCCATTTTTTTCTTTTTGGGCTCAATGTCCATGGCGTCGATCTTGCGCTTCAGCGTATTGCGGTTGATGCCCAGTGCTTTGGCGGTGGCCACCTGGTTGCCCTTGAGCTGTGCCAGCATTTGTTCAAAAAGATTTTTTTCGACCGCCTCTATCAATAGATCGTACAAATTACCATCCGCTTGCTCCCGGTTTTTGTTTAGAAAGTCGCTCACCAAAGGATCGAGGTTGTGTTCCCAGGAAACAGCGGGGTTGGACCCGGCAGTCTGAATCAACTCCGGCGGCAAGTGTTCCGGAAAAATGGGTCCGCGGCCCGCCAGCACCAGCGTGCGCTTGATCAGATTTTCCAGTTCGCGGATGTTGCCGGGCCATGAATAATTTTTCAAAATCTGTTGCACTTCGGGGGACAGGTGGGCCGGCCCCTGAGCAAGATCGCCCGAAAATTTTTTGAGGAAAAAATCGGCCAGCAGAGCGATGTCATCCACCCGCTCGCGCAACGGCGGCAAATGAATGTGGATGACATTGAGCCGGTGGTACAGGTCCTGGCGGAACCGATTGTGGGTCATGAGGTCTTGCAGGTTTTGGTTGGTGGCCGCGACCACCCGCACATCCACCTGAATGACCGCTTTGCCGCCGACCCGATAAAACTCCTTGTTTTGCAAAACCCGCAGAATCTTGGCCTGGAGCGCCAACTCCATGTCGCCGATTTCGTCGAGCACCAGAGTGCCCCGGTGAGCCAGTTCAAACTTGCCGGACTTGGTTTCAACGGCTCCGGTGAAGGCGCCTTTCTCGTGGCCGAACAACTCCGACTCCAAGAGATCGCGCGAAATGGCGGCGCAGTTGATGAATATAAAAGGCTCGTTGGCCCGGTTGGAATAAAAATGCAGAGCGCGGGCAACCATTTCTTTGCCGGTGCCACTTTCTCCGGTGATCAGAACCGGCAGGGGAGTCCTCGCCGCCTTGCCGATGGTTTTGAAAATGTCCTGCATCTTTTTGCTTTTTCCGATGATAGCGCCCACGGAAAAATCCTCTGCCACCGATGCGGTATCGACCACGGGCGGCAATGCCTCGGCGCTTTTTTTCACCCGTTCGATCAATTGGAAAATGTCATCCAGGTCGAACGGTTTGCTGATGTAATCGTAAGCGCCCTGGCGCATGGCCTCGATCGTGTTGTTCATCGTGTCCTGCGCGGTCATGATCACCACGTAGGAATCGCGACGTTGTTCCTTTATTTTTTGAAGAAGGTCGAGTCCGCTCATGCCCTCCATGAAAATATCGGTAAAGATCAACAGGTAGTCGTGGTGTTGGAGTTTTTCCAGCGCGGCCTCGGCATTGGCGACGGTGTGTACCGTGTACCCTGTTTTTTCCAGCGCCTTGCTGAACAGCCACCGGATGTTTTCTTCGTCGTCGACGACCAGAATTTTATTGGAAATGTCGGGTTTCATAATCATCCTCAGCCCACCGGCAGAAACACCTGAACGGTGGTTCCCTGGTTTGGCTTTGAAATCACTTTGATTTTGCCGCGGTGGTCTTCCACGATTTTCAGCGATATGGGCAGACCCAATCCACTGCCTTTGCTTTTGGTGGTGTGGAACGGGGTGAACAGATTTTTCATGGTGGCTTCGTTGATGCCGATCCCGGAATCGATGATTTCAACCACGATGCCTTGTTTTGAAACTAGATTTTGTAAAGTTTTAACGGTGTAGTTGGAATGAATGCGGGTGACGATTTGTATGATGCCACCCTCCGGCATGGCCTCCACGGCGTTACGGATGAGATTCAAAAAAACCTGCTTCAGTCGATCTTCGTTGCCTTCGATGGGCGGCAAACTGGGGTCGTAGTTTTGAATAAACTGAATACGGCCTGATTTTTTCTCAAGGACCAATATCTCCTCGATCAATTGATGGATGTTGATGGATTGCTTTTTTGGATCTACGGGGCGGGCGAAGTCCAGCATGCGATCCATCATGCGGTTGATCCGGTCCGCTTCCTTGATCACCACGTCAAGAAACTCATGATGTTCCTCTGGGAGGCGTTTCCGCAGTAATTGCGCCGATCCGGAAATGGCCACCAGAGGATTTTTGATCTCATGCGCCATGCCGAGCGATAAAATGCCGAGGCTGGATATCTGGTCGGATTGGCGCGCGGTCTCTTCCAAATCCAGAATGAAACTTTTGTCCCGCGTGTGCAGAACCGCTCCCTGCACTTCGTTGTCCTCATTCATAAAGGGCGAGATGGACAGGCTGAGCGGAAAAGTGACGGTGCCGGATTTGCGAATGCCACGGCATTCGATATCGTGAAACGAAGCGCCCCCGGCCAAGGTGTCGCCAATTTTATTCTCAATCTCCGATGAATCGGCAAACAACTCCAGGCAGGATTTATGCAAAAAGCTTTCGCGGGATTGCTGAAACATTTCTTCCGCCGCCGGATTGACTTGAATCATTTTCCTTTCCCCGGAAACCACAATCATGCCATCCAGAATCGAAGCAAATATATTTCGGTAAAACAGATTGTCGTCGGCCATGGTGTGGCTCTTACTGGGAAGCCTTGGCGGCTTTTTTCGACTTTTTGGAGCCTCCCGTATAAGGATTTTTGTTTTGAGCTTTGGTGAGGGAGCTCTCTTTCGAAGACGCGGGGGTGGACGGCGCCTCCGCGGCCTCGGCGGTAGTGGCAGATTTTCCGCCTTCCGCCGGGGCTTCCTTGGTCTTGCCGTTTTCCTGTTCCCAACCTTTCTTGCGGGACTCGGTCGGATAATCGGTGGCGTACCAACCGGTGCCTTTTAATATGAAACCGCCACGCGACACCAGCCGGCGCGGCTTGCCCTTGCATTTTTCATCGACGCAGGACTTTGGAGGCCGGGCGTTGATGGATTGCATCAACTCGAAAGCCGTTCCGCATTTTTGACATTCGTATTCGTAAATTGGCATTGATTCCAACTCCATGGAATTTAACGTGTTTGATGGACCTCCAGGTGGGCTTCCCAGAGTTCAGGCCACACAGGAAGGCCTTCCATTCTGATAAATAAAACCGCAAAGTCCGATGGGAAATCCGTAAAACACTATTTTGATGCATTTTGAGGCAAAATGATGCCAAGCGCAAGCCTTTTCCCCCGGCCAGGCTACGCCTGGAGGAAAATGGATCCTAATCTGCTTGCACTCGCCAGACTGCGTCTGGAGGCAAATTATCCAAGTTCGGATAGGCACTCAACAGGTATTGGGCATTATTCCCAGAGGCTGGCTGTTTGTCGCCCCCGCTAAGCGTCTCGCTTTACAGGGATACGTTGGTGAGCCATTTTTTAAATTTGGGGAATTTGCCGGCGACGATGTCGAAGAAGGTCTTTTGAATTTTGGCGGTGACCTTGCCTTTTTTGCCGTTGCCGATCGTGCGGTGGTCGACTTCGCGGATGGGGGTGATCTCGGCGGCGGTGCCGGTGAGGAATATCTCATCGGCCAGGTAAAGTTCGTCTCGCGTGATGGTGGCTTCTGCCAGTTCGATTTTCAAATGCTTGCAAATCTCGAACACGGCGTCGCGGGTGATGCCATCCAGACAGCTTTGGAACAGCGGCGGGGTCAAAAGTCGGTCCCCGGATAACAGAAATATATTCTCGCCGGAGCCTTCGGAGACGTAACCGTTGGCGTCGAGCAGGATGGCTTCGTCGTAGCCGTCGCGCACCGCTTCCGCCTTGGCGAAAATGGAATTGACGTAATAGCCGCAGACTTTGGCCTTGGTCATGGTGATGTTGACATGGTGCCGGGTGAAAGAGGAGACACGGACGCGGATGCCTTGGTTGAGCCCGTCGTCGCCCAGATAAGTGCCCCAGGGCCAGGCGGCGATGGCGACGCGGACGTTGACGCCTTCCGGGTTGAGGCCCATCTTGTTGTCGCCCAGAAAAACCAGCGGGCGGATGTAGCATTCCTCCAGCTTGTTGACGGCCACCACCTTGAGAATGGCGCGGGTGATCTCAGCCGGTGTAAAGGGAATTTCGATGTCCAGAATTTTGGCGGAGTTGAACAGCCGCTGGACGTGTTCCGGCAGGCGGAAAATGGCGGATTCCTTTTTGCCGGTGCGGTAACAACGGATGCCTTCAAAGGCGCCGTAGCCGTAGTGGAGCGTGTGGGTCAAGACGTGGACGTTGGCTTCGTGCCAGGGCACCAGCTTGCCATCCATCCAAATATGTTCTGATTTTTCCAAAATGGGCCTTGTTTCATGCAGGTTGGCTTGGATTTTTATTGTATGGAGGGGGCCTGGTAAAATCAAGCCAAATAAAATCAATTGACATGGTACACTCAGTCTGATATTCACTAAAACTTCTTAAGAATGGGCCGCTAGCTCAGGTGGTAGAGCAACGCCCTTTTAAGGCGTGGGTCGAAGGTTCGAGCCCTTCGCGGCTCACCATTCTTTTTTCCCAGATCACAAGCATTGACAAACTCACAAGTCCCCATCGTCTAGCCTGGCCCAGGACACCGGCCTTTCACGCCGGCGACGCGGGTTCGAATCCCGCTGGGGACGCCAGTTGTTTGCCCACCGTTGACCATTTTTTAATTCCGGTCCGTAAAATCTAAAATTGGCAGGCCGCTATTTATAGAATATATGGTGGCCGATTTTTTTGACGGGTTTCAGAGTACGGGCCCAGCTGGGTTTGATATGTTTGGCGTGATAAAACAGGACGCCGTCCAGTTGCAGAGTTTGCCGTCCGTTATAAACGGTTTCCGCCACGCGCCAGGCTTTCTGCCAGTCTTTGGCCTGTAACGGCCGCTTTAATTCCAACTCCGTCCAGGAGAAGGCTCCGACATATCGGCGCCGGATGGCATCCCACCGTTGCTCAAAAACCACTTCGCAAATCGTGTTGGGAAACCGCTGGGAGCGGACCCGGTTCATCGTCACCAAAGCCACCGCCACTTTTCCGGCCTCCGGCTCGCCCCGGGCTTCGTGATAAATGTTCTGGGTCAAGCACTTCAGGTCTCGGGATATTTTCTTCTGACTGAGGTTGTCGCGAACCAAAAAAACCATGCCTGCCAGCACGATAAGGAACGGAATTGGGAAATAGACCCATCGCCACTCACGGGTGACACAGTAAAGGCGCAGATCGATCCATGCGTTCTGCAGGGATAACCGCTCGATAAACGATAGGGCATTATTAAACAATCTCTTGACCATTTAAAAAGTATAAACGGTTGCCGTTGGAGAAACTGTAAATATTGCGGATAATTTATTCAATCGAGCCATTTTCAGAGCATTTGCCGATCCGTGATTGACCCAAAAACGATTTTCTGCCGACCACAATGATCATTGGATATTCCGGTCTGGGGTTTTCCTGCATGGCATCGAGGTTAAAAATCCCTTGGACATTTATGACATAAAAAGGATTTCCATTTGACGGTCCTTGGTTGTTCAGTTAGAATGGGTCCATCCTAGTAGCAACAAATACGGGTTTCTTGTGCCCGAAATCTGCCTTCATTCATGCTGGTTGGAGGTGTTCGGTGGACTCATGACGCGTTTCAGACAGTGGTGCAAAATCACGCGTTTCAGGCTGGGGAAATTTTTTTTCCCGGCCTTGGAACCCTTGTGTATTTTGAAGGAAAACCTTCAGCCGGAAGTGCGCAAGCATTTTGATCAGGCGATCAAGTCCATAGAAAAACGTAATATACCCGTGGGCCTGCTCAATTTAAATATGGTGCTGAGCCTGAGTCCCAACCATTTTCTGGCCCGCGTGTATCGCGGACGAATTTATTTGAAGGAAAGCCAGTTTCGACTGGCTTCCGACGATTTTATTCAGGCCAACCGTATCAGTTCCTATCGATTCACCCACTACAACCTTTACCGGGAGTATCTGGTTTCCGTCAATCATTTCAATCCGACCGGGGAAGAGGTGACGCAGGACTTTGATGATTTGTTCAAAGGGCTGGTGCAGGCTCCGGATCTTCTGCCGCGTGATCAAGAAACGGATGAATCCGATGGACCGGTAGATCCTTTCCAGGATGAAAATTATCTGGATGAAGATTTGATCTCGTTGATGGAAGATTTGGAATTGACCTGGGAAGAGCGGGAGAGGTTTGGGGATATGGGGCCCATCACGGGTAAGGAAGTGGACGATACGAACTGGGACCTTTTACTCAAAAAACTGAATTCCTGAAAACAACACTCCCCGACTAAAGAATCTTTCCTTCCTTGAGAAATTTGGTGGCCTGTTTTGCCGGTAGCGGTTTGCTGAACAGATACCCCTGAGCCTCGTCGCATTGCAACTCCTTCAAGAACTCTTTTTGTGCTTCTGTTTCCACCCCTTCCGCAATAGTTTTCATCCCCAAACTTTGAGCCAGAGTCACAATGGTTTTTGTTATGGCCGCGCTGGTGGGCTCTGCAAAATCCTTGATGAAGGTCTGGTCGATTTTCAGAAAATCAATGGGCAGATTTTTTAAATAAGAGAGATCATTTTTTTCGGGAGATATTCCCTATATTCCAAAGGGAAATAGCAAAAACAGGGAGCAGGGGTTCAAACCAATACAGGGAGGGGGGGCAGGCAAATTATTGGGTCAGGAGAATTGTCTTACGTAGCTTTCCCCAGAATGTTGGTTCAGGTAGGCGACCAGTTGGGTGCGGGAACGGACTTCCAATTTTTTGTGAATTTTCTTGAGGTGGGTTTTGACTGTGTGAGTGCTGATAAAAAGTCTTTCGGCAATTTCTTGGCGTCCCAGTCCGTCGTGGATCAGACAGCAGATTTCCATCTCCCGCCAAGTCAAACCGGCTTTTTCGCGCAACAGGTTCGATTTGGTAAAAGGGTCGACCGAGGGATGGATTCGCACCAACCAGAAAATTTCTCCATCGGAACCGTGCGGGTATAATTCGAAATAAGTCAAATTGAAATTTCCCTGAGGAAGACTGAAATAGGAGATTTCCACACCTTGGTGTTCACTGGTGTTGCTATTGGATTGATTCCGCTTCAAAACTTTCGAAAAGTCTTCTGGCAGAATATCCCGCGGGGACAACTGGAATAGCTTGGTGAAAGGCTGGTTGCAGGTCAGAAGACACATGTTTTCGTCCACCAGAGCGATTCCTGCCGGGGAGTTCAGCAATGCCCGCACCACAGAATTGGATTTAGCCAACTCTTCTTCCGTCATGGCATTTTTAATTTTCTGCAGGAGTGGGGGGAGCAGGTTTTGATAAACCCAGCCGAGTGGACTGGACTGAAGAGAGGAGTTCGCGGAATGATTCAGCAAAGTGTTCGCCAACGAATCCGTCTTCAGGTATACCAAAATCATGGGATAATCGCTGGGGAAAATTCCTGGAACGCCTTCAAAATTTACGGTGGGATCAAGGAGCGCTTCACTTTTCTGAAGCGTGGTCGCCGCAAATAGAGGGTAGGCCGAATCCACAATGAAAGTTTTCAGATCCTTGCGCGTCCGGCAAATTTGCAAGTCCGCCAGCACCTTAAAGAGGGTTTCATAATCTTTAATTAAAACATCTTTTCTCATCAGAGAAGCGCTCCACATATTTGCGACAGAACCTCCAGTCTCGCACCCCAAAATCATAATTTATATTAGT
>Ga0209987_10000323_pt1 | contig 24817 bp, 21 predicted proteins | sample N074metaG_FD_182134 | JGI IMG/M metagenome (GOLD analysis project Ga0209987, IMG submission 182134) | Deep subsurface microbial communities from Kermadec Trench to uncover new lineages of life (NeLLi) - N074 metaG (SPAdes) (version 2) | ecosystem: Environmental > Aquatic > Marine > Ocean trench...
ATCGCCAACGAATCGGGTTTGGACGGTGAGCATATCGGGAGTATCAAAATTGAGGCGGAGTTCAGCCTGGTCGATCTCCCGGCAGGAATGCCGAAAGACGTATTTACGGACCTGAAGAAAGTCCGGATTTGCGGTCAGGCGATCAATATTTCATTGCACGGCGAAGCCAAAGCTCCGCGAAAAAGAAAGCCCAAAGGAAAATCCAAGGCGAGAGGCAAGTCGAAGCCTACGCCACGGAAGAAGAAACCGAGGAAGCGGAGCAAGTAGGGTTCTTTCAGCACAAACCTAAAAACTAATGATTTCTCGCAACAGTGAACAACGACCTTCGCGATGTTCTGTATCAATAGTCATCTGCGCATTGAAGTTCACGATCTGAATATTGTTAATGTCAAACGCCGGCCACGAGCTGGCGCCTGACGGCAAATACGGCGGCGCAGCGGTTGGGTCAGTGGCGAGACCGGTCCACGCGTTTTGCATCGCGTCGGTAACTGCGGCGTCATCGGCGTCGGGCGTATGAGCAACCACATCGTAGGTCTCGAACAGGAACAGCACATCGTTTGTGTGCAAGGCATCCGGACTCGCACGGCCACCGGTGCTGAATCCGCGTGAGAAGTTATACAGGTAGGCCGGCGTGTTGCCTGATGCGCTGCGAGCCAGTTCTTCGGCAACGCAATTGAATATCCAGTCGGACCAGAAAATGCGCCAGGCAACTGCTACGGACGCAAAATCCGCCGTCGGGTATACCGCGTAAATCAGGTCATCTTGCGGGGAGCCGAAAATGCCGTTCAGCCGCGTCCGGTACTCGGCGTCATCCTCCGGCGGCGTGCCAGAGAAACCATTGCCGCCTTCATTGTCGTTGGATCCGATGATGACCGGAATCGGGCCCGCCGTTTCATTGATCAGGGCCGTATGTGGATCGCTCGCGATAACAATGCCGTCGACGATCATGCCGAACGTGCCCCTGACGCTGTCCGCAAGATCGACAAGCTGCGCGGCAGCGAGTACATCCGCCGCTGGCAAATCACGAAGACACTGCAGCGGATCTGCAGCCAGGTCGCAGCCTGCGGCCGCGAGTACCGGCCGATGTAGATTTAGCGCATTGTCGAACGGGCTAAAAGTAGGGATAGAGTCGTTCAGGCGCAAGCGCCTGCCACAGGCGGCACTCTGAAAAATGGCGGCGCTGATGAGACCGGCCGTATCGGGTGACGACAGGGCGTGGCAAACAATCGATCCACCTGAAGATTGGCCGACCAGGATAATGCGGTCCGGGTCGCCATTGAATTGATCCACATTATCACGTAGCCATTGCAAGGCAGCCTGTACATCCTGCAACGCGTAATTGCCCGCCGTGTTCCGCGGACTTTCCTGGATCAGTTCATCGAGCGCAAACGAGCCGAATATATACAAACGCCGGTTCATCGTTGCGACAATAATGTCGCCATTCTCCGCCAGCATGGCGCCATCCGATGCGACCTGGTCGCCGCCGATGTTGTTGCTGCCACCACCATGAAGAAACACGAGCACCGGTCGGACGGTATCGTCGTTGTGCGACCAAAGATTCAGGAACAGGCAATCTTCTTCGCCTGCTGAACCGCCGGTAGCGGGTTGAAAACAATTTGCTTTGAATGCGGTGGCGTCGGTGGTGCCGGTGAACGAGGCTGCTGGGGCTGGTGCTTTAAAACGAAGATTGCCAACCGGTGGTGCCGCATAGCGCAATCCGCGGAAAACTCTCAGACTGCCTTCTATCGAGCCTTTGTATACGCCCTCGGCGGTACGCACCTCATCCGCCGCAAGCGGCGGCGGATTGCCGCCACCGCCACCACCACCGCCACCACCGCCACAGGCGCCGAGGCAAATCAGTGCGGCAGTCGTGACAAGTCCGTTTCCAAAGCCCGCTGAAAACCGTTCAATTCCCTTAATCATCACAACTCTCCCTGAATTTGCTACACCAATACTGGAAGTCAAACTCTACCTTGCGAGGCAATTTGGTCCTGTGGTTACAGTGATGTTGTCTGATCTTCAACAGGGATGCCCTGTTTCCAAGCTTACAGGCTGATATCAGTAAGAGATACGAATTGGAATTAGACTAAATGTATTCTTAATGGTGGATAATGAGGTCATGGTAATTGCCAGATTATCCAGAATATTGCTGCTGATTGCCGGTGGCCTCGCCCAGAGCAGTGCGTGCGGGCAGATGAGTTACGAATCGCAGCGCCACGCGATGATCGAAGAGCTGCGCGACGAATCCCGGCTGTCCGAAGAATATGGTGCGCCGCCCATCAGCGAACGTACGCTTGCTGCGCTCGGACAGGTGCCGCGGCACGAATTCGTGCCCGATCCGCAGAAACGCTACGCGTATGAAAATCGACCATTACCGATCGGCGCCCGGTAGACGATTTCCCAGCCCTACATCGTCGCGTTGATGACGGACCTGGCCGAAGTGACGAAACAAGATGTCGTGCTCGAGATCGGTACGGGCTCCGGTTATCAGGCCGCGGTACTTTCAGAATTGGCAGGCCGCGTCTACACGATAGAAATAGTCGAGATACTCGGTCGGCGTGCCGCGAACACATTGGAACGCCTTGGATACAACAACGTCACGGCCAGAGTCGGTGATGGTTATGCGGGCTGGCCCGATCAGGCCCCGTTCGGTGCGGAATATGAGGTGCAGATTCTTAAGGTACTGACGAAGACAGAAGACGGCCTCGTGATTGTTAGCAATGTCATCCCGGTTCTCGCCCTTCGGGCAGACTCACCGCGTTCGTCTGTCCTGATTCGCTTCGCGAATCGGTCCGCCCCTGGCCACCATTCTTTTCAACGACTTGCGTCGTATCCAAGCATTTCAAAAAAAGCCCTTGCGTGAATTTTGCGTGACCTAACTGACGCTTATTCGTCGTAATACGACTAATTCGGGCTCGTTACCACTTCTATCGCATACACTATTTGCGGCTTCAATGAGCTTCGAAAGCTCTGCTGCAGAGTAGTGCGTCGTCATCCGTCCGGACCGATTACCGAGCAAGTCCTGTCGATCTTCGAAACTCGCCCCGGCGGCACGGAGCCTCCGGCCAAACGTGTGCTTCAAGTCGTGCACTCGTACTTGTTTAAGGCCTAAGGTTTTTCTGACCCTACACCAGGAGCTGTTTAGCATCCTCGTAATCGGTTTGCCTTTGTAAGCGAACACATGCGTCGGATGTTTTCCGCGACGCGCATTCACTACTGATCGGGCAATATCATTCAAAACCACCAGCCTTTCGTCACCGTTCTTGACGAACTCACCCGGCACGATGAACACGAACGTTTTGAGAGTCGGCACCTGCACCTCCCAATCCCACTGAAGCGAACACACTTCCTGTTCGCGGCAACCGGTGTTGACTTTATAAAGCGCCATCTGGGCCAAATGACTCGGTGGCTCTTTAAAAAGCTGCACTTGCGGGCAGTGGCGTGTCATTGCTGCCGATTGGACTGGCCGGGCCGGGATTGATTGTGCCGTTTTCTGTTCCTTTGGTAGACTGGTTGATTTGGAAAGCCATACTCGCCCACAGATCGTCGATCAACCCCGCCTTCGGTCACGTTGTATCAGACCAGTCAGTCAGAAGGCATAACGGACGCCAATACGACCTCGAATTCCAGCAGCCGGAAAACCGACGGCTTCCTGATATTCAGTGTCAAGTAAGTTGTCGACGGCAAACTGCAGTGACAGACTATCATTGGCTTGCCACGTCGCGGACACATCTATTCTTTCGTAACCATCAACGAGAATGCTGCCGGTTGGGATCGATGATTCAAAGAAGTTGTCGAGGACTAACGCACTTGTTAGCAGGCGCCACTTCTCGTTCACCATCCAATCGACAATGATGCCGCCACGCCATTTTGGACGACCTCGCAATTCGGCATCACTGTCTCTTATGTCACTTTCAGAATAGGATAGATGACCTCGGAAGGCGAGACGCGCATTAATCTGTAGCGCAAGGTCCAATTCATACCCTTGGGTAACAACCTTAGATCGATTTACGGTCATAAACAGAATTGGATCAAAGTCGATTAAATCTGTGTACACGTTTCGGAATATGCTCAGACTGATCTCGCTGCCCGGGCGGGATAGGTGCCGACTCAACATTACATCAACGCTGTTGGCAAACTCAGAGCGTAGGGCGGAATTTCCGACAAGCGGATGGGTTAACGCGAAAAAACTGGGCGCTTTGAAACCCTGCCCCCAATTTGCACGAAGTTCGGACTTGCCATCGCTGAAACGGTAAAGTGCACCGATGTGAGCAGTTGTTTCGTTGTCGATTGCGTCGACGTTATCCCAGCGGAAACTGCCCTGCAAAATCACCTGGCCAGCATCCAAACTGATCTCCGCAAAAGTGCTGATAGTGTCACGATTCAACTGAAAGTCAGTCGGCACTAGAATTCCGAAGTCCAGAACGCCAACACTATTGCCATTCTCATTTTGCCACTCCGTGCCGACAACAAAAGTCGTAGTTTCGCCAAATCGCTTGCTGAGCGTCGCCAGGATCTGATCACGGGTAAATTCCGTTTCCGCTGAATTCGCGGGCACGCCTTTGAGCAAACCAGGTGCGATGCCTGGAGAAGAAAACACCTCATTTCGCTCATAGCGACTACCCGCCACATTAATGTCCCAGCCGCTCGTAAGCGTGAGATCCCATGCAAATCGCAGGTGCGCTTCTTCGCTCTTCATTTCGTCGACATCGCGAATCACCGCGAGCCGTGGCCCGCCACTATCCTCAGGAAAGCCAGTGCTGTCTGATTGCTGATAACGAAATACCACGGATGCAATGGATTGCTCGCCGACAGCTGATTGCAGCCCACCATTGAATCCCCAGTCCTCGTAGGACGAACCCTCCATGTCGGCAAAACCTTGTACCGCATGTAGATCGAACCATGCGGTGGTCTCCGCGAATTGCTTGGAAAAACCAGCGCTGCCGGATACGAAATCGCTGCTACCCGCCTGCAACCACAGCCTCCCGCCAGGTTCCATGTTCGTAGTAATGATCTGGATAACACCCGCAAGAGCGTCCGAACCGTACACGGATGACAGGGGTCCACGAACGAGTTCCACGCGCGTTATGCCGCTAAGGTCAAGATTTGAAAAGTTGTATGAACCACCGCGAGTGTTCGTTGAATCGTTGACTTTTACACCATCAATTAATACCACGGTAAAATTAGATTCGCCGCCACGTACGACGACACTCGTCACGCCGCCACGTCCACCTTGTTGCGTAACATTCACGCCGGGGAATTGACGCAGCAATTCAACCACGCTTGAAGGGTTACGCTCTTCGATTTGCTCGCCGGAAATGACGTCAACCGACTGCGTCAGACTAGTTTCAGGTATGTCCAGACGAGAAGCAGTTACGATGATCGCGTCTATAGATTCAGAGTCAATACTTGGCGGCGTCGCAAAAGCAAGGTGTCCAAAGAGTGTCAGCAAAAGGATGATAGAACGCCTTATTTTGGCTCGAGCGTAAGAGATTTCGGCGATAAACGCTGCGCTGGACTTGAAAAGTTGGTCAAAGATGGGGGCAATGCATCGAATCATTGAAGAAACCCGAAGTCATTCTTGAAAATTAGGGTGCGTAGCATCGCTTGATTGACGCTATCCTGGCCCCAGGGAATCACTTCCAAAAAAATTACTTGTCGCAAGATTTGCTAACAAACTGCAATTAATTGATCAACGATGTGCTCGTCGGTCCAATTTCTGGTTACTTTTTACACGACTGTAAGATTATTATAATACAAATTCTTTATATGGTATTAACAGGCCATATCACCCGATCAACAATTAGTATTCGACAATATTCATGCAGGGTTCCCGTTTATTTGCAGGGCCGATACGCTCTTTAAGATTGGTGCCAGTGCCCATCTGCATACTTGGAGTCACATCGAATTGGCTGATGTATCTCTTAGAGACGCGTCAAGACAGGCCGTATTTTCTGCGGCAACGCTAATTGGCAAATATTCATTTCTCAATTTACGATATTCAAAAAAGGTGTTTCAAGTGCACGGAAGGCTCCTACAGGTCCGGTGATCGAGGCAAATATACCCTGAAAATAACCTAATGCACACGTTTGCATCATGCAAGGGCCGACGATATACTAGGGTCAATCCAACGCTTGCAATATCCCGGCGAAATTTGCGTATCGATCGTGCAAATGAGAACGTCGTACGGCGCAAAGACGTCTAACAAGCGCGGCTTCATTCTGACAAGATACCCATTAAGAGCCAGGGAGCAAATAACGATGAATCTGCCACTTTTCCAAGCCAGGTCTGCGGTATTTACCGCCTTGATCATTTCGGTTTGTCTGATCTGCAGCGGCGCGAACGCCGCACCACCCAAACCGGCTACCGCAAAGCAGAAAGCAGCGTGGGAAAATGAATGGACCAGGAAGGTCGGGGTCATGCTGGAGTATGACTTCGATTCGAGCGGGCCTGATGCCTGGGACGCGAAAGAACACCCATTGGTTTTCATGACGACCGAAGGTCCAGGTTATGGCGGGTTGCTCAGTGGCGTAACACTCCCAGGTTTTGCGATCATTGACGCGGATACCCGCGAGGTTGTCGCAAGTCAGAATTTTGACGTGCTGTCGTGGGGCTGGAAGAATGTATTTGAACCCCATGGTCTCGGCGTATCACCCGACGGCCAGTGGATCTATCTTCCAACCGGCGAAGGATCGTTCACAACGACAACCGATGGGCACGCCGGCCGCTACCTTGTGATCAATGCCAGAACGCTGAAGATTGACAAGGTCATTCAGCTGTCGGGTCAGGCACATCACGCCAAATCGTATGTCAGTGCCGCGGGCGAACAACGCGTCATGCTGTATGGCTGGTCGCAGCCGTTATTCGTGCTGGATCCCGACGATGATAATCGCGCGGTGGGCAGCATTTCGCATCAGGAACAGGGCAGCGAGGGTTACCTTTATTTCGCCTCGCCGAATGGCGAGCAGATTATTGGTACGGGTCGTTACCGCGACTTCGACATGCGCAAGCACCTCACCGACAACCCGATCTGGCTTATCGATCCTGAGAACTGGCGAGTTAAGAAATGGATCAGCGTTCCGGATAGTGCGCCGGTCTGGGTAAACTTCTCGAGCGACGAAAAGCACGCGTATATCACCGGCGCACGCAACAGCATTATCATGAAGTTGGATCTGGAAGAAGAAAAGATCGTTAGTGAACAACGCGCCGGCGTTGATGGCCCGTATGGCAATCACTTCGGCTGGGACGACCGCTATATCTACACAATCGGGAAGGGAGAAGAGTCGCATAACCGGGGTAAAATGCTGGGCATGGTGGACACCGCAACAATGGAAATTCCAGGGTCGCGCGCCATGGATCAGATCTACACGGGTTGCGTACGAGGTGATCATGGCACCTTGCATCCGGATCCCGAGGCGAACGAGCTTTGGATCAGTTGCAATGCGAGTTTCGAAGTTGTCGTTTTTGACCTCGATCTCAAAGCAGTCTCGGCGAGAATTCCATTGCCTAATGGTGGCAGCACGCATTCTGGTGCGTTCGTTTATTACCCCGATGGTTGGCAGGCGCCGGGTGAAAACCAATCGGATATGAACGGCTTGCACGGTAGCGCGCTGGAGTTAAAGAAAAGAATCATTGCCGGCGATTTTTAGTCATGAAAACTGTCACATCGCGAACTGTATTGGTGTCGATGTGCCTGTCTATGGCAGGTTTTTTGTCACCGTCATTGCTGCAAGCTGGCGACGACGTTCAGTTCGAAGAAGGTAAGCGCGTATTCGGTACGATCGCGGGAGTGGGCTGCAAGACGTGTCACGGCGAGTACGCGGAAGGTGATGTCGGAGTCGGGCCGTATATTCGCGGTGCCACCGAAGGCACGATTCGAGCCGCGATCGATGCCACCGGTGAAATGATCGTTATCAAGAACGTGATTACAGAGGATGAGATCAAGGCTGTGGCTGCCTATGTTGGCAGGCTTGGAACCATGCAGGCTGTACGGACGCTGGCAAAGCGCGGTCGATTCTTGCCCGAAGAGATCAGCACCCGGCCGGGCACGGACGTGCAACTGATTATCCAGAACGCGAGCATGCAGCCGCATACGTTTAGAAGTGACAACATGGGCATCGACGATCTGCTGATTGCGGGCCGCAGCAGTGGCACTATCGAATGGCATGCGCCGGAATCAGAGGGTGAATTCTCGCTGTATTGCACCGACTGCAAGCTCGAAGATCAATTTTTCGCCGTGCATGTTGCCGGGAGCGCTACCGAGTTCCGCCGTGTTGTGCCAGTCACGAATGTTACAGACGGTGCAATGTAGCAACGGCGCATGAATACGAAAATCACGTTGCTCGATAATGGCTTGCACGCAGACGTGCAGTCGCGGCGAGGCACATGGTTTTCCAGACACCAGGCAGTCGTTGCCGCGTTGTTGGTCACTATTACATTGTTGATCGCAGCGAGCTGGCTGGTTTTTCCTTACTACATCAAAGATCAGAACCTGATCGCGACCGTCGGTGGCAGCGTCAAGCAGGAAAAACTGCGCAACGCCATCAGCATTGGACAATTCCTGAATCGCACCAGCTTTGGAACTGGAGAGGCACAGGTCGATGTGCTGTACGCGACGCCCAAGTACTTTGCAGTCACGGATCGCGCCCAGGCCGTCAGACAATATCGGCCGGATCTCTATTTCGTGTTCCTGGTTACAGAAACCACCCATGTGGATGACCTGCCACGGCAATTACCGGAAGCGGTACTGATCGTTGACGGCCGCGAGTACGCGCCTTTCGACGTCGAAGGACCGCTGGATGTCTATCATCATCGGGTCGTAACGCTGCGTTTTCCAGCGTACGGAGAGGACGGTACGCCTGTTCTGGCGAACGATTCCACGGATCTCGAGTTGCGTCTCTTTAACACCTGGGACCCCGACAATGCGCCGCGCATCCTTAACTGGGAGCTACCACTCGACTATCCGGCGGAGTTGCTCAACCCCAGCCCCTGGACACCTGTCATGGTGCTGGGACTTTCGGCCGGGTTGCTGTCGTTCGTTCTCACGCCGTGTCTTTTGCAACTATTGGTCGTTTACGTGGTTACTCTGACTGGATTTTCTACCGATGAGCTGCGTAGTGATGTCGTCGCCGTTCCGGCCGACATCAAACGAAAACTACTCATGGTCGCATTGTCATTTGTGGCGGGTCTAACCGCATTGTTCACTCTGACCGGTGCTGGAATAGGGCACGCCGGTAAACAAATGCAAATGTTTTTTGCCATCTGGAGTCCCACACTCAGCGTCATCTCCGGGATCATTGTGATTTTGATGGGTCTGTGGATTGGCATTCGATCGCGAGCGCCGCTGGTGTGTCGCCTGATTCCTGAAAAAATGCCAAAGACGCCATCTGGCGGTGCAGCGTCGTATGTTGGTTCAGCGTTGATTGCAGTTGGTTTTTCGCTAGGTTGCATTACGTGTTTCGGCGGCGCAATCATCGCGACGTTGTTGATTTATGTGGGTTCGTTGGGCAGCGCACTGGTCGGCGCCACTGTCATGTTCTGCTTTTCGATGGGTGTTGTCATTCCATTCCTGCTAGCGGCTTTTTTCCTGTCTCGCACCATGCCGCTGCTGTCGAAAATTCATCAGTACGCCCCGACGATCGGATTTGTTGGCATGCTGGTGATTGTTGCGTTTGGCGGTGTGCTCGTCAGCGACAATTTTCATGCCTTGAGTGATCTGATCTATCCATGGCTGGGCCTGGATACTTAGTATCGTGACCATTAAGACAATCGGCGGGTTGGCAGCCAGCCTGATTTTGTTTGTTTCCATGATGTCTGAAGCGTTCGCGAACTTCGACGACGGAGCGCGTTATGCATTCATTGCCAGCGCCAGCAGTAAATCGATATTCGTCATCGATCTGCAAGAGAAGTCGTTGGCACACACAATTTCGCTGTCAAAGGCGCCATCGTCTGTGACTGTGTCTGATCGACTGCAAGCGCTGGTCATCGGGCATGAGGCGGATAGAAGCCTGACGTTGGTCGATCTAAGCACCTCGGAACTGAGACAAATCGGCTATCCACTCGACTTGTCGCCGTCGACGGTTGAGATGAGTCCTGTTGGTGAAACCGTCGCCATTTTCGACAAAGAAGCAGGCGTACTGGAGGTTCACGCGTTTCGTCGTCGTGAAGTACTGCTTTCGGTGAACAATGTGCGAACGGAATCAGAATTCACGTTCAGCACCGATGGCGCTACGATATTCTGGGTAGACGATAGCAACGGATCTTTCAACGCGATCGATTTGTGGGCGAACAGGAAGAGCATCAAACTAGCCCAACCCAATGCGGGTTTATCCGCAATCTCGCGCAGCATTGACGGCACGGTTGCCTTTGTCAGTGAAGCGTCAACGGGCGTTGTGCACATGATCGATTTGTCGACGTTCGTGCCGCTCAGAAAAGTCCCCGTAGGAGCCAGGCCGGGCCGACCGTGGGGTACCGCCGACGGACGCTACATGCTGGTGCCGAATAATGGTGGTCGCACGTTGACGGCTATTTCGACTCTAAGCGGTGAATCGATATACACGGTTGCCGCGGTCGATCATCCCCTGTTCATCAATCCCGGTTGGCTGGACTCGATCGCTGCCGCTGTCGGTGAATCCGGGCAGGTGGCGTTCATCGACATCGATGATGGAAGCGTGACAGCCCGTTATGAACTCGATGGCGCGCCGCTCGATGGCATAGTCACTTCAGATTCCCGAACGCTGGCAATCCCCGTGCCGGAAAGCGGGTCCCTGGTGTTCTTCGATATGCGACATCAAACCCGGATGTCGTCGATCGTCGGTTTGCCGCACGACATTGGACCGGCAGCACTTGCGATCTCAAATAATCTTTGTCACTAATGCACGCTCGAAAAAACAGCCCCATTTCCGCAATCGCGGCCATGCGTGCCCAACTGATTCTGTGCGCACTTATCTTGTGTTCGCCGGCTCATGCCGATGATGTCGTTGCGGGTGATTTCGAGTTGCTTGACCATCGTCGCCAATCTGTAACCGAACGCAGTTTCGATGGCAAACTACGGCTGGTCTTTTTCGGATTCACTCGCTGTCCCGACGTTTGTCCTACGACGTTGTTCGAGGTTGCCCTCGTGATGCGCAGCCTGGGCGACGATGCGTCACAGGTGCAGCCGATATTTATCAGTATTGATCGGGAATTTGATACACCGGAACTCCTCGCGACCTACGTTGCAGCGTTTCATCCATCAATGGTTGGGCTAACCGGGTCCAAGCGGCAATTGGATGCTGCAGCCAAATCGTTCAACGTGACTTACGGCGTTGAGCCTGCGAGTGACAGCGCTTCCGGCCCCGACAGCGTATTTCACAGCTCGTATCTATTCTTGATGGACCGACAAGGCGGTTTCCTGGACGTGTTCGGCTACGGCGCGAAAGCCGAGGTCATTGAAGCCAGGCTGCGTGAGTATTTCTGAAAGCCAAACCCGTATGTGTGGGTTGCGTCAGGCGTGTCGGTGTGGCCTGCCGGTCGCACAGCCACAAGCGGTAGCCGCCGGACTCTTTTTATCGACCACCGTGCTGCGTCTGAGCACGCCTAGCTTGATGCCGTTGCCACCGGTGATGATCTTACGGACGGGCCGGCCAGTCGCAGGATCCTCGGTCAAAGATCGGTCACTCATGCGTTGAGTTATCTCGAAGCGCCGTGGCGTGTCATTGGGGTCGCTTGGAATGGTTTCGTAGGTATAAGTTGGCATTAGTTGATCTCAGCGCTGCAATGGCTTTGGTGTGCCGGCAGGGCTAGCCCGGACGGTTTGATAATGAATGGGATATATATTATCATTTTATGCACACGTTTGCATTAATGCTCAAATCACAGGGTGAAGCATGTCAAAAATTCAGTCTACGGAACCCAATGTCATTGCCCCGGAAGACATTCAGACTAACTGGAACTGGGACCGGCCGATTGCTGCACCCGGTCGGACGCACGTCGATTTCGAAGAGCGTGTTGATTTCCGTCGCCTGCATAAGTATCGAACGGCGCGCGCGCAGCAGGCATTGGAGAACTCGGATCTGGGATCATTGCTGTGCTTCGACAACAATAATATACGGTACCTGACGAGTAGCGTTATCGGTGAATGGAGCCGGGACAAGATCTGTCGATACGCACTCTTCACAGGCAATTCAAATCCGTATCTTTGGGATTTTGGTTCGGCCGCATCGCATCATCGCCTGTATGCGCCGTGGTTGAAGCCCGATCATTGCAAGGCGGGCATGCTCGGATTGCGCGGCTCCGTTCCAGTGGAGGCCAACCTCCTCAAGAACGCCGCGAAAGAAATTCACGACCTGTTGAAGATCGAAGGTGTTGCCGACATGCCGGTAGGCGTCGACGTTGTTGAACCACCAATGCTTTTCGCACTGCAGGCAGAAGGTCTGGATATTCGCGATGGCCAGCAAGTATTTCTCGATGCGCGACAAATCAAAAGCATGGATGAAATAATTCTGTTGAATATGTCTGCAGCCCTTGTCGATGGTGCGTACCAGGAAATTGCCGAACATCTAAAGCCTGGCATGCGTGAAAATGAAATGGTCGCTCTGGCGAATAAATTTCTTTACGACAATGGTTCCGACGATGTAGAAGCGATCAACGCGGTGTCCGGTGAGCGCTGTTCACCACACCCACATAACTTCACCGATCGCATGTACCGTCCTGGTGATCAGGCGTTTTTCGACATCATCCAGTCCTACATGGGCTACAGGACATGCTACTACCGAACCCTGAACGTAGGTTTGTCGACGCAGGCGCAAATAGATGCGTACAAAACTGCGCGCGAGTGGCTGGATTCTGCAATCGCCCTGGTCCGGCCTGGTCTCACGACGGACACGATCGCAGCGTTATGGCCGAAGGCAGAAGAATTTGGTTTTGCCAATGAAATGGAAGCGTTTGGCTTGCAATTTGGACACGGCCTCGGACTTGCGTTACACGAAAGACCGATCATCAGCAGGCTGGTCTCCTTCGACAACCCGTTCGAGTTGCAGGAAGGCATGGTGTTCGCACTGGAAACCTACTGTCCGGCAGCAGACGGCAACGGTGCAGCCAGGATAGAAGAAGAAATAGTTGTCACTAGCGATGGCTGCAGAGTGATTACTTTGTTCCCGGCCCAAGAATTGTTTGTTGCTAACCAGTACTAAATCCATTGACCGCGCCAAAGTATTCGATGACGGCTGGGAAAACCATGTCGGATAAATTGATCAGTTCCATACCGACGGATTTGTATATTGGCGGTCAATGGGTTCCATCCGCTGATGGAAACCGAATCTCCGTTGTCGATCCAGCAACAGAGCAGATCATTGCGGACGTTGCAAGTGGTGCTGCCGCCGACGCGGCCCGTGCGGTGGATGCTGCATTTGAAGCTGCAGGGGAGTGGGCCGCGACGTCGCCACGCGTGCGTGCTGAGGTGTTACGCAAAGCATTCGAGTTGATGACGGCGCGAAAAGAAGATCTTGCGACCATCATATCCAGAGAAGAGGGCAAAACGCTGGCAGAGGCTCTTGGCGAGGTGGCCTACGCTGCGGAGTTCTTCCGCTGGTACGCAGAAGAAGCGCCGCGAACGATGGGGCAGTTCGGTCGCTCTCCGGCTGGCGCCAATAATATCCTCGTCGATTACAGTCCGGTTGGGGTGTCGCTCCTGATCACGCCGTGGAATTTTCCGGCAGCGATGGGAACACGAAAAATTGCTCCCGCGCTGGCCGCGGGTTGCACGGTCATATTGAAGCCTGCCTCGGAAACGCCACTGACTGCACTGGCGCTGGCCGAATTGCTCGAGGAAGCCGGTGTGCCCGCAGGGGTGGTGAACGTGTTTCCCTCGAGCCGTTCCGGTGAAATATCCAACCAGATTTTGAGTGATAGCCGGGTTGGCAAATTATCGTTTACGGGCTCGACCGAAGTTGGCCGCATTTTGCTTGCGAAAGCGAGCGAGCGGATTGTGAATTGTTCGATGGAGCTGGGTGGTAACGCGCCCTTTATCGTGCTCGACGATGCAGATATCGATACTACAGTTGCGGGCGCGATGATTGCGAAAATGCGCAATGCTGGCGAATCCTGCATTGGCGCAAATCGATTCTACGTGCATTCCTCTATCGTTGATGAATTTGCCGACAAGTTTTCCGCCGCGATGGCGGAGCTCAAGGTTGGACCCGGACTGGACGAGGGCGTCGATGTAGGGCCGCTGGTCAATGCCAGCACCAGGGACAAGGTTGAGCACCTCGTCGACGAGGCCGTTGCAAAAGGTGCGCGTATCCTTACGGGTGGCAAGCGGCCACCTGGTCCAGGGTTTTTCTATGAGCCTACGGTCGTCACCGATATTGATCCACAGTCAGAAATTCTTCACACCGAAATTTTTGGACCGGTCGCACCGATCGTCGAATTCGACGAACTGAGTGATGTGATCACTCGCGCGAATGAAACCATCTTTGGTCTGGCGGCCTATGTATTCAGTGGCAACGTTGGTCGCGCAATGGCCGTCGCGCAGGCGATAGATGCCGGAATCATCGGTGTCAATCGCGGTTTTGTGTCAGACCCTGCGGCACCGTTCGGTGGCATGAAACAAAGCGGTATCGGCCGTGAAGGTTCGCAGGATGGAATGCACGAATTTCTCGAAAAAAAGTACATTGCCGTCGATTGGTAGCGGTGCCCCGGGAGCTGCCCAGGCAGTTGCCGCAACAGGATATTACGATGTCTGAATCGAAGACCTTACAAATGGACGCGCCATGGCTGGAAATCGCTGCGACGCCGTCCGACTGGGATGAGGCAGGCCCGAGTACGTTGCTCAAGATGCTGAATCATATGCATCTGATTCGGGAGTTCGAAGAGGAGATTCTGAATCTCGATCGCGAAGGTCTCGCGCACGGTCCGATGCATGTCAGTGTGGGCCAGGAAGGTGCGGTGGTCGCTGCCATGTCCCTGCTGAATACTGGTGATTCCATTAACGGTCCGCATCGCGGCCACCATTTGTTTCTCGCCAAGACCCTGAACTATGTCGATGAGGTTGGCTATGATCCGCGCAGCGATGCCACACCGTCGGCAGTCAATGACCTGTTGTATCGAACCATGGCAGAAATCCTGGGCCTGAGCCCGGGATTCTGCAAGGGCCGTGGTGGATCGATGCATCTGCGTTGGGATGACGCCGGTGTCATCGGCACCAACGCAATCGTTGGCGGCGGCGTGCCACTGGCAAATGGCGCCGCCTGGTCGAAGCAGCGACAAAACAATGGCGAGGTCGTATTTACGTTTTTAGGCGATGGGGCCTGCCACATCGGTAATTTTCTCGAGTCGCTGAACCTGGCGGCTCTTTATAACCTGCCGATCTGTTTCTTTATCGAAAATAACCAGTACGCCGTGTCGACGACGTTAGCCGAAGAGGCCCGCGAGACGCGCATGTCCGCACGCGGTCTCGGCTTCGGAATTCCGTCGTTCCGTGTGGATGGCATGAATCCAATGTCTGTTCGCGCAGCAACCCATGCAGTATTGAAATTGCTGCGGGAAGGCAAGGGACCGGCGGTACTGGAAGCCGATGTGTATCGTTACTACCACCACGGTGGCGGGCTGCCGGGCAGCGCATTTGGTTACCGAAGCAAAGAGGAAGAAGCCGCGGCGAGGGAGCGTGATCCGCTGGCACAGATGGAGCGCGAAATGATGTCTCGCGGCTGGCTCGATGAGGAAGGAGTTCACACGATCCAGCAGGCGGCCACGACGGCGGCACAAGCCGCTTCCGCGAAGTTAACCGAACCAGCGGCTGGCAAACGCACTATCGTCAGTTCCTTGTGGCCTGATGTCAGATTCCGCGATAAGGGATTGCGTGGTGATCTTTCGGAATTCGATGACATTCATTTCGTCGAGCAGGAAACCTACGAAGGTAAGCTTCAGGATGTCAAATTAATCAATTCCATTGCCGCCGTGATGGTGCGTCGCATGGAAACTGACGACCGTTATTTTGTGATGGGGGAAGATATTCACAAGCTGCGTGGCGGTACCAACGGTGCGACCAAAGGCATTCCGGATCGCTGGCCTGATCGGTGTATCCCAACGCCCATCGCGGAGCACGGCTTTGTCGGACTGTGCGGCGGTGTAGCAATGGACGGACATTACCGGCCGGTTGTCGAGCTGATGTACCCTGATTTTTCGCTGGTAGCGGCTGATCAGCTGTTCAATCAAATTGCCAAGGCGCGTCACATGTTTGGAGGTGACATGAACGTGCCATTGGTGTTGCGAACGAAAGTTGCACTCGGTTCTGGCTATGGTTCACAGCATTCGATGGATCCGGCCGGCATGTTTGCGATGTGGCCCGGCTGGCGCATTGTGGCGGCATCGACGCCGTTCGATTATGTCGGCTTGATGAACAGCGCGTTGCGCTGCGAAGATCCGGTCATGATGCTCGAACACGTCGACCTGTATCAAAGCACAGGGCAGGGAACCGTGGACGACTTCGACTATTACATTCAACTCGGCAAAGCTCGGGTCGTGCGCCGGGGCGGCGCGTTTACTGTGCTCACCTATCTGTCGATGGTTTCCAAAGCGATCGAAGTCGCTAAGGAAATGGGTATTGATGCCGAGATCATTGATTTGCGCTCACTGGATCGCGGTGGCCTGGACTGGGAGACGATCGGCAGCAGCGTTCGCAAGACACACAATGTTGTAATGCTTGAGCAGGGACCGTTGACGACCTCCTATGGCGCGATGGTGACGGACGAGTTGCAGCGACGGTTTTTTGATTACCTGGATCAACCCGTCAAACGCATACATGGCGGTGAAGCTTCGCCAAGTGTGTCCAAGGTCCTGGAGCGATCTGCGTTTGTCGGTGAAGAAGAAATACGCCACGGTTTTGCCAACATGATCGCTGACATGGGCCGCTCTTTTGCGGCGGTCAGTTGATGACGCGTCCGGGCAATCAGGGGTAAGCGGAAGTGGCAGCGAACAGCAAGGGATTACCGGGCCTGCGGGGAACGGATCACATCGGATTCACGGTGCCCGATCTGGACGAGGCCGTCGACTTCTTTGTTAATGTCATTGGTTGCGAAGCGTTTTACGAACTCGGTCCGTTTGTGTTCGATGATGACTGGATGCAGGCGCAACTGAACGTACATCCGCGCGCGGTAATGAAGAAGCTGCGCTTTCTGCGCTGCAAGAACGGCTCGAACTTCGAACTGTTTGAATATGACGCGCCTGATCAAAACACGAAACAGCCCAAAAACAGCGATGTCGGTGGTCACCATCTGGCGTTGTATGTCGATGATTTTGACGTGGCGCTGAGCTTCCTGAAGAGCAAGGAAATCAGAATTCTTGGAGAGCCAACGGTCCGGACAGCAGGCCCAAGTGCTGGACAAACCTGGGTCTATTTCCTGTCGCCATGGGGAATGCAACTGGAATTGCTGAGCTATCCCGGCGGCAAGGGATATGAAAAAGAAACATCAAGACGACTGTGGCATCCGGCTAATCCGGGTAAACAATCAACCACCTGAACAGGACTAACGACATTGCCAAAAACGATATTTCTACCCGCCCTGACCGCTGATTTTGAAGGCGGCACCATAGAAGAATGGCATAAGGAACCCGGCGACAAGATCGAGGTCGGCGACATTATTGCTGAGGTGTCTACGGACAAAGCGGTCATCGAGCTGGAGGCTGAGCACGCCGGCATTCTAGGCAAGATTCTGGTGGCCGCAGGGCCCGATGAGGTCAGCGTCGATGCGCCGATTGCCATACTGTTACTGGATGGCGAGACCCAGGACGCGCTGCAGGGCTTTGATCCTGCAACAGAGATTGGCGCCGATGTGGCACCTGCCAGTACAGGTGGCGGCGCAAGCGATGTCGATGTACCTCAACCGGTGGCCGCTGATGGGGATATCGATACCGACAAAGGCGATCGCGTATTCGCGAGTCCTGTAGCGATCCGGATTGCGGATCAGCTGGGTATCGATCTTGCGAATGTCGAAGGCAGTGGTCCCGATGGCCGCATTGTGCTCGGCGACGTCGAGGCAATCGCTGCAACACAGGATCCGGTAATGAAAACGGCCGTCGAACTTCCGCCAGAGGGTAGCTTCGAGAAAGTTCCGGCCGACAAAATCCGAACCTTGATCGCACGCCGGTTGAGTGAGGCGAAACGAGATATTCCTCATTTCTACCTGGCTGTCGACTGTGAACTCGACAAGCTTCTCGACGTGCGCCGGCAATTAAATGATTCGGCAACAGGCACGTCCAAAATTTCCGTTAACGACTTCATCATCAAAGCCTGTGCTTTGGCATTGCGGGACGTGCCAGCTGCGAATACGGGTTGGGTAAACGAAACTCTGCTCAGATTTACCAGTGTCAACGTCGCCGTTGCAGTGGCAACGCCAAAAGGTCTGATTACGCCTGTCGTATTCGAGGCTGACAGCAAAGATCTGGCAACGATTTCTGCGGAATTGAAGGAACTCGCGTCTCGGGCTAAAGAGGGACGATTAAAGCCTGAGGAATACAAAGGCGGCGGCTTCACATTATCAAATCTCGGCATGTACGGTGTGCGCGAGTTTTCCGCCATTATCAATCCGCCGCAGTCTTGCATTCTGGCGGTCGGTGCTGGCGAAGAACGGGCAGTTGTCAGAGAGGGTGAAGTCGCGGTTGCAACCGTGATGAGTTGTACCTTGTCCGTCGATCATCGAGCTGTCGATGGCGCTTTAGGTGCAGAATTTTTGCAGTGCATCAAACACTATATTGAACAGCCTGAACTAATGCTCAAGGGAACACCATGATGATAAGAAAGCAAAGCATGTTTACGCTTAGTAGCCTCGGGGGTGCCGTCATGATATGCGCACTTGTACTATTGGCGGGCTGCGAAAAGCAGTCGGCCGACGGCCCCATCCTGATCAAGTTTCCCCATGTAACATCGCCAGCGACGCCGAAGGGTAGGGCCGCGGAGCGTTTCAAGCAGGTGGTCGAAGAGCGGCTGGCCGGGCGCGTTAAAGTCGAGATATATCCGTCGGGCCAGTTAATGAGCGATGACGACTCTCTGGACGGGTTGGCGTTTGGCGAGGTTCAGATGATCGCCATATCTCTGTCGAAACTCGATCGATTGACGCCCAAGTTCCAGATTTTTGATTTGCCATTCCTTTTTCCGGATTTGCAGTCAGTGGAAAAATTTCAGGCCAGCCCCTATGGACAAAAGTTGCTTAGGTCGATAGTCGACCGCAAATTATTGGGTCTGTCTTTCTGGCACAACGGCATGAAACAATTTGGTGGGCCCGCGCCAATGCGCACTGCGGAGGCGGCCCGTGGTCTGAAATTCCGCATTATGGAGTCCGACGTACTGCAGGCCCAGATTCTGCAGATCGGCGGCAATCCACAGAAAATGGCATTTGGTGAGGTGTATCAGGCATTACAAACCGGTGCGGTCGATGCGCAGGAGAACACCTGGTCAAACATATACTCCTCGAAATTCTATGAAGTACAGGCCCATGTGACTGAAACAAATCACGGCTACCTCGGTTACATGCTTACGGTCAATCCGGATTTCTGGAACTCGCTGCCGGACGATATTCGCGCCGAGCTAACGGCCATCGTTCAGGAAGTCAGTGCCTGGGCCAACGAGGAGTCTCTGAACATCAATCTTGCCGGCAAGGAGAAGATCATCGCATCGGGCCAAACTGAAGTGACTGAACTGACGCCCGAGGAGAGGGCTGGCTGGCGGCGAGCGATGCGACCGGTCTGGGAACAATTCTCGGACAGCATCGGCGCGGAGGCCATTGCAGCTGCCGAGGCGTTTGGCGTACAAGCAGAGTGAATGACGGTTTGTACACGAAGTGATTAACCGTCTGGAAGAATGGCTCATGGCCGGATTGCTGGCCTTCATGACCGGGATAACATTTGTTCAGGTCGTGTTGCGTTACGTGTTCAACACGGGATTGGTATGGTCGTTAGAGGCGACCACATACTCGTTTGCGGCGTTAGTACTAGTCGGCATGTCCTATGGCGTGCGTACGAAGTCGCATATTGCGACGGACCTCGTAACCCGGAAGTTGTCAGAGCCGCTGCGACGCTACATTGCCTTAGTCGCGATTTTCGCGTGCCTGGTCTATGCGTTGCTGATGTTGTACGGCTCGGCCATATTGGTTGATCGACTTATGACGCTTGGTAATGCGGCCAGGGATATAGCGGCGCCGAAATGGCTGTTGACGGCGACGATGCCGCTGGGCTTCGCCTTGCTCGTGTATCGCTTTTTCGAAGCGGGATGGAAGTTGCTTCGGCACGATATTTCGGAGGACAAAGTTTGACCGTACTGTTTCTCCTGACGGCGTTATTTGTGCTGCTATTCATTGGCGTCCCGGTAGCCATTTCGCTTGGCCTTGCCAGCGTGCTGACGATGTTGTTTTTTGGTGATCAGTCGCTGCTCTCATCGAGCCAGAAATTCTTCCACACCATGCAGGTTTACCCACTTTTGGCGGTGCCATTTTTCATATTGGCGGGTACTTTCCTGACCACGGGCGGCGTCGCCCGGCGAATGGTTGCGTTTGCTAACGCTCTGGTCGGGCACTATCGTGGTGGACTTGCAATGGCCGCATTACTGGCCAGTGCTTTTTTCGCGGCTGTGTCCGGTTCGGCACCGGCGACCGTGGTGGCCGTCGGCAGCGTCATGATCGTCGGCATGGTGGCATCGGGTTACACACGGAAGTTCGCGGCCGGCGTCATTTGCAACGCGGGCACCTTGGGCATCCTTATTCCACCCTCTCTCGTGATGGTTGTGTACGGAGCGGTCACCGAATCTTCGATCGGAAGGTTGTTTATCGCCGGCATCCTGCCGGGGATTATTTTGACCGTGGTAATGATGATCACGGTCGCAGTGATCGCTCGAAAACAAGGCATGCCCCGTCAACAGCGCGCGAGCTTCGGGACCGTCGTCAAGACGTTTCGCGAAGCATCGTGGGGATTGATGCTGGTTGTGATCATTCTGGGGGGTATCTACGCTGGAATCTTTACGCCGACCGAGGCTGCCGCGGTATCCGCTGTTTACGCGTTTCTTATTGCCGTTTTTGTTTACCGCGATATCACGATTCACGACGTTCCGGATGTCTTGATCGAAGCCTCGAAGATAACCGTCATGCTGATGTTTATCATCGCCAACGCATTTATGTTCGCGTTCCTGCTTACGACCGAGCAAATACCGCAAATGGCGTCTGAGATTATCGTCGGCATGGGGCTGCCCGTATGGGGCTTCTTGCTCGTTCTCAACGTCCTGCTTCTGATTACCGGTAATTTTATGGAGCCAACATCGGTCGTGCTCATTCTCACACCGATAATTTTTCCAATTGCCATGGAGATGGGCATTGACCCGACACACCTCGGAGTGCTGATGATCGTCAATATGCAGATTGGCCTGGTGACGCCACCCGTTGGCCTGAACCTGTTTGTGACGGCGAGCGTAGCGAAGTTGTCTCTGGAAGATACGATCAAAGCGTCATTTCCGTGGCTGCTGGTCCTGCTCGCAGTATTGATGCTGATTACTTACGTACCCTGGATTTCGTTAGTTTTACCGAATCTTCTGCTGAACTAGATTGATTGCTACTTGCTATCGTTCAGCGCCGGGAGAAGCCTTTGTCATTCGTCTTGCATAACGCGCCACAATCTACTTGCAGTCAGAAAGTGCGAATCTGCCTGTGGGAGAAAGACCTGGAATTTTCCGAGGAAAAACTCGATTTATTCAAAGGCGATCAACTCACGGAGGAATACAAGAAACTCAATCCCAATGGTGTCGTGCCGACCCTGGTTCACGACGACGAGGTCATTATCGACTCGTCCGTCATCATCGAATACCTGGACGAGTTATCTGCCGAGGTTCCGCTGAGTCCGGTAACGCCGGCTGGCCGGGCGCATATGCGTGAGTGGATGCGATTTTTCGAAGAGGTGCCGGCGCCAGCCGTTCGCGTGCCATCTTACAATCGAGTGTTCCTGCGACTTTTTCAGAAAATGACCGACGAAGAGTTCATCGCGTTCGGTGAGTCGAAGCCCTTGCGCAAGGACTTTTTCCTGAGAATGGGCCGGAAAGGCTACAGTGATGAGGAAGTGCAGCAGGCTGAAGACCGCTTGCGCATGACAGTAGAGCGCATGGAAGCACAGCTACAGCTGAACGGGCCGTGGCTACTGGGCGATTATAGTCTGGCGGACATCTCTGTCGTGCCGGTCATCGTGCGCCTCAACGACATTGGTTTGAGCAGATTGTGGGCGGATTGCGAACACGTTGGGAAATGGTTTTCGCGTTTTCTCGAGCGCGAGGCGCTCCGAAAAACTTTCTATTTCGGTTCGCTGCTGTCCGAGCAATACGCCGACGTGAATTCTTCCTGATTAAGACCGCATGACACGCAAAGCGAAAAAAAAAGTGACCATACGCGATGTCGCCAATCTGGTTGACGTCCATCACTCGACTGTCTCAAGGGCGCTTAGTCCCAGAAAACGCGACCAGATTTCGCGGACAATGGTCAAGAAAGTCGAACATGCAGCCAAGAAACTGGGTTACTACCAGAACATTGTTGCGTCTTCGCTAAAGCAAAATTGCTCTTTCGCTATTGGTGTGTTGATCCCGGATCTGATGAACCCGGTATTTCCGCCAATAATTCGCGGCATTCAGGACACTGCCGAAGCGCTTGGATTTACAGTCATCACGGCGAATACCGATGATGAGCAAGTGAAGGAGCGCGATGCGCTCAGAATGATGCAGGGACGCTCGATCGACGGTGTCATTATCGCTACGGCGCGGCGCACGGACCCGGTCGTTGAGGAATGTATCGACAACGATATTCCATTCGTTCTGGTAAACCGCAGCGTCGATCGCGACGGCGTCAACGCTGTAGTTATCGACGAAGATTTCGGCATCCGCGCGGTGCTCGATCACCTGGTGAGTCTGAAACATACCCATATCGCACACATTGCGGGACCGCAACACGCATCAACCGGCTATCTGCGTGCGAAAGCGGTATCGGATTATCTGCGCAGCCACGGTTTGCGATATGACTTGGTGGAGACAACGGATCGATTCACGATCGAAGAAGGTGAACGTGCGTTCAGAAAATTGCTCGCACGGGACAACAGTTTTACCGCGATCGTGGCAGCCAATGATCTGCTGGCGCTTGGCTGCATGGATGCGATGAAGGAAGTCGGGTTACTCGTCCCCGAGAACATATCGATAATTGGCTATGATGACATTTTGTTCCTTGAACGAATGAATCCGGCACTGACGACGGTGTTGTTGCCGAAATACGAAATGGGCTCGCATGCAACCAGGACCCTGCTGGAAATTATCAGCGGCGAGAGCAACGGTCCTGAGGTACTGAGAATGCAGCCCAGATTAGTGATTCGTAACTCAACGGCAGTAGCGTCTCGATAACCTGGTCGCAATGCCCGACTATTCGATCCCCAGCAATTGGTCGCTTGGCCAAGCGTGACATGTGACGCATTCAGCCGCGGCGCCGCGCGCCTGGTGACAACCGATGCAGCTGGCCATGGAAAGGATGGCCGTGGTCTCAGACACGGCTTCGGTTTGACCGATATCGCCATGGCAGGTGTCGCACTGCGTGCCAGAATCCAGGTGTGCTCTGTGGCTCCAACTGACGCCCGGTGTGAGGGCATAAACACGGTTCCACGGAATTTTCTGAGCCGATTCTGCAAACGCCCGCAAGCTCTCAATTTCAGGCTGGTCGGTTGCAACAGCCACGTGGCACGACGTGCACAATTCGGTCGCCGGAAACGTCATCAGTGAGCCAGGATCCGGATTGCTGTGGCAAGTCTGGCACACGAGTCCTGACGCTACATGCGTCTTATGGCTGAATGGCAGCGGTTGAGTTGGTGCGGTGTGCGGCGCGACATTGTTCGGCACCGCCGGCCGTCCGGCAGCATTAAATTGTTGTGCGACGCCCGGCGTTATTAACAGACATGCGAGCAGCGTTATGCAGGCAGATTTATTCATTTTTACAATTTCGTTCCGACGGATTTGCTCACAGCTTGCTCAATGCTGCTGCCATGATCCTGCAGCACTGTGATGGCCGCATTGCGACCGGGTGTTCCTCTGACAGAGCCACCGGGGGCTGTGCACGAACCCGTCTGGTATAGCCCGGGAATGGGCATGCGGTATTCGGCCCAGCCCGGCACCGGGCGCATGTCGCCAACCTGGGCAGCGCCATACGCGGCGGCATGTACGCTGCCGCGCCACATGGCCGGGTTCATACGCTCGATATCAACCGGGCTCTGAATGAATTTTCCCAGGATCTTGTCTTCGGTCAGGTTGGGACAGAACTTGCAGAAATCGTTGAACACCTTTGCGGCGACTTCGTCCTTGATGTTGTCCCAGTGTTTCGGGCCTTCCTTCAACGCATACGGCAAATTGCCCTGGAGCTTCAGCGTGTGGTAACCGGCTGGCGCCCGGGTGGGGTCGGCGATGCTTGGACATACCATTTGCAGCGGCAGCTTATCCAGATTGAGCGTTCCGGTTGCGTGTTCGAAATCAGCAAGCAGAATTCGCTCCGGATCCGACAACAAAGCGGCTTCAACGGGTGCCAGCGTACTGCCGTCAGCAAGCTCAAACTGTGGAGGTTCCGAAATCGCGTAGTGAAAGGCGAACATGGCGTGTTCCGGTTGCAGTAATCTGACATTTTCCTGGAAGCTGTCACCCCAGAGTTGTTTCGGTGCCATGTCGATCAGATGCCGGATGTGGATGGTTGAAATAACACTCTTGCGCGCCCGATAGCGGGTGCCGTCCACGCATTCGACACCCACACACCTGCCTTTCTCAATGATCAGTTGCTGCACGGGCATGTTG
>Ga0209987_10000324_pt1 | contig 24801 bp, 24 predicted proteins | sample N074metaG_FD_182134 | JGI IMG/M metagenome (GOLD analysis project Ga0209987, IMG submission 182134) | Deep subsurface microbial communities from Kermadec Trench to uncover new lineages of life (NeLLi) - N074 metaG (SPAdes) (version 2) | ecosystem: Environmental > Aquatic > Marine > Ocean trench...
CCGGACGTGCGCAGCCAGCTTCCGATGCCCGGCGGAACCTTGCCCGCCGGCTCCGCCGCCGCCCCGGCGAGCAGCGCGCCGTGACGACCGCCCCCAACGCGATCGATCGCTCGGGCAACCCGCTGCGCGCGCAGGTGGTGGTGATCGGGTCCGGCGCCGGCGGCGCTCTCACGGCAGCCATGCTGGCCGAGAGCGACTACGACGTGATCCTTCTGGAGGAAGGGCCCGACGTGGACACCGAGCCGATTCCCACCAACTCGACCGAGGCGATCTCGCGCCTGTATCGCAACGGCGGCATGACGCCGATCCTGGGCCGCCAGAACTTGGCCTTCGTGGAGGGCTGCTGCGTCGGCGGCTCCACCGAGGTGAACAGCGGCTTCTGGCACCGCCTGCCGCCGGATTCGTACTACCGCTGGAAGGCCGACTATCTGTTGGACGGTTTCACGCCCGAGATGATGGAGGGCTATTTCGAGCGGGTCGAAGCGGATCTCTCGGTCTCTCGCTCGGGCCGTTCGGGTGAGACGCGCGGTTCCGCCATCCTGCGCGAGGGCATCGAGAGCCTGGGCTGGAAGTACGAGGAGGTGCCCCGCTGCCAGAAGGATCCCAGCGCCAGCGCCTTTGGCCCGGGCGTGAGGCAGTCGATGCAGCGCACCTACATCCCGCGCGCCCTCGAAGCCGGTGTGCGCATGATCCCCAATTGCAAGGTGCGCGAGATTGCGCTGGAAGAGGGTCGGGCGGTGGGCGTGAACGCCGTGGTGCGCGACGGCGGCCGCAGCGCCGACTGGCGCATCCGCGCCGACGTAATCTTCGTGTGCTGCGGCGCCATCCAGACGCCCGCCCTGCTGCGTCGCAGCGGGATCCGCCGCAACGTGGGCAACAACCTGCGCATCCATCCCATGATCAAGGCAGCCGCTCGTTTCGAGCACGAAGTCGATTCCTACGACGCCGCGATTCCGATCTATCAGGTCAAGGAGTTCTGGCCGACGATCACCCTGGGCGGCTCGGTCTTCACGCCGGGCTTCCTGGCCATGCTGCTGTCCGAGAACTGGGAGGCGCACCGAGGCGCCATGGAAAACTGCCATCAGATGGGGCTCTACCACGCGGCCACGCGGGGCCTCAATCGGGGTAGCATTCGCGTGTTGCCCGGCGTGGATGAGGGTGTGGTGGTGCGGTACCGCCTGAACCGCGCCGACCAGCGCAACCTGAGCATCGGCCTGGCGCGCCTGGGCGAGCTGTTGTTCGCCGCTGGAGCCGTCGCCGTCTATCCCTCGCTGCGTTCCTTCCCCGTTCTCACGTCCGCCGAGCAATGCCGCAGCTTCCTCCAGACCGACATCCCGCTCTCGGCCATGAGCCTTTCGACCGTGCACGTGTTCAGCAGCTGCCCGATGGGCGAGAACCCGGATCTGTGCGCCACCGATTCGTTCGGCCGCGTACGCGGCTTCGACAACTTGCACGTGAACGACGCGAGTCTGATCCCGGATTCGCCGGGCGTAAATCCCCAGGGCAGCACCATGGCCATCGCCTTGCGCAACGTGGAGCACTTCATGGAAGACTCCGAGCGCAAACGCCGCCTGCCCCGACGCCGTGAGACCCGAATGCCCCGGGCCGACGTGCTGGTCACCGGCGCCACCGGCTGGTTGGGCACTGTGCTGGTAGAGAAGCTCTACGCCGAACCCGACACCGCCGACGCCGGCGTGCGCTGTCTGGTGTCGCGCGGCATGGATGCAAGCCCGCTCACCGCGATCTCCGACCGCGTGGGTGTGGCCATCGGCGACCTGCGCGATCCGGAGTCGCTGCGCGACTTCTGCCGCCGCGCCGAGGGTGCCACCCTGTTCCACGCGGCCGGCATCATTCATCCCCGGCGCACGCGCGAGTTCGACCAGATCAACGTGGAGGGTACGCGCGCGCTGCTGGCGGCGGCGCGCGACGCGGGGGTCAAACGCGTGGTGGTGGTGTCGTCCAACTCGGCCATCGGCTGCAATCCCCGCAGTGACCACCTGTTCGACGAGCACTCGCCCTACGATCCGTACCTGGGCTACGGCCGTTCCAAGGCCGAGATGGAGCGCGTCGTGACCCAGGCCCAGGCAAGGGGCGACTTCGAGGCGGTGATCGTGCGGGCGCCGTGGTTCTACGGCCCGCACCAGCCGGCGCGCCAGACCCAGTTCTTCCACATGATCCGCCAGGGGCGTTTCCCGATCCTGGGCGACGGCAGCCAGCGGCGCTCCATGGCTTACGTGGACAACCTGTGCCAGGGCCTGTTGCTGGCGGCAAAGCTGGAGGCCGCCGCCGGCGAGACCTACTGGATCGCCGACGAGCGCGCGTACTCCATCAACGAGATCGTCGACACGGTGGAAGACGTGCTCGAAAACGAGTTCGGCATCCGCTGCCGTCGCTCGCGCCTGCGCCTGCCCGCGATCGTGGGCGATCTGGCGCAGGCCGCCGACGGCGCCCTGCAGGCCCTGGGTCTTTACGATCAGCGCATCCACGTATTGGGCGAGATGAACCAGACCATCGCCTGCTCCATCGACAAGGCAAAGGTCGAACTGGGCTATGCGCCACGCTTCTCGCTGCGCGAAGGCATGGTCGCTTCGGTTCGCTGGTGCCTCGAGAACGGCCAGCACCTCTAGGCGAACCATCGTGAGCCAAAGCGCACTCATCACCGGCGGTTCCGGTTACTTCGGATGTCTGCTCCGCGATCGCCTGCTGGAGCAGGGCTGGAGCGTACGGGTCTTCGATCTCCTGGACGCCGACGACCGCCCGCAAGCGGTCGCATTCGTGCCGGGTGACATCCGCGACGCTGGAGCCATCCGCGCCGCCTGCGAGGGCACCGACGTGGTGTTCCACAACGTGGCCCAGGTGCCGCTCGCGAAGGACCGGGATCTCTTCTGGTCGGTGAACCTGGACGGCACCGAGAACCTGCTGGCGGCCGTGCACGGCGCCGGCGTCCGCAAGCTGGTCCACACCTCGTCGAGCGCGATCTTCGGGATTCCGGCTCGCAACCCGGTGGACGAGACGTTGGAGCCCGTGCCCGGCGAGGCCTACGGCGCCGCCAAGCTGGCCGCTGAGCAGCGGGTGCGTTGCTATGCGAACGAGCACGGGATCGACGCGGCCATTCTGCGGCCGCGCACGATCCTGGGTCACGGGCGGCTGGGCATCTTCCAGATCCTGTTCGACTGGGTCGAGCGCGGCTGGAACATCCCGGTGCTGGGCCGAGGCGACAACATCTACCAGTTCGTGCACGCCGACGACCTCGCCGACGCCTGCATCCGGGCCGCGGCGCGCACGGGTTTCAGGGTCTACAACGTGGGCGCTGCGCGCTTCGGCAGCATGCGCGAGACGCTGGAGGCGCTTTGCCGGCACGCCGGCACCGGCAGCCGCGTGCGGTCGGTTCCCATGACACCGGCCGTGTGGGCCATGAGGGCCACCAGCGCATTGGGGCTCTCGCCTCTCGGCCCCTACCACGCGCTCATGTACGGGCGCAGCCTCTATTTCGACATCACCCGCGCCACCACCGAGCTCGCTTGGAAGCCCGTCTGGTCGAACGAAGACATGATGTGCCAGTCCTACGACTGGTATCGCGGCCATCGCGACGAGATCCAGCGCGGCACCGGCAGCTCGCCCCACCGCTCGGCCGTCGAGCAGAGAATCCTCTCGCTGGTGGGGCGGTTCCTGTAGTGCCGGCCCGTGACCGGGGAAAACGGGGACGTTCTTGAATATTCAACTCCCCGATGGCTGTGATCGATCTTGAACGGGCCGGAGTTGAATATTCAAGAACGTCCCCGTTTGCCAGCTAGGGCGCGACCGCAGCGGCATCGTCGAAGCCGTCGGGGTGATAGATCCCGACGACCAGGTTCTCGAGCAGCCCGTAGCTGACCTCCCCCGTGCTCAGCTCGAATCGGCTCAGTGTTTCGTAGAGCGGTCCGTTCTCGGCTCGGGCCTGCGGCGTGCTCATGTCGAAGCTGAGCCCCTCGACCTTGAGCTCGCCCTGATACATCCCATGAACCCAGTCGGGGCGCGGGATGTAGCCGGAGCCGGCGGCCAGATAGACCGTGCGCAGTGGCGTCGCCTGGATGGTGATGAGCTTGCCCGCGGGATCCTCGACTTCGATCACAGCACTCTCGAGTTCGCGCGTCCCCGACTTGTAGTGGAACTTGAACTCGGGTCGGCCCATCTGCTCGATCGCACCTCCGTTGGCAAAGCTGTGGATCTTCACGGATTCCTCGACCGTACGGTTCCCGTGCATGTCTTCTTCGGCGAAGAGCTTGAGCTGGTAGTCTTCGAGTTGGAGCGGGGCCCAGACGTGGTAGAAGCCGAAGCCCTGCATGGCGGTCTTGATGCGGATGCCGGGCGCCTCGGGCTCGCCGACGCTGCGGACACCCCAGGAATGGTCTCGCACACCCTTCCAGCGGTCGGGCGTCACGTCGTACGACTGCCCGGCGACCTCGAGGCTGCCGCTCCAGTTCCCGACTTGTGAGTAGCGCGACGTGTCCATGGTGACGCGACCGTGATCCTGACGCTGGAACGTACGCGGCTCCTCAACGGCGGGAACGGTGCCGTCGAAGCTGAGATCGAAGGTGAGGCCCCACTCATTGGGCTCGCACCAGACCCGAATCTTCTTGAGCCCCTCGAGCACCTCGACGCCGAAGGGTCCGACCGTCGTGTCGAGACGGTTGCTCCCCAGCTCGCGCGAGGCCCGGACGACGTAGAGGTGGTCGCCGTGGGACACGGAGACGAAGGCATCCATCGTGCCGAGGTTCGGATACTGGCCCATTCCCATGATCAGGAAGAGCTCGTCGCTCGAGGGGTGCAGGTTGAAGTAGTAACGGTCGTAGAAGTTCCGGTCGCTGGTGAAGACGTGATCGAAGGTCTCGCACGTCTGATGCGCCATGAACTCATCCATCGGGCTGAGCGACATGTTCGGATCCTCTCGGGGTCGTTGAAGTTTCGCCGAAATGGGTAGATAGCGAATTTCCGGTCACCGCTGTCACTCGCGTTTTACCGGAGGCCTGAGAGCCGATATCCTTGGGTCCTTCATGCCCATTGCCGCCCCCCAGTACCCGGGCGCCGTCGCGCCGGAGCGAACCCGTTTCGTCCACGCAGACGGGGCCGAGCTCCACGTCCACGAGTGGGGCGACCCTGAAGCGGTCCCGGTCGTGTGTTGTCACGGCATGTTCGACCACGGGCGTGGCTTCGATTGCCTGGCGCCGCTGCTGTCCGACCGCTTCCGCATCATCGCCCTCGACGCCCGCGGCCACGGTGACTCGTCCTGGTCCCACGCCTACAATTGGCCGATCGACCTGATGGACATCGGCTACGTGCTGCGGGACCTGGGCCGGCCGGCCCACCTGATCGGACACAGCAAGGGCGGCGGCCAGGTGACCGACGCGGCCACGATCTTCCGCGATGCGGTTCGTCAGATCGTGAACATCGACGGCTTCGGTCCACCCGACGACGCGGGCTTCGGACCTCCGCAGATGACCTCGGGCGCCACCACGGTTCCCGAACGCTTCACCATCTTCCTGGACCGGCGGCGGCGCACCGCGCGCGACCGGCGCTGGCGCGTCTATCCGGATCTCGACGACTTGGTCGAGCGGCGGCGCGCGCAGAACCCTCGACTCTCCAAGCCATGGCTGCGCTACTTCGCCTACCACGGCGCACGTCAGGTGGAGAATGGCTGGATCTGGAAGGTCGACCCGTTGATCGCCACCGGCTTCGGGCCGTTCAAGCCCCAGTGGATCGGACCCAACTGGAAACACCTGCGCGCACCCATGCTCGCCATGATCGGATCCGAGCCCGACACCTGGGGACCGATTCCCGAACCAACGCGGCTGAAGCGTCTGTCCCACGTGCCCCAAGTTGAACACGCTGTGATTCAGGACGCCGGACACTTCTCCCACATGGAGCAGCCCCAGGCCGTAGCCGACGTGGTGCTCGCCTTCTTGGAGCGCTGATGACGCGCTTCCACGGCAAGCCGCGACACCGGGAGCTGCTGCACGGGCGTGTCCACTTGTGGCTCGAAGAACGCAAGCGCGGCGACGGACCGTCGCTGCTGCTGCTCCACGGGCTGGGCGAATCCGGAGCCGATTGGAACGACGAGGTCAAGACCTGGCCCGGTGCGGTCTACGCCCTGGACTTCATGGGACACGGCCGTTCGGGACGACTCGCGGGAGGCGCCTACACGGTGGAACTGCTGGCGGGCGACGCCGACGTGGCGTTGGCCCAGATCGGTCCGGCCGCCGTCGCAGGTCGCGGACTCGGAGCCTACGCCGCACTGCTGTTGGCCGGCGGCCGCCCCGACGAGATTCCGGCGGCTCTGCTGTTGCCGGGCCCCGGGCTCGCTGGCGGAGGCGCTGTCCCCGACTTCGACGCGGATCCGACCTTGGTGCTCGACGATCCGGAGCCGCCGGCCAGCGACGGCATCCGCTCCGAGGTCTGCGTCGATCGACGGGCGCTCCGCTGGTTCGATCAAGACATCCGGCCCGTCGACTACGCCCACGAGTTCGCGGCGGCCGCGACGCGATTGCTGCTGGTAGAGGATGGCTCCGCTGCGCCGCCCTGGTGGAAGACGATCCGATCCTCGCCCACGGTCAACCTGCTCGGCGGCGCTTCGATGGCGGAAGGCCTGCTCGCCTTGCAGCTCGCGCTGGGCTAGGGCGCTTCGGCAGGAAGCGGAACGGGCTCGTCGCCACCGCGCGTTGCGCTCGAGACGACCGCGCGCGGCGCGGGTCGGACGGGAGGCGTCCATGGCACGGGCGTGACGGTCCCCATCGAAGCAGAGGCCGGCTGCGATTGCGAAGAGGCCTCGGCTTCAGGGACCGTCACCACCGGCGGCTCTTGTGTGACTTTCGAGCCGGCAGTTTCCTCGGCGTCGGATGCGGAGACGACGCCGGCGAAGAACAAGCCCAGCACCGAGAGTCCGATGGCTGTCCGTGTCATGTCTTGCGCTCCATGACCTGAACCATCGTCGATGCTGGACGCCGCAGCTATGAAGTGCTTCACACCCCACCAAGCCATTGAAAACACTCCGAAAAACCAGCAGTTCGTGGCTTCGGCGAACTGCCAGCCACCGCTTCGGTGGCCGGCGGCCCTAGTCGAGAACGTCCTTCGCCACCAGTTCCTCCAGATAACGGGTGTCCCACCAGGTGATCTGGAGCTGCTTGGCGCGGCGGAAGTAGAGCTGGATGTCGTACTCGAGGGTGAAGCCGACGCCGCCCCAGACTTGCTGGCACATGGCGGTCATGTCGCGGTAGGTCTGGCAGGTAAACAATTTGGCCATCGGTGCCAGACGCTTCGTGTCCTTGCCGACCGAGTGCGCCCAGGCCGCCTCGTAGACCAGCGTGCGTCCACCGTCGATCGCCGTGCACGCATCCGCCAGATAGTGGGAGATCGCCTGGAAGGCACCGAGCGGCTTGTCGAACTGCTTGCGGTCCTTGGCATACTGGGTCGTGATCTCGAGAGCCTTGTCGGCGCCACCCACCGCCAGGGCCGCCAACAGGATGATGCCGTCGTGCATGACCTTGTCCCAGGTCTTCCAGCCCGTGCCGGCCGCGCCGATGCGATCGCTTGCCGAAACCTTCACGCCGTCGAACTCGACCTTGTACTGCGTGTCCGACGCCAGGCTCTTCTGCTGGGTGAGTGTCACACCGCTGGCGTTGGGGTCGACCAGCAGCAGATCCACGTCCTGCACGCCGTCACCGCTGCGGACCAGAACGATCAGGCGTGAGGCGGCACTCGCGAACTGGACGTGGCGCTTCTCGCCCGAAAGCACGTAGTCGTCGCCGTCCCGGCTGGCCCGGAGCTGCACGCCCTTGGCCCCGAAGCCGTTGCCGGACTCGAGCCAAGCCGGCGCGAGGATCGCTTCACCGGCCGCGATCCGGGTCAGCCACTCTTCCTTCTGGGCGTCGCTCCCAGCGGCCAGCAGCACACCGGCTCCGATCACCGAGCTCACGAAGTGGGGCGTCGGCGCCAGTCCGCGGCCGAACTCCTCGTAGACGATGGCGGCCTCCAGCATCGACTGGGCCGAGCCCCCGTACTGCTCGGGAATCAGCAGACCCTGGAGGCCCAACTCGCTGAACTGCTTCCACAGCTCCTCGGGATAGCCGACCGCGTGGTCTTCCATCTCGCGGACCGTCTCGATGGGGCAGTACTCGGTGAGCACACCGGCCACCATCTCTCGGAGGATGTCTTGCTCTTCGCTGAAGTCGAGATCCATGTTCGTTTCCTTCTTAGGGCTTCCACTGATCTCCGGAGCGCTTCCAGGGGTTGTCGCCCTCGCTGGCGGGGATGGCCATGCGGGCCGTGCAGGTCGTGACGGTCTTCTCACCGACGCTGAGCGACAGCTCCAGGTGGGCCCAGCTGCAGCCGCTGTCATCGGTCTCCACCTCCTTCACCTTGCCACGGAAGACCATCGTGTCCTCGGGAAAGACGGAGTCCTTCATGCGGAACGTGACACGGCCCAGGCGTCCGTAGGGGCCGCTCCAGTCGGTCAGATAGCGCTCGAACCAGGCGGCCTGATTGGGCGTGTTGACGAAGATGTCCTGCACGCCATTGCGCTCGGTGGCGAACTTGTAGTCGTGGTGCATGGGTCGCCAGTCGCGGCTCGCCAGGGCGCCGAGCACGACCGTCGTGGCCGTCACGTCGACGGACAGCTCCGGCAGCTCGTCGCCGGCCTTCACGTGCTCGGCTGTCAACACCGGGTAGTCCGCCATCACGATTCCCTCCGGTAGCCGAAGCCCGTGTAGCTCTCGGTTCCGACCCATTCACCGTCCTGGTTCTCGTACTCGACGTCGATCACCCAGAAGCGGCCCTGGCCGAGCTTGGTCGTCTTCGGGTCGCTGACCGACTTGAGCACCTGCCACGTCTTGAGACGATCGCCGGGGCGAACCGGAACGCCGAAGACGATGGTGTTGTCGGTCATCACGGCCTCGGGCAGATCGAGCGCTTCCTTCAGGTCGAAGTGCACCTGGAGCGGCAGAGCGCGCTCGGTCCGGTTCGGAGCCCAGTGATGCGGACGGAACCAGACCGAAATCATGCTGGGCGGGGCGATGAAGCCGTTGGTGATGTCGTTTGCCGCTTTTTCATCCCAGAAGAGTGGGTTGCCATTCTCCACCGCCGCGCAGGTCGTGAAGATGTAGCCGCGTTCGACGTCGAACTCGCCTTCGGTCTCGTAGAGTCGCTGGCCGATCCAGGATTCGACCTCTGCGGGCATCTCTTTCATCGGGCGATCTCCTCCAAGCGGTGCGTCAGGCGACGACGCCGTCGGCGCGCAGCTTCTCGAGTTCCGAGGGGGCAAAGCCAACCGCCTCGAGCAGCTCCAGGGTGTCCGTCTCCGCCGGGTCCCGGACCTCGACGGGCTCGTCCGCGGGATTCATGCCGGCCAGCGGCGGCGCCAGCTGGCGGAAGCTTCCGGCCTTCGGGTTGTGAGCCCTGTTGAAGGCCCGGCGGAACTCGAAGTGGTCGTCCTCGACCAGCTCGCTGATCGAGTACACGGGAGCCACACAGGTATTCGAGGCTGCGAGCTCGGCCACCCAAGCGTCGCGATCCCGGCTCTTGAAGGCAGCCCGGAAGTCCGCGCGGATCTGGTCCTGCACGGCGTCATCGTGCTGGTGCTCGATCCAGCGGTCGCAGTCGAGACCGCGGCAGAGGTTCTCGTAGAAGCTGGGCTCGATGGCACCTACCGAGAGCCACTTGCCGTCCCGGGCCTCGTAGCTGTCGTAACAGGCGTAGCGACCGGTCAGGATGTCGTGTCCCGGACCGGGCTCCTCGCCCGTTGCCAGGTGCTGGTCGATGGCAAGCGACATCAGCGACAAGACGCCATCGGCGACGGAGACGTCCAGGTATTCGCCCTTGCCGGTTGCAGTCCGACGCAGCAGGGCCGCCAGGATCGCGATCGCGGCGTGCATGCCGCCGGCGGCGCTGTCGGCCACGGTTGCCCCTGGAAGCGGGGGGCCACCGTCGGCGCGGCGGCCCGAGCAGTGGAGGAAGCCTCCCATGGCCAGGTAGTTGATGTCGTGACCCGCCCACTGGGAGGCGGGCCCGTCCTGACCGAAACCGCTGGTGGAGCAGTAGATGATCCGCTCGTTGCGCTTGCGGACCTCCTGGTAGCCGATGCCGAGGCGGTCCACGACGCCGGGTCGATAGCTTTCGATCACGACGTCGGCCTTCTCGGCGAGCTTGAAGAACGCGGCTTTCCCCTCCAGCGCCTTGAGATCGAGCTTGATCTTCTTCGTCCCGCGACCACCCGAGTAGGCGTAATAGGCCGGCTCGATCTGCACGCCGCTCCGGCGCGGCGGCGCGCCGATCTTGATCACCGTGGCGCCGTAGTCCGCGAGGATTCGCGAACAACGCGCCGCCGGCCCGACCGTTGCGAGGTCGAGCACGGTGAATCCGGCGAGGGCGTGGGGACGAGTCACGTGGATGGCTGACCTAGAAGTTCTTGGGGAGCCCGAGCTTGCGCCGAGCAATGATGTTTTTCTGGATCTCCGACGCGCCGCCTCCGATCGTGTCGATGACCGAGTAGCGGTACGCCATGTCGGCGCGTCCCCGCATGGGGGCACCTTCCTCGTGGACGCGCAGCTGGGCGCCAGGCCCCCCCAGGTCGGCCATGGCGTTGGCCACGCGCTGGGAGAGACCTGTGGCGAAGAGCTTGTATTGGGAGGCCTCGTTGGTCGGCGGCTTGTCACCCACCTGACGCGCCGCGTGGACGAACCGCAGCCCCATCACCCGGGCCACCTCCGCCTGGGTCACGAGCTGGGCGATCTTGGCACGCGCATGGGCCTGCTCGCGCAGCGGCTCGCCGTCGCACGTCGTCTCACGCACGAAATCGACGAGCTCCCCGAGCTTCTGATCGATCGGCGAATACGTGAACATCGTGAAGCGTTCGAGGTCCAGGGCCTCGGAGATGTAGCGGAACCCCTTGCCAACCTCGCCGACCAGGTACTCGTCGGGAACGAAGACGCCGTTGAAGAAGACGTCGTTGGTGAGCTCGTCGCCGATGGTGGCAACACCGCGAATCTCGAGTCCATCGTGGTTCATCGGAATCAGGAAGAGACTGATGCCGTCATGTTTTTTGGTCTGATCGGTGCGGGCCCCGACCCAGTACCAATCCGCGAAGTGGGCGGACGTGGTCCAGGTCTTCTGGCCGTTCAGCATCCAGCCGCCTTCGACCTTGTCGGCCTTGAGCTGCATGTTGGCGGCGTCGGAGCCGGCCTGGGGCTCGCTGTAGCCAACGGCGAATTCGACCTCGGCGTTGATGATCTTGGGAAGGAATTCCTGCTTGAGGAACTCGCTGCCGTGGCGGATCAGGGTCTTGCCGATGATGCCGACGCCCTTGCCGATCTGGGGAGCGCCACGGCGCGCCAGCGCCTCGTTCAGGAGGTACTCATAGATACCCGGCTTTTCCTTGCCGCCGTATTGCTTGGGCCAGCTCATGCCGAGCCAGCCCTTCTCGGAGAGCCGCTTCATGAAGGCGCGCCGCTCGGGGGTGTCGACGATCTGCGCCATGTTCTCGCGACAGACGTCGGCGACGTCGGGCGTGGCGTACTCATCCAGGAAGGCTTCGACTTCCTTGGCGAACGCCTGCTCCTCGGCTGCGAACTCGAAGTCCATGCTGATACCTCTGTGTCGGACGCCATCGGCGTCGGAAGTCCTTCGGACCGGTTCCGGCGGCGCCCCTCCCGCAGCGCCGAGACCAGGCGCACGCCGATGGGACGCGCCGTCTGGGCGGCGGGGTCGAATGAATATATACGATACGTCGCGTATAGAAAATACCCCAGCCTCAGCTGCCGATCCCCCGGGGGTGGGGCAGTGACTTGCTTGGCTGGAGGGCGCTGGAGCGTCTGCTCCCGACCGAAGACGCGGGGAGGCGCTTTCAGTAGGTCGGGGGCAATCCGAGCCCGCGGCGGGCGATGATGTTCTTCTGGATCTCCGATGCTCCGCCTCCGAGCGTGTCGACCACCGTGTAGCGATACGAACGCTCGAAGCGTCCGTTCATCGGTGCGCCTTCCTCGTCGGGCTTGAGCTGACCTTCCGGACCCAGCATGTCGAGGGCCTCACAGATGTAGGTCCAACCGTGATTGAGTTCGCCCACCAGCTGGTCATCCGGCACGAAGACGTCGTTGAAGAAGACGTCGTTGCTGCGTTCGTCGCCGATCGTGTAGGTGGGGCTCACCTCGAGGCCCGGGGTGTCCATGCGGATCAGGAAGAGTGTGATGCCCAGCTGCTTCTTGGCGTCCGGATCGGTCCGAGCTCCCAGCCAGTACCAGTCGGCGAAGTGGGCCGACGTAGTCCAGACCTTCTGGCCATTCAGCACCCAGCCGCCACGCTCGGGGTCGCGGACGGCCTTGAGCTGCATGTTGGCAGCGTCAGAGCCGGCGCCCGGCTCGCTGTAGCCGATGGCGAACTCGACCTCACCGCGGATGATGCGCGGCAGAAAGTACTCCTTCAGCTTCTCGCTGCCGTTGCGGATGAGGGTCTTGCCCACGATGCCCACACCCTTGCCGGCCTGGGGGCACCGTGACGCGAGAGCGCCTCCGTGAGAATCAAGTCATAGATGCCCGGGCGTTCCTGGCCCCCGTACTGCTTGGGCCAAGACATGCCGAGCCATCCCTTTTCGGCAAGCTTGCGCATGAACGCCCGCTTTTTCGGCGTGTCCACGGTCTGGGAGAGCTGCTCCGGATTGGCGTCCATCACAGCCGCGGAAGGGTTGGACACGAGGAACCGCTCCAGCTCCGCTTGGAAGGCCTTTTCTGCGTCGGAGAGTTCGAAATCCACGGGGCCTCCAGCGGTCCTGATTTCGATACGGAGCGTATAGTATATTGCACCGCGGTCCAGCGCGGCCCCGGGAGACTCCATGCGCGTCGGCGAAATCCGTCACCCCGAACGCAGTGACAATGGCAAGCCACTGGACGGCGTCCGCGTGCTCGCCATCGAACAAATGCAGGCGCTGCCGTTCGCGACCCAACTGATGGGGCACCTGGGTGCCGACGTGGTCAAGGTCGAGCACCCGGAACGCGGCGATTCGGGTCGCGGCGCCCAGCCGTTCCTCACCGACAAGGATGGGCGGAAGGTGGGTGCCACCTATCTGCGGAACAACCTGGCCAAGCGCAGCATCGGCATCGACCTGAAGCAGCCGGCCGGCGCTGAGCTGATCCGCAGGCTCGTCCCGAATTTTGATGTCATCGCCGAGAACTTCCTGCCGGGGACCCTCGACCGGCTCGGCATCGGCTACGACGCCTTGCGCGCCATCGAGCCCCGCATCATCTACGCGTCGATCTCGGGCTTCGGACAGCTGACCGACTCGCCCTACAAGCGCTGGCCCGCCTACGCCCCCATCGCCGAAGCCATGGGTGGAATCTACGAACCCAACCGCAAGGACGGACAGCCGCCCCCTGTCGTCGTCGCGGGCGGACTCGGCGACAATGCGGCCGCACTCTTCAGTGTAATCGGCATCCTGTCCGCCCTGCTCCACCGGGACCGTACCGGCCGCGGCCAGCAGGTTGACATCTCCATGTACGACTCGATGATCGCGATGGCCGACATGATTCCCCAGCTCGCCTCCATGGGAGCACCGCCCCAGTGGGCGGCGGCCGGACACACGGCCATCGTCGCCGCGTTCAAGGCGAAGGACGGCTACTTCGTGGTCTCGGTGTTCCGCGAGCACCACTTCGAGCGCCTGGCGCGCAGTGTCGGCCATCCAGAATGGGTCGACGAGGAGCGCTTCTCGACCCGCGAGGGCTGGGCTCGCAACATCGAGCCCGTCCTGCGCCCCGCGATCGAAGCCTGGGCCGCCGACAAGACCAAGCTCGAGGCGGCGGCCGCGCTCTGCGAACAGGGGGTCGCCGCCGGCCCCAGCAACCTGGCCCAGGATCTCTTCGACGACCCCCACGTTGCACAGCGCAACATGCTGATCGAGGTGCCGCGCAGCGACAGCGACCGGCCCATGCTGCTATCGGGAAACCCGGTGAAGCTCTCGGAGACGGCCGAAGGTCCGATCCGCAGCTTTCCCGGGCTGGGCGAACATACCGACGAGGTGCTGGGCGAGCTGCTCGAACTCTCGGACGACGAGCTGGCCAGACTGCGCGCGGGCGGCATCATCGGCCCCTGACGGCCCGATTCCGGCCCCTCAAGCCGCCTCCAGAGACGTCCGATCCAATCGCTGTGTCGGGCACCTTCCAATTCCTGTTCGTCCTGGCTTTCGCGTCCTGCCGGTCGTCAGCTTCGCGGTGCTCGCGCGCAGCTTCTTGCGCCGCCTCCGAAACCCTGAGCAGCTCGGCCACGCAATGTCGATGGCCATCGAGAACGAGCTGCGCAAGGCCGGCATCGATCCGAGCACGGTCAAGCTCCAGACCGCGACCTCGGCATGGGAAGGAGCGGCAAGGCCAGCAAGGACGAAAATCCGACTCGACGCGTTGGCGGCGCAGGACCTTCCACCCGAGGTCATGAAGGCCATCCAAAAAACGGCGTTGTGGACGCTCCTCGGTAGCGCCGGCACCGACACGGGCGAGCCACGATCCAAAATCTCCCGCGGACCGATCCTGCCGACAGCCATCGACACGCCTTCGCGCTCGGATGCGCGGCTCGCACTGATCGTGTTGCTCGTCGGCTTCGGAATGGTAGTCGCATTGATGCTTCGCGAGACGCTCTGAGGACGATCCGGAATGTCAACCTGCAACACCTGTGGAACGACGATCCTGTTCGGCGGCAAGAAAGTGACCGGGTTGCGCTACTGCAACGATGACTGCCTTGCCCAGCTAGCGCTAGCGATCGCGGTCGACAGCGTGCCGCAAGACGCGCTGATCCGGGCCGCCCAGGAGCTGCACCGAGGCCTGTGTTCCCATTGTGGAGGCAGCGGCCCGATCGACATTCACACCTCACACCAGATCTGGTCGATGCTCCTGATGACGAGTTGGAAGAGCACGCCGCGGATCTCGTGCCGCTCCTGTGGCATCAAGCAACAGTTGGGTGACTTCTTCTTCTCGCTGCTCTGCGGCTGGTGGGGCGTTCCGTGGGGATTCATCATGACACCGGTCCAGCTCGTGCGAAACCTGGTCGGCATCTTGCGAGCGCCCGACCCCATGCAGCCGTCCGAGCAGCTTCTCGGTCACGTCCGAAGAATGCTGGCCGAGCCGGCTCGCTTCGCCGAGGAAGCGGACGAGAAGCCCCACAGCCTACAGTCGACCGGATAGAGCACGGCGCAACCAGCCAGCGCCGCCCTGGAAAATGGGCTGCTCCAGCCGCTCCACGCCCGGGTCGGACAGACCGTGCGCAGATCGAAGCCTCGTTTCAGCCTGCTTCGCGCGCGGTATCGTCCGGAGCGGGAGACGCGTGATGGACGTGCGGGGATTCTGGAAGAGCGCGCAGGAGGAGCCGGACCGACTGGCCCTGGTGTTGCCGGACGAGCGCACGCTGAGTGCCGGTGAGCTGCTGGCCGCAGGCAACCGGCTCGTGCACGGGTTGCGCGCGCTCGGGCTCGAGAAGGGCGACTGCGTTGCAGTGCTGCTGCCCAACGGCGCCGCCAACGTCGAAGTGCTGGTGGCCACCATGCAGGCCGGCTTCTACGTAACCCCCATCAATACGAACCTGGCGGCGCCCGAGGTCGCCTACATCCTCGAAGACAGTCTCTCCAAAGCATTCATCGCACACGAGTCTTTCGCGGATCGCGCCGTGGCGGCGGCGGACGAAGCAGGCCTCTCGGCTGAAGCCCGCATCGCGGTCGGCTCGATTCCGGGCTTCCAGGATTTCGCAGCGTTCCAGGCCGCACAATCCGACGCCGTGCCCGAGGATCGCGTGGCGGGCCAGTTCATGCAGTACACGTCGGGCACCACCGGCCGGCCCAAGGGCATCCGGCGCCCCATCTTCGAGGTCGACCCGGACGTGATGGGCGGCATGATGGCCATGCACCTGGCGCGTTTCGACATCACCCCGGGCGGCGACCACGTCCACCTGACGACGTCGCCGATGTACCACACGGCGCCCTTCGCCTACACGTGGTTCTCACTCAACTTCGACCACCACGCAGTGCTGATGGACCACTGGGATCCGGAACGCGCCCTCCAACTGATCGAGAAGCACCGTGTCACCACCAGCCACATGGTGCCGACCCAGTTCCACCGGCTGCTGATGCTTCCCGAGGAGGTGCGCAACCGCTACGACGTCTCTTCATTGCGACACGTCCTTCACGCGGCCGCGCCTTGCCCCGCCGAGATCAAGCGCCGTATGCTCGAGTGGTGGGGACCGTGCATCTACGAGTATTACGGCGCGACCGAGGGTGGCGGCACGCTGATCAAACCCCAGGAGTGGCTCGATCATCCGGGCAGCGTGGGCAAGGCCTGGGAGGGCGCAGAGATCCGGATCCTCAACGACGGCGGCAAGGATCTACCGGCCGGCGAGCCCGGCACCGTCTACATGAAGCTGATCCAGGACTTCGCCTACAAGGGTGATGCGAAGAAGACGCGCGAGAACCGCCGCGACGGATTCTTCACCGTGGGCGACATCGGCTACCTGGACGAGGACGCCTACCTCTTCCTCTGCGACCGGAAGATCGACATGATCATCTCCGGCGGCATCAACATCTATCCCGCCGAAATCGAGGCGGAGCTCTTCGCTCACCCGAAGGTGGCCGATGCGGCCGTCTTCGGCATCCCCGATGACGACTGGGGCGAGCAGGTAAAGGCCGCCATAGAGCCCGCACCGGGCTGTGAAGTCGGGCGCGCGCTCGAGCGCGAGATCCTGGAGTTCTGCTCCGAACGCCTGGCCAAATACAAGTGCCCGCGCTCGATCGACTTCCACGACGGTCTGCCCCGCGATCCCAACGGCAAGCTGTACAAGCGCAAACTTCGGGATCCCTACTGGGAAGGCATTGATCGTTCGATCTAGAACCGGTCGAACAGGACCTTCACCGCGCCGCTGGAGCCCTGGTGGTAGCAGGACATGAAGGCGTCAGCGTAGTCGTCGAGGGAGAAGCGGTGGGTGATGATGGGCGTGACGTCGATCTGATGGTTCTTGACGAACTCGAGATACCACTCCATCGCGTGCTGGCGGCGGCCGTCCCATGCCTCGATGGCAAAGGCGTTTGAACCCGCCAGCACCAGCTCCTTGAAATAAAGGGGCGTCCACTCGAATCGCGCCGGCGGCTCAACGCCCAGGGCCACGATCCGACCTCGGGAGCGCGCAATGCGCACACCCACCTCGAGCGTCTTCGCCGAGGTCACGGTGTCGTAGATCACATCGACACCCCCGTTCAACATCGGGAGCCCACGCCAGGGCTCGCGCAGATCGGCCCCGGTCGCTTCGCCCACGGCCTCGATGATGCCACGCTCGGGTTTGTGGGGGAGGATCCGGTCGGCGCCGAACTGCTTGGCGAGCTCGGCCTGGTGCGCAAAGCGCGAGACGGCAAAGACCCGCAGGTCGGGATGGAGTTGCTTCAGGATCGCGATGGCCAGAAGACCCAACGTTCCGCAGCCATAGACCAGGGCCGTGCCATTGGACGGCGGCGGCCAGTGGAGGATTGCATGCAACGAGACCGAGAAGGGGTCGCCCAGTACGGCTGCTTCATCGCTGACTTCATCGGGAATCGGAATGCACTGGGACTCGTGGGCGGGAACCTGGCTGGCGAAGCCGCCCGTGGCCTGGCTGCTGTTTCCCTGGTGGATGCCGGGGGTGATGACACCTCGGGTGAAGTTCAGGCACTGGGCCAGCTCCCCCTGCTCACACCATTCGCAAAGCGGGAGTCCCCGGGTCACACACGAGAGCCAGGGATTGAGCAGCACGCGCTGCCCCAGCCGCGACGGATCCACATCGGAGCCGACACGGTCGATGTGCCCGACGACCTCGTGACCGAGCACCTGGGGGAACGAGATCACCGACGTCATCGGATTGTCGAGAGTCCCGTTCATGAAGACCTGCTTGTAGTCGCTGCCGCAGACACCGCACAAATCGGTGCGGATCGTGACCCAGTCCTGGGCCGGCAGCTCGGGATCGGGAATCTCGCGCAGCCGGATGGGGGCCAGCGGTCCCACGTAGGCGCGGGGCATCAGGCTTGCCAGGATCTTGGTCGCCGCCAGCCGCGGAAGATTTTTCTCGAAGACGAGGGCACGCACCGAGGAACCTCCTGTAAAAAGGTTGTTGTGGGTGGCCAGCTGGGACGTTGATTCCCAACGTGGGTCTCCGGAAGCTCGTGCAGCGCTGGGGTCAGGCCCTGGTGAGGAGAAGACAGCCTCCCAAGGGGCCGCCACCGGCAGCGGCCACTGCAACCTGCGGATTCCCCGGCACTTGGCGCTCGCCGCCCTCGCCCCAGAGCTGCACGCAGGCCTCGTGAATGAAGCCGTAGCCGTGCAGGCGGCCGGCCGAGAGCTGGCCGCCGTGGGTGTTGACGGGAATCTCGCCGTCGAGCGCGATGCGTTTTCCGCCTTCGATGAACGGACCGCCCTCCCCCTTGCCGCAAAATCCGAGGGCTTCGATCCAGGCCAGCGTGATGAAGCTGAAGCCGTCGTAGAGCTCCGCCACGTCGACGTCCGACGGCTTGAGATCCGTGCGCTCCCAGAGCATGGCACCCGCGTCGCGCAGGGCCATGCTGGTCAGATCGTCGAACTGGTCCCAAGACGGCCGGCCACGCAGCGCGCTCCCGACGGCTTCGACGCGAATCGGCGGGCGCCGACAATCCTTCGCGGCGTCGACCGCCGACACGATCACCGCCGTCCCGCCATCGACGGGCGCGTCGCAGTCGAACAGACAGAACGGCGTGGAGATCATGCGCGCAGCAAAGTAGTCGTCCATCGTCATCGGATCGCGGTAGACGGCCTTGGGATTCAGGCCGGCGTTCTTGCGGGCGTTGAGCGCGATCTGGGCCAGCTGCTCGCGCGTCGTCCCGTACACGTGGAAGTGACGCTGCGCGTTCATGGCGATCCAGTTGACGGCCGAGTAGGCCCGGAACGGCAGCGTGAACCCGAGCATCGACCCGTCGGCGCGAAAGCCAGCACCACCGCCTTCTCCACCGAGGCCGATTCCCTGGCGACGGCCCTTGCCCTGGGCCGTCGATTCCCAGACCGAACGGAAGCAGAGCACGTGTCGGGCCAGGCCACAGGCGACGGCGAGACAGGCATTGATCACCGAGCCCAGCTGACCCGGCAGTTCCATGCCGCCCGTGAACCAGTTGAGCTTGAGGCGCAGCGCGTCCTGCACTTCGGGAACGCCCGCACCGGAAAAACCAGGCTGACCGCCCATGGCGCCGGGATAGGTCGCGACTCCGTCGATGTCGTCCCGGCTGAGGCCCGCGTCGTCGATGGCCGCGATGCAGGCATCGAGGGTCAGCCCCAGCGGGTCTTGGCCGAGGCGACGTCCCACGTCGGATTGCCCCATCCCGGTGAGACACGCGCGGCGTTCGAGGATCTCCGTCACGACGCACCCCCGGCCGGCTCGAACACGGGAATGAAAACGTCCTCGTATTCTTCGAACAGCACTTTCACGGCCATCCCAATCCTCACGTCTTCGGCGGGGCAGTTCACGATGTTCGTCATCAGACGCAAGCCCGACTGCTCTTCGAGCTCGACGATCGCAATGCAATAAGGATGGTCGGGCGCCGGAACCCACTGCTGATGGTTCAAGGTGTAGGTCTGCACGGTGGCGCGTCCCGAGACGGCCTCGGGTGAGACGTTCTTGCCGAGACACTCGGGACAGATGGGGGCCGGCGGATGTACGTAGGTGCCATCGTCCTGGCAACGCAGGAAACGCAGCTCGCCATCGGCGCCGCCGCGCCAGAAGTGCTCGTTCAACGGAGTGACCCGCGGAAGTACGCGGAACGGTTTGTCGGACATGGGACAAAGCTACCAGACATCGACACGACGGGCGGGCATGGCCTAGCTTTCGCCCGTGTCTCCGGCCGTTCTCCTCGCCTACAGCGAAGACGTCTTCCGCAGACGCTTCGTGCTTCGAACTCGCGCCGTGGTACGAGTCGTCGCGGGTTCTGCGATCAGCCACGACCCCGACAGTCTACTGTCCGGCCTCGTCACAGAAGGAGCAGCCAGCACATGAGTGAAAAGGTGGCCTTCATCGGCCTCGGCGTGATGGGCCATCCCATGGCCGGACACCTGGCGCGGGCCGGTCACGAGCTGACGGTCTACAACCGGACCCGCAGCCGGGCCGAGCAGTGGCTCGACGATTACGGCGGCGCGTTGGCCGATACACCGGCCGAAGCCGCGGCCAACGCCCGCTTCGTCTTCTGCTGTGTCGGAAACGATGACGACGTGCGTCAGGTGACCCTCGAAGAGGGCGGCGCCTTCGTCGCGCTCGAAAGCGGCGCCGTGTTCATCGACCACACGACGGATTCCGCCGAACTCGCCCGGGAGCTCGACGCCGCCGCGCGCAAGCGCGGCGCGAGCTTCCTGGATGCACCCGTATCCGGCGGTCAGGCGGGTGCCGAGCAGGGAAGCCTGACCGTCATGGTGGGCGGCGAAGAAGCGGCGTACCAATCCGCGTGCCCCTTGATCGATGCCTACGCGCGCCTGACCAAACGCCTCGGTCCGGCCGGCAGTGGACAGCTGGCGAAGATGGTGAACCAGATCTGCATCGCGGGGATCGTGGAAGGACTCGCAGAAGGACTCCACTTCGCGCGCGCCGCCGGCCTCGAACCCGAGGCCGTCGTCGAGGTGATCTGCAAGGGCGCGGCTCAGTCCTGGCAGATGGACAACCGCTCCCCGACGATGCTCGCAGGCAAGTACGACTTCGGCTTCGCGGTGGAGTGGATGCGAAAGGATCTGGCCCTGGCGCTCGACGAAGCCGGGCGCAACGGAGCAGAGCTACCGGTTGCCCAGATCGTGGATGGCTTCTACGCCGACGTCGAAGCCCTCGGCGGCCGCCGCTGGGATACCTCGAGCCTGCTGGCTCGTCTAGAGGCACGAAAGCTGAAATCCCAAGGCTAAAAGCTCGTCGCTAACGGGCCGGACCGCGTCCCTGCCCGTCCCCGTCAGTCCTGGCGGTTGGCCCAGGACAGGGCCTGGTCCAAACGGTCGTTGCCCCAGAAGAGTTCGCCGCCCCGCTTCGGGGCGGGCGCGCCCGGCTCTGTGGTGGGCCCGCCCACGACGAAGCTGGGCGCGCCGAAGATGCCGAGCCCGACCGCCTGCTGGGTCTGCTGGTGCAGCGCGTTCTTGATCTGGGTCGAGCCCGCCCGCTCGAGCCATTCGGCCGACTCCTGACCGGCACCTTCGAGCACCCGCCCCACCACTGCGGGATCCGAGATTTCCAGGTCCTTGGCAAAGTTCGCCCGAAAGATCCCGGTGATGAAGCCAGGCAGCCAGCTCTCGTGTTCGGCCGCCAGTGCCACGCGCGCCGCGAGCAACCCATTGCGTGGAAAGACGCTCGGTCGCTTCCAGGGAATTTCGTAACCCGCGCAGAGTCGCTCGAGATCCCGCCACATGTATCGACCCTTGGCTGGGTAGATATTGAAGGGCGAATCACCCCATCCCTGCTCGACGAAGATCGGGCCGAGGAGAAACGGTCTCCAACGGATCCCGACGCCGGCATCCCGGGCCGCGAACTCAATCCGCGCAGCCGCGGGATAGCTGTAGCTGCTGGCAAACTCGAACCAGATTTCGACGATTTGCACGAACCCGGAACTCCTCGACTCCGAAGCATGGAGCCGATGTTTCAGGATAGGTTCGATCCGCTTCGGCGGCCCGGAGCTGCACGAGTCGGACCGGGGCGGCGCCTGCCTGACCCTCTGCCTCGTCATCCTCGTGCCCGGAGAAGTTGTTCCAGGAGAAGTGACACCCGTCACCGTTTCATCTCCACCCCCTGCCGATTGCAGTCCATTGAGGGGGAGTCCGTGTCCAAGCGCATCATCCTGTTGGACGCCGGCAGCGCCGGAATCAGGGAGCTGGGCATCCGGATCCAAGAGATGGGCTACCGGCTGCTGCCGACCAAGACGCCGGATCAGGCCGAGCGCCTGCTCGTAGAACACGGCAGCGAGATCGGCGCGATGGTGATTCCCGTCGATCTGCCCGCCTTCGACCTGGGGGCCGCCCTGCGCTTCCTGCGTCGTCTCGAGCCGACGGGCGAGCTGACCTTCGTGGCAGCCGGCTGCGGCGCAGACGCCGACGGCCGTAGATTGCTGCGGTCGGCAGGCGTCGAGCTGGCGCTCTGGAAGCCCGTGGACGACCACACGCTCCGCTTCCAGATCAACCGGGCCCTGGCCGAGTCGGAGATCGTGCTGGGCAACCGCCAGGCCCTGCGCGCCCCCACCGACTGGCCGGCCATCGTCTGGGCCGGTCAGCGACGCAAGCCGGCCAGGATCTATGCCATCTCGGCCGATGGCGCCTATCTCTCGACCATGCGGCCATCGCTCCCGAACGTGCCGCTTGGGCTGGAGTTTCCGCTGCCTTCCGGACGTGTCCGCGTCAACGCCCGCGTCGTCAGCACCAATGTTCCGGGCAACCTGCTGCGGCGCCAGCTGCCCCTGGGCATGGCCGTGCGCTTCGAAGACCTGCCGCGCGAGGTGGGCGGAGAGATCCACGACTGGATCCGCGGACGACTCGTCAGCATCGGGTTCTGATAACTTCGCAGCATGAACCGCGACCTGATGCTCGACCGGCTCGGCAAGGGCGGGGTGGAAGTGCTCGTCATCGGGGGCGGAGCCAGCGGCCTCGGCTGCGCCGTCGACGCGGCAAGTCGGGGCTTCAAGGTCGCGCTGCTCGAGGCCTACGACTTCGCCAAGGGCACGTCCAGCCGCAGCACCAAACTGGTCCACGGCGGCGTCCGCTATCTCCAGCAGGGGAACGTGTCGCTGGTGCTCGAAGCCCTGCGCGAGCGCGGGCTCCTCTACCAGAACGCTCCCCATCTGGTGCACGACCTGGCCTTCGTGGTGCCACGCTATCGCTGGTGGGAGGGCCCGTTCTACGGTGTCGGTCTCAAGATGTACGATGCCCTGGCGCGTGACCGGAACCTGGCGCCCAGCAGCTGGATGGATCGCGAGGAGACGCTGCGCGAGATCCCCAACGTCGAGCCGGAAGGGCTGATGGGTGGTGTTCGTTATTACGACGCCCAGTTCGACGACGCGCGCATGGCACTGACCCTGGCGCGCACTGCGGCCGATCACGACGCCATCCTTCTGAACTACATGAACGTCAGCCGGCTCACGAAGAAGCAGGGACAGGTGACGGGTGTGGTGGCTGTCGACCAGGAGACGGGCCAGGAACATCGCATCGCGGCCAAGGTCGTGATCAACGCCTGCGGCATCTTTTCGGACCGTGTGCGTCGGCTCGACAATCCGAGCGCCCCGCCGATGACGCGACCCAGTCAGGGCGTGCACATCGTGCTCGACCGCTCCTTCCAACCGAGTGACAGCGCCATCATGGTGCCGCGCACCGACGATGGCCGGATCCTGTTCGTGATCCCGTGGCTCGAGCGCGTGCTGGTGGGCACCACTGACACGCCCGTCGACCAACCGCAGCTCGAACCGCGGGCCTTCCCCGAGGAAATCGAGTTCCTCCTTCACAACGCCGGCCGTTATCTCGACCACGACCCGACCCGCGCCGACGTGCTCTCGGTCTTCGCGGGCCTGCGACCGCTGGTCCGCGACACGGACGAAGGAGAGGACACCAAGAAGATCAGTCGCGAGCATGTCGTGATGGTGAGCCCGTCGGGCCTGGTCACGATCCTGGGCGGCAAGTGGACGACCTATCGCAAGATGGCCCAGGACACTGTGGACGATGCCGTCTCGGTGGGCGGCCTGCACGGGCTTTCCTGCCGTACCGAAACCCTGCGGCTCCACGGCAGCATGAGCCCCGACGACCCGTCCTTTCCGAAGGAGGGATACCTCCAGGCCTACGGCACCGAGTTCGAGCAGGTCTCGGGCCTCACCGAGGAGAATCCGGCCTGGGCCGCACTCCTCCACCCGAACTTTCCCTACCGGGAGTTCACCGTGGTGTGGGCGGCGCGTCACGAGATGGCCCGCACGGTCGAGGACGTGCTGTCGCGCCGCACGCGCGCACTGCTGATGGACGCGCGGGCGTCGATCGAGATCGCGCCGCGGGTGGCCGAGATCCTGGCTGAGGAGCTGGGGCGCCCACCCGGCTGGGCCGAAGAACAGCTGAAGGCCTACCGGGCACTTGCGGCCGGCTACCTCATTTCCTGAGAATGCAGGCTAGAGTCTGGTTGCAACTCCCATCGAGGTGAACGTGACCACTGCCACCCATCTTCCGTGTGCCATTGCTCTGTGCGCGGTCACCTGCATCGGGTTCGGGTTCGGTTGCACATCCACGCCCTCCGCCACGACGACGGGGGTCTCACCCGCGGCGGCATCGGCGCCGAAGGCGAGTTCCGTCGTGCGCATCAACGACGACGTGAGCTGCGACAAGTCGGCGAAGCGCTGCGACTTCCGCGGTCTACCGAGCGTGGGCATCACGCGCGTGATCTTCGGCGACAGCGTCGCAAACGCGCTCCAGTCGACGTCGGGCCTGCCGATCTGGCAGTCCGATCCCATCTTCAACCCCGCCATCGGCCAGAGCTGCGACACCCTGTCGGCGGCGTGTTACGACCGGGAGGGCCCCAACGTGGCGCTCACCCGCGCGATCTTCGGCGGCAACGCCGCGACGCGACTCGACAAGCGCATGCAGCGGCCGGCCAAGGGGCGCGAAATCGTGAAGTACGGCTCGTCGGTGACCTGCGACCGTGACGCCGGCATCTGCTACGACCGACTCGGCGCCAGCGTCGGCTACACGCGCCTGTACCTCAGCGAAGCCCAGTCGAACGACCTCCTGACGCGCATGCGGCCGCACCGGAAGTAGCGCTGCGGGGACGGAGCCCCAGCTT
>Ga0209987_10000326_pt1 | contig 24776 bp, 20 predicted proteins | sample N074metaG_FD_182134 | JGI IMG/M metagenome (GOLD analysis project Ga0209987, IMG submission 182134) | Deep subsurface microbial communities from Kermadec Trench to uncover new lineages of life (NeLLi) - N074 metaG (SPAdes) (version 2) | ecosystem: Environmental > Aquatic > Marine > Ocean trench...
CTATTCACATCCTTATTTAGGTAACTCCACAATAAGGATGATGCTAATGTCTAGTAGTCTGCGCGGCAGAAAATATCCGGTACTCCATGTCGATTCTAAATGCTGCACCCACAATATGTCGTGGTCGCAAAAGCCAAAAATCGTTCTGCCGCACAGACTCCTAGCCCAACATTCAAAGGTGATCTACTGGCGCGGACAATGGTATAATAGGAGGAATACCGGTTAGGGCGACACGAATGATCACGAACCCGTCCCGCATCGTCTTTGCCTCGACCTATCCACCTGTAGTCTGTGGGATCGCCACATACACCGCTAGCCTCGTTCGGAACATGCCCAGTGATCGACACATACACCGCTAGCCTCGTTCGGAACATGCCCAGTGATCGAGTAACGGTGGTCGCCTTCGACCCCGACAAGTACGGGGCCCCGCTGGTGCCTGAACACGTTCCTGAAGAGCGCACTCGCGTCATATACGCCTTGGCGCGGCCCACCATCGACCCTTGTGATCTCATGGAAGCGGTGAAGAGCATTGGGTGCAACGACCTCGGTCGCACCGTGTTGTGGTTTCAGTACACCGAAGGCATCTGGCCCCGGCTGGCGGACCTTTTAAAGCGTATGGAAGATTTCCCCGTATACAAGGCAGCGTCGTTGCATTCGGTGCACTTCCAATCGCCTGAAACGCAGTGGGGCCTGCGGTTGTCAGAGTATCGGACCCTACAAGAGATCCTGCCGCGTCTGGACTGTGCGACAGTTTTCACACGTGGGGCTCGTAAAGCGGTCCAGCGTGCCTTTCCCCAACACGCGACCAGGGTGATGCTATTACGACACGCCTTGGAACCCGGGCCTACTCTTCCGCGCGATAAGACTCGTCGTCGCCTCGCTGGGTATCTGGCACAAGTTCGCGCAGCCGTTCGCCCGCTCGGAAGCGCACAGGCGCTGCTCGATGCTCTGGCAGATCCATCATGCGTCTTCGTCGGCTCCTTCGGATTTATCCAATGGGACAAGGGCCTTCAGATGGCCTACATGCTTCGCGATGCGCTAGAAGAGCACCTGCCGACGCGCCGAGTAGTCGGACTCGTGATGGGGTCGCTCCGTGAGTCCCATGACCGTCGCAACCAGGACGTACTGGCCCAACTGGAAGAGGCGGCTGACGGGAAGGACAGCTTCCTCGTAGTAGTGATGCCACCCGATCCGGTCTTCCGGATCTCTTTCCAGGCCGTCGACTTGAACGTATTTTGGCCAGATTCCCCCACGCAAAGTGGTCGCCTAGCACACGCCATCGGAATGGGAGCCGTTGTTCTTGGCCGCAACATCGAGGGTGTAGGCGAGGACTTGCGCGAGGCGGGTGCCTCAGTCTGCAGGGACTTCGACGAACTGGTGGGAGAAGCCGTCCGGCTTCTCACGGACAATACGCGTGTGGCTGCGGCCAAGGCGCGCGCGCAGAAATACGTCACAACCTATTCTTGGGCCAATCAGGGGAAGCGCCATCTTCAGCTCGCTGACGCCGTGGTGGAGGCCGGGAGCCGGCAACCCATTGGGACTCCCGTAAGCCCTTGTCTGAATTGAAGTTGCACTAGCCGAAGTCGTTTGATGGGGCATCGTGGAAGGGGCAATACGGCCATATCTACAGGATGGGCAGAATGAGTCGAGTGGACAAGTCCACCGAGCTTTCGCTTTTTGCCACCTGCGGCTCCCTTCAACTGATCCTTGAGCAAAGCGCTGTAACTCACTGATCACATTGGCCTGAAGGCCCCGCGACAGGTCGGGGGGACCCTTCTGGGGCCAAGCGAATTGTATTGTTTGGATATTTTTGCGCGGATCAGTGACTGAGGTACCGATGCATTCAACCGTGGAATGTACTTGAAATCGGGGCGGTCTTGAACTTGGATGCCGGTTGAATGTGGTGCTACCGTGACTCAAGAGAGTTCCGTAATATCCTCCACCGAAGCACGGGATGCGTTCTTGGCAGCCGGGCAGTTGTGTGCTATCCCCCCCAGTATTGGGTGTTTCCTTGCTAACCGCACAAGTACGCAGTCTAGTACGATATACTTGTACTAAGCTAATCTCAGGTTGTCCTAGCAGCCATCAATCGTAGGCTCGGAAATTGTATACAGTGAAGTTCATAAGCGAAATCTAGAATGAAGCAATCACCTGCCATGGAACTCTTTCGTCGGCACCCGGATAATCCCATCCTTAGCTCCAGCCACCTGCCCTACCAGGCAAACACGGTCTTTAATGCAGGTGCTACCCAGGTGGGAGACGATATTGTGCTCTTGCTGCGAGTCGAAGACCGACGGGGTATCTCCCACTTCAGTGTCGCCAGAAGTTCGGACGGGCTCAGCAACTGGCGCATCGAGGAGAGGCCCTCCATCATGCCGGACCCTGATTCCTATCCCGAGGAGATTTGGGGAATAGAAGACTCCAGAATTACCTACCTTGAGGAGAAAAGTCTGTGGGCCATCACTTATACCGCCTGGTCTGAGTTCGGGCCGTTGGTCTCCTTGGCAACCACAGTCGATTTCCGAGATTTCCAACGTCAAGGACCCGTTACGCCGCCCGAGAACAAGGACGCGGCGCTATTTCCAATACGCTTTAACGGGCGCTGGGCTATGCTTCACCGGCCGGTTGCCCAAAAGGAGGGTGCTGGCGCGCACATCTGGATATCCTTCTCCCCCGACCTGATACATTGGGGTGACCATCGGATGGTCCTCCAAGCTAGGAAAAATGCATGGTGGGACACCTCCAAAATCGGCCTCGGGCCTCCGCCGCTGAAGACGCAGGACGGCTGGCTGATCCTATACCATGGGGTCAAAACCACGGGCGGCGGTATAATATATCGTTTAGGTTTGGCCCTTCTGGACCTGAACGATCCCACCCGTGTTATCGCCCGGTGTGACGAATGGGTGTTCGCCCCAGAAAAGGAATACGAAGTTTCCGGTGACGTCGACAAGGTCGTGTTTCCTTGTGGATGGGTGCCTGAAGGCGATCACTTGCGCCTCTACTACGGCGCAGCCGACAGATATATTGCGCTCGCAACCGCGAGTGTTTCCGAACTGCTGGCGTGGCTCAAGCAGCACAACGTCTATTGATCGGATCGAATACACATGTAGCAATATCTCTGCCCTGCCGCCCAGTCTGCAGTCCCAGTATGGCCTGCTAGCGGGTGAGCAGGGTGGGGAGTTGCTGGAACTGCCGTTGCTGTCTCCGCGTGTCAACCGGCTGTTTCTCCAGGGAAAACTTGTGCTCGAGGGGGGTGCCTCAGCGGCGACCTGACCGAGATCCGCCGGGGCGTCGGCCGTTTCTCGTCGAGGGGCCTTGCTCAAGGTGCCGGTCCCACAGCGGCGGAAGGTGCTGGAAGACTTTCTGATTACCCATCTGGGCAGCTTCGAGCTGCTGCGTTCGGAGGTAGAAAATTTAGGTGAATAGGAATTTCCTTTTTGCAAAGGGATTTTCACTGTTTCTCCACAAACAAAGAGGAAGTTTCGGGAGAATGAGGGAGATCGAATGAATCAGCCACCTACACGAACAGAGAACGAGGTACCTGGATCCTTTGCCAAGCCAAAAACAGGTTTATCACCATTGGCCACACGACGGGTTATTCCTGTTCCACTTGGATACAAGAATTTCAAAATTCGAGTGTGCTACTTCTCGCTAACCGCTCAGCCAGCCCTGTAGAAGGGCCTTGATCTGGTTCCAAAAAAGCGCGCTTAGGAGCGCGACAGTGAGCAGAGCGGCCAGCAGGGAAACCAGGCCGACACGAGCCCAACGAAACCCGCCGTATCCAGTCTGACGTAGAAAAAGGGTTACCAGGTCGCGACGTTCCTTGCGTGCCCCTTCCGGCAAGTGGGGCGTGTGGCTGAAGAGGTAGCCCAGGCGTCGCGTCATGTACATGCGGAAATTCACCGCCCAGCCACACGCCTCCAACAGAGCGCTCATGTCCCGCTTGCGCAGCTTGTTCCAACCCGAAAGTGCACTGAACAGGGCCACCACCAGCACCAGGCTCAACAAGGCAAGGCCGGCTTTCAGAAGGCTGATCTGCGAAAGTGTCCTGATCAGGTAGACCAGCGAGGAACCGACAGCGGCGAAGGCAACGCCGCCGACCAGCAGCATGTCGCGCATGCCAGAGCTGGAAGGGGGTGCCGCTCCCGCCGATGGCCCCTGGGCAGGCTGCTGGAGCGACTCGCCTTTTTCCATCTTCGTGGTGATCTCGGTGGTGGCCTTCTCCAGAGACCCGGCCCGGGTGCCTACAAAGGCTTCAACCTTCTCGGATAATAGCTTTTTGGCTTTCACAAAAGGCGACTTGATGGCCTCCCACAGGCTGATGGGATTCTCGACCATATCCACCACTCGTGCGTCCCACTCCTTGCCCTGCAGATCATAGAAGATACCGCGCTTGCCAATTTCGAGGGCCCCCTGGCCGCCAGCCGTGAGGGCGGCAGCAATCTCGAAACTCCGCCCCTGCTCCTGGGGCATGGTGATCTCGGCGTACACCAGAAACATCTTGCTGGTCTGGGCGATCTTCTTGTGCTCGGCGCGGTTTCGGACCTTCATGGTAAAGGCAAGTTCACGGCCGTCAATGATCAGGTCGCCTAATTCAAACAGGGCACGGCGACTGGGGTCGTACAGCGCCGAGAAACTTACAAAGTTGTTGGCCAGTTCCAGGAGCCAGCGCTGGTACAGGATGAGCTTCTCCAGGTCAGTCACTTGCTTCACCTCATCCTTCACCGCCAGATCCTCCAGCAGCAGCTGGAGAAGTCTTTTCTGAGCTGGACCATCTAAGTGTTCTTTCAGCGTGGTCTCACTCAGCTCACCTACGCCATCCGATGGCTTCTCCGCCTGCCACGCACCATAGGGCTCGAAGATGGCCTTGACCTGCTGCCAGCCGGTCCGCGAGAGAGATTCGTGGGAGTCCGGCTGGGCACGGGCAAGGACCCGCTTTTGTAATTCCTCCATCTGATCCTGGTAGTACGGATTGATGGGGCCCTGCAAGTTCAACACACCTTCAGCATTAGGCGTTTGCAGCGGCGCTTGCACGAGGTGTCTTTCCATGGCCCCGAGGTCGGAGCCGTCCAGGTTCTGGAGATCTTGTTCACTCAGGCAGATCCGTTCGGCGGTGCGGGCATCGAGCTTTACCAGGTCGCACTGCCAGAAGAACTGTTCGATCTTGGCATCGAGTTCAGCCGTGAGCTTCACGGCGGCCGCCGTGTCGTCATCCCAGGGCAGAATCCCTGCCGCGCCGTCATCTTCGGCGAGTGCCTTCCAGGCCAGGTGCTTCCTCGCACCATCCAGGAATTGGCGCAGGTGACCTTCGTTGATGCCCTCTGCGCCGCTGATATCCTTGGTACTGCCCACCTGCTCGAGTACGTCCTTTGCCAACTGTGCCGCAGCCGGATCCGAAACGTGCTGGGGGGGGAGCACCCCGTCGCCGTTGGGAGGGGTCATCCCGTACGTATTCCGAAAGATGCGCACCTGTTCCAGGCTGATCTCGTCCAACTTCTTCACCTTCAGTTGTCCCAGGATATGGATCGCGGCTTCCTTGAGCTTCCGGCCCTCCTCGTGGCTGGTATCCAGGTCCGCGAGGCACAGGACGTCCGAGGAAGCGGCCATTCGGTCGCCTTTCGCCATCATGCGGAAAATCCATCTCACTGCCGCCCGCAAATGCTCGGCACGGATGGTCCCGCTGCCGTCCTGATTCAAGTACTTGAGAAACGCGGGATCGCACTGTAGGCTTTCGATCTGCACGCTGGTGGCAGCCCAGCGAGCTGGGTGGAGCTGGTGGATGAAGGCAAGATCCTCAGCGCTCTCGATGCGCAGTTGGTGGATCCCGCCGTAATTTCGGAAGACAATGGGCTTCATAACGCACATTCTACTCCATTGCAGGGAATGTAAGGCAGCACCAGCTTTGAACAGGTCCAGGCTCGGGCCGAAGTGAGGCAGGTCCAAGCAAAGGAGACCTCCACAGCGGGTGAACAACGAGTGACCAAGCTTCTGTGATGGGCAGAGAGCTTTTCAGAGTCCCTATAAGTCATTGAAAGGATGGTACGCCCGGCAGGATTCGAACCTGCGACCTACGGATTCGAAGTCCGGCGCTCTATCCAAGCTGAGCTACGGGCGCGTAGTTTGATACCGAAAAACGTATGGAATAGGCGATGGCCAATGGTGCCCGAAGTCCTATTCAGGCGCTTCCTGGCCTCGTCAGAGGACTCAGCAACCGACACAACCGTTTGCAACTCTTGAGTATAACTTCCGAGAATCCTCAATCGGCCTTCCATCACAACGAAAAACAAAGACGGATTGTACCATGGTCCCGCCATGGTTTCTCCTTTCTCTCATGTTGTTTTTCTGTCGCTCTTGATCGTCTAGAGACCTTTATCGAACCCATAAGCAAGACGCACAAGAGTTAGAATCCTGTGAGGGTCTCCCTTGTGAGGTTTCGAGTCCCTCCCCGAGCACGCTTCTGACACGCGTTTCAGCCAAATTGAGACTCCCCGACTCACCCCGAATATCCCTCAATTGTGGCTGAAGTGCCCGCGGCAAACTCACTCCAGCTCACTCAAACCCAAACAACTGGACCAAGCGCATGTTGAAGATTTCCTAGTGGGCCGAGCTCCTCCGGAAGTGTGAAGACGAGGTGGCCGTAAGGAACGTCCAGGAGACCGGTGTTTTGCCGGTGTCAACCCATGGTTCGATAGCAGCCATCTTGTCGAACCTGTTTGTGCCAGGCCCTTCGGCGTGGCGGCTGCAGCGTCAATGGCCGAAATGTGGGTCAGGCGCCCGGCGAAGGGTTGGCGCGAGACAGCAGCGCTAGAATCTCTTCTCCGTACGTTTCCCGCCGCCAGGGGCCGAAGTCTGCGCGCCAGTTCGGCGTGGGTGAGCGGGGGACGGCGAGCGAGATCCCAGAGCGCCGTGCGCGGAAGGATGACATCCGACTCAACGCCGCGCGCCCTCGCCCTGTTCTTGCGCCAGGTGTGCAGGCGGTCGTACCGGTCGCGCACGTCGTCAGGCTCGCGATCGGTCTGAGGCGCCCTTTGGGGCGGGGCGTCGAGTCCCTCTTGGATGGCCTGCAACACGCCATGGGCGTGGCGGCGGATTTGCTTCGGCGTCATTCCGGACAGGCGCTGCAGGTCTTCGGTGTGGGTCGGGGCGCGGAGGACGAGTTCCATCAACGTCGCCTCTCCCATAATTTTAAAGGGTGGCCGGTCCCTGCGTGCGGCCTGTTCTTCGCGGTACGCGAAGAGGAACTGAAGGACAGCAGCCCGTTCCGGCGTGAGGTCGCGCGCGCCCTTGACGGACCAGAATGCCGTCGGGTCTGGACCCGCGTGCGCCGAGTCGCCACCCACTCGCGCCAGCCGTTCAAAGTCCTCGTGCGCCTCCGGCCAGCGGCCGGACTCCGTCAACGCCTGGAGCTGTAGCTCGCGCAATGCCACAAGATAGTGGGTGTCGAGCCGCGCGTAGTCCAACTGTTCCGCCTTCAGGGGACGGCGTTTCCAATCGGAACGCTGATACTTTTTGTTCAGCTTCACGCCGAAGTGGGTGTCGAGAATGGCGGCGAGGCCGACCTGCGACCATCCGAGTGTGCGGGCAGCGCTCATGGTGTCGAAGATGTTCGTAAACTCGAAGTGATAGTCGCGTTTGAGGCAGATGAGGTCGTACTCGGCGGCGTGGAAGACCTTCTGCTGGTTCGGATTGGCAAAGAAGGGCGCGAGCGGACTCAGATCAGGCAGCCTGATTGGATCGACGATGTAGTCAGCGGCGGGGGTGGAGAACTGGATGAGGCACACGCACTCGCGATAGGCGTGAAGGCTGTTGGATTCAGTATCGATGGCTACGACCGGATAAGGTGCAAGAGCGCGGACAAGCCGACCGAGGCTGTCTTTGTCAGCGACAAGAATCGGAGGTGGCAACGAGGACCCATACATACCTCACGTATTATAGGGGCTCCGGTCCCTTTGTCGCCAAGGGTATCGGAATCCCCGTCAGGCCGGACCCGAATCGCCTTGAGTACAGTCCGAGATACTGTCAAGTTGAGCCGGAGTCAGGTACCCTTGACCTTGCCCCCTGGAACGAGCCCAACGTGTATCAGAGACACCAAGAAGAACCTCTCCCCGCCGATCAACCGCCTAGAATGGAGAATGGATGAAGACCTGTAGCACATGTGGCAATGAGATACCGGACGATGAGTGGAAATGTAGGTACTGCGAAAGCTACCAACAGCCTGGGCGATCGTCACGGAGAACCGGTGAGGAAAAGATAAAGACGATCAACCTTAAGAAAGGGATGCCGTTCGTCGATGAAGCGTTAGCCACCTTGTCTCTTGAGCTGGAACTAGCACGATCACAGGGGGTTAAGATCCTCCGGATCATTCACGGATATGGCTCCTCCGGCACTGGAGGCAAGATCAAGCAGGCGGTCATCCAGGAACTGGCCTTCCTCTCTCGTGCCAGGAGAGTGCATGCCTATGTTGTAGGGGACCGGTACTCAGAAAACACCAGCCAGGGACGAGACCTGCTGAGCCAATTTTCAGGTCTCAGGTCTACATTAGTGTCCGATCGTCACAATCCAGGAATCACCTTCGTTCAGCTCTAAACACAAGTGAACTCACTCTAGCCCGGACTATGCATAAATTCTCTACTGCAGCGACGAAATCATCCGCCCTGACTGCGTTGCGACTCCTTCAGCCTCCTCAGCGTACCATACAGTACGCTTGCGGGGGCCTCCGACCCGCAAGCGGGTGCCCCCGCCCTAGTCAGGTCGGCGCTTTCGGCGCTTCGTGACAAGAACCTATGCATAATCCGGGCTGGCCAACCCAGGCCAAAATGAGACGGTCATTGCACTGTCAGTTATGACAGTTGTCGATTCCTTCGCTGCTGGTTAGGCTTGATCGTATCGTCTCCGTTGCTGGAACAGTCTCAAAATGGGAGGCTGTTCTCATGAAAGATGAACCTAGGATCTGGCTGTTTCGCGCGGTGGCTGCAACAGATGGGATCGCTTCGGCACCATCCGTCGATTGTGCCTGACTCTGCATAAACTGGACAAAGCCATGACGGACCATCGCTGGTTGAGAATTTGACCGATTCAGAACTGATTTGAGTGGTTGAATCTCAGATGAATCAGATATTTGACACGCCCGAACAAAGATCATGGAAGCACTAGGTTACACGGTAGTCGCCTTTGGAATACTCGCATTCGGGCTGGTATCGGCGCGGGCGGAGAGGAGCATGATAACGCCTCCCATGGCCTTTGTATTCTTTGGCTATCTGGTCAGTCAGGAGGCTCTAGGGCTGATCCGATTCAGCTTCGACGGTGAGTTGGTCCGTCTGGTTGCGGAACTGGCCCTGATCCTCATTCTGTTTACCGATGCGTCCCGCATTGATCTTCGGCTGCTCTGGAAAGAGCACCACCTGCCTGTTCGTCTACTGGCGATCGGACTACCCCTCACCGTCGTTGCTGGGGCAACGGTTGCGGTCGTTCTATTCGAGACCTTCAGTATTTGGGAAGCCATACTGTTGGCCATCGTTCTTGCACCCACCGATGCCGCGCTCGGCCAGGCCGTGATCAGCAGTCCACGTGTACCCGTACGCATCCGACAGGCCCTCAACGTGGAGAGTGGCCTTAACGATGGAATTGCCTTGCCCTTCTTGCTCATTTTCCTGTCCGCTGCCACGGCTTCAGCAAGCCTCGTGGAGGATGCTACCTACTGGTTAGTGTTTACCGCCAACCAAATCGTATTGGGCCCAGTTGTCGGTATTGCGGTGGGTTACCTGGGCGCCAAGCTTTTGCAGTCGGCCAACCAGGCTGGCTGGATCAATGAAGTGTTCTTGAAGTTATCTGCTGTTGGACTCGCCCTCTTCGCTTTCGGTGCCGCCGAGCTTTTGCATGGCAATGGTTTCATCGCTGCCTTTGCTGCCGGATTGATGATGGGAAACGTAGCGCGGGACATCTGCCCGAAGTTGTATCAATTCGGAGAGGTGGAAGGGCAGTTGTTAGCCCTCCTGACGTTCATGATCTTTGGTGGGTTGATGGTCCCGGAGTGGCTCGGTTCGGTCACCTGGACAACCGTGATCTATGCTCTGCTGAGCCTGACCCTCATTCGTGCCCTACCGGTGGCGGTCAGCCTGGTGGGGTTGAAGCTGCAAGCAGTGACCGTTCTCTTTCTGGGCTGGTTCGGGCCACGCGGGATTGCCTCGATTCTCTACGCCTTGTTGATCCTTGAAGAATCAACTATTCTGCCCACGGAGACACTGCTCCCTACCGTGACGCTCACCGTTCTGTGCAGCGTGTTTCTTCACGGTCTTACCGCTCATCCCGGGGCCATAGCCTACGCTGCTGCTCTGGGGAGTATGCCGGAAACAGAGCTGCCCGAGCATGAGGAGATAGTGGAGATGCCACTCAGGCTCTCCACTATGAGATGAAATGGTTTGTTCAACAACAGGAGGAAATCATGGAATTAAGTGAGAAGCAACTCGACATGTGTGAGACCAGCCAGTGGGATTTCTCCGATCTTAATGCTCTATTTCTCAATTGTACTCTGAAAAAGACACCCGAAATGTCCCATACTCAAGGCCTCGTCGAGATTTCTAAGGCCATCATGGAGAAAAACGGCGTTTCCGTGGAGGTTGTGCGCCCCGTCGACTACAACATTGCCTATGGAGTCTATCCGGACATGACCCAGCAGGGCTGGGAGCAAGATGATTGGCCCCAGATTTACGAGAAGGTCAAGGTAGCAGAAATACTGGTGATCACGTCCTCGATTTGGCTGGGTGAAAAGACTTCAGTGTGTACCAAAACCATTGAGCGGCTCTATTCCAATTCCGGGGATCTGCATGAAAACGGGCAGTACATTTTCTATGGTCGTGTCGGGGGTTGTCTGATTACAGGCAACGAAGACGGAGCCAAGCACTGTGCCATGAACATTCTCTATTCCCTCCAGCATCTCGGCTACGTCATCCCGCCTCAAGCGGATGCCGACTGGCTGGGACCGGCAGGACCGGGACCCTCTTATCTGGATCCCGGATCGGGAGGGCCCGAGAATGATTTCACCAATCGCAACACCACATTCATGACCTGGAATCTGCTCCACCTTGCGCGAATGATCAAGGATGCAGGCGGGATTCCAGCACATGGCAATCAGCGCTCCCAATGGGACGCGGGTTGCCGATTCGATCATCCTAATCCCTTATATCGGTAGAGCAGTGCCCTTGACGGGGCCTCTTCACTAAAGGAGTGCTGGTCACGGCCAGCGCACGGAAAGAAATGGTAACCCCCGCACAGAAACCGAAAAACGCCTCCGATCTGTTCATCCAGGCCCTGGAAAATGAGGGTGTGGAGGTCATTTATGGCGTGCCTGGCGAAGAGAATCTGGATTTTTTAGAAGCCTTACGCAAGTCAAGTATCCAGTTAATTCTTACCCGTCATGAGCAGGGAGCAGGGTTTATGGCAGCGACCTACGGACGGTTGACAGGTAAAGCCGGCGTGTGTCTTGCCACCCTTGGACCAGGAGCAACGAATCTTATGACACCGGCAGCCTATGCGCAGCTGGGAGCCTTCCCCATGATGATGATCACGGGGCAGAAGCCTATTAAAAGCAGTAAGCAGGGACAGTTTCAGATTGTGGATATTGTTGACATGATGCGTCCGCTAACCAAGTACACCCGGCAGATCGTCAATGTGAACATGATCCCCAGTATGGTACGCGAGGCTTTCCGCCAGGCCGAGGAAGAACGTCCCGGCGGAGTGCACCTGGAATTGCCGGAAGACATTGCAGCCGAGAAGGTAGATGCAGACACCCCACCGGTGTTTGAAATCAGCAAGCGGCTCCGCGGCGATGCCAATCAAACCGTCATCAATGATGCGGTTACTCTGATAAAAGAGGCAAAGCACCCGTTGCTTCTCATCGGTGCAGGTGCAAACCGTAAGCGGAGATGGAAAGCCCTCTCGGAATTTCTTGATCAAACCGGTATTCCGTTTTTCGACACCCAGATGGGGAAAGGCGTGGTCGGGGAATTACACCCTCTGTTTATGGGTACCGCGGCCTTATCGGAAGGGGATTACCTGCACTGTGCGATCAAGCGGGCGGATCTGATTATTAATGTTGGCCATGATGTAGTAGAAAAGCCTCCCTTTTTTATGGAACACGGGGGTGCAAAGGTCATTCACATCAACTTCAAATCGGCATCCGTCGACAACGTTTATTTCCCCCAATTGGAAGTGGTGGGGGATATCGCAACTTCCGTGACACGCATTGCGGAAAAGGTCGGTAAGATCAAATCACATGACTTCGCTTATTTCATGCAAGTGAGGAAACACTTACAAGAACATATCCATTTTGGAGAGGATGACGACAGCTTTCCAGTGAAACCACAGCGGATGGTCTGGGACGTACGCAGGGTCATGCTGGACGACAGTATTATAGCGCTGGACAACGGCGTTTATAAGATCTGGTTTGCCAGAAACTATCCTGCTACTCAGCCGAACACCGTACTGCTCGATAATGCCCTGGCAACGATGGGCGCTGGCCTGCCCTCCGCTCTAGAGGCAGCACGATTGTATCGCGATCGGCGCGTCATGGCGATCTGCGGCGACGGCGGTTTCATGATGAACAGCCAGGAGATGGAAACTGCAGTGCGCTTGAAGCTCAATCTTGTGGTGCTGGTACTGCGTGATAATTCCTATGGGATGATCCGCTGGAAACAGTATAGCATGGGCCTGCCTGATTTTGGTTTGCAGTATGGCAACCCTGATTTCCCAAAATATGCAGAGAGCTATGGAGCGCATGGTCATCGGGTGACACGCACCGAAGACCTGGTGCCCTTATTGGAACAGTGCTATCAGGAGGGCGGAGTACACCTGGTTGAACTGCCCGTTGACTATTCAGAGAACCAAAAGGTGTTGGTGGATGAACTCAAAGAAAAGGTATGCCTGCTATGAAGGCGCACACACAAAAGAAGACAGTCCTGACGCTTGACGTCTCATCACCCTTCGATGGGTCGCTCATTAGAACCATCCCCATGCAGGGTTCCGACGATGCTGAAGCCATGCTGGAAAAGGCTGTTGCATGCTATAGGAACCGTGATGGCTGGCTGGAGCATCATGAGCGTATTGCTATTTTAGAGAAATTAGCCATATCCATTGAATCCGAAGCCGATGACTTTGCCTTGCTCATTGCCCAAGAGGGCGGCAAACCGTTGACGGATGCTCGAGTGGAAGTGGCCCGTGCCATCGATGGCATCGGCCTGGCCATCAAGGAACTTTCCCAGGTCATGCGGGGGGAAGAAATTCCTATGGGGTATACCCTTGCGGCTACAGGGCGTACTGCCTTCACCACCTATGAGCCCATTGGCGTGGTCGTAGCGATTAGCGCCTTTAACCACCCGCTCAACCTGATCGTCCACCAAGTCGTGCCGGCCATTGCAGTGGGATGTCCGGTGATTGTCAAACCTGCACAGACCACCCCACTGAACTGCATCCGTTTTGTCGAACTGGTCTATGAGGCCGGGTTATCCGAGGAGTGGTGCCAATGTATCGTGTGTGACAGGAACGTAGCAGAACAGCTGGTGACGGATACACGCATTCACTTTTTCACGTTTGTAGGATCAGCCAAAGTGGGTTGGATGCTGCGCAGTAAATTGGCGCCTGGCGTACGCTGCGCGCTGGAGCACGGAGGAGTGGCCCCGGTGATTGTCGATGACACGGCCAGTCTGGACACGGTGATCCCCTCCCTGCTCAAAGGTGGGTTCTATCATGCGGGGCAAGTCTGTGTCTCCGTACAGCGTGTGTTTGCAGCAGAATCCATTGCCACAGACCTGGCTCAGCAATTGGCAGAGGGTGCAGGCAAACTGAAGGTGGGGGACGCCACTAAGGAGGACACCGAAGTGGGGCCTCTCATCCTGCCAGGTGAAGTGGAGCGGGTGCATGCCTGGGTGACAGAGGCGGTTGACAATGGTGCCCAGCTGCTGACAGGAGGCAAGAAACTCAGCGATACGACCTATGCGCCAACAGTGCTGTTCAACCCACCCATGGATGCCAAGGTCTCAACGCTTGAAATTTTTGGACCGGTCGTGTGCGTGTACGATTATCAGGATCGTGGTGAAGCGATAGATCGTGCCAATGGTTTGGATATGGCCTTCCAGGCTGCTGTATATACCAACGACCTGGCGGTAGCCAGGGATACGATCAAGCGCCTGGATGCATCGACTGTCCTGGTCAATGACCACACTGCATTTCGCGTAGACTGGATGCCCTTTGCCGGACGGCGCACCTCCGGTTATGGCATCGGCGGCATTGGCTACACCATGCACGACATGGTTCAGCACAAGATGGCGGTGTTTAAATAAACGGGACCCAGAGCCCTGTGGTACAGCACCCATACAGGTTTAATATCCTACCCTGTTTCTACCCCGGAACCGCCCAACAACAGGAAAAACCCTGAAACAGCTGGACCTTACAAGAGGTGACGGTTTGGATTCCTGGGGATTCAAAGTGCGGGTTAGGGAGGCACAATTGAATATGGGGTGGGCGACGGGGCTCGAACCCGCGGCCACAGGGACCACAACCCTGTGCTCTACCAACTGAGCTACGCCCACCATAGCAACTCTCGTATTGTAGTGTGTCCCGGGGCCGAGGAGCAAGCGAAGCAGCGGACAACTGACCATCCAAACCCCCTTGACCTGGAATTTGGAGTATGGAACCTGAAACCCGCGCCTTCTACGCCCGATTGTGAGAAGATTATGGGCACAATGATTGACCTTGATCATCCTGAAATTGGGTTTGCGGTTGGTGCCTTGAAAGAAGCCGCCCAACTGGCAAAAAGAATACAGCGGGAGATGGCGCCCACCGCCCTGACCAAAGAGGACAAATCACCCGTTACGGTGGCTGATTTCGCTGTTCAGGCTCTGTTGGGGCGATCACTGGAAATGGCTTTTCCTGAGGACACCCTGGTGGCCGAAGAGGATTCGGCAACGCTCCGCGGTACCCCACAGCAAGAAATTCAGAACCAGGTGCTGGAATCCATCGCCCACAGCGTGCCTGACGCCACTTTGGAACAGGTTTACCAGTGGATCGATCGAGGCGGCAAAGAATTCGGCCATCGCTTCTGGACACTGGATCCCATTGACGGCACCAAGGGTTTTTTGAGGAACGACCAGTACGCCGTGGCACTGGCCCTGGTGGTCAAGGGTGAGGTTCAGATTGGCGCTCTGGCATGCCCCAACCTGGGGGGTGGCTGCCTGATCATCGCCGTACGTGGACAAGGGTGCTGGAGAACCCATTTAACCGGTCCTGAAGGGTTTGAAGAACTCCGGGTCTCTGCATGTGAAGATCCCGCCCAAGCGCGCCTCCTGCGATCGTTTGAGGCTGAGCACACCAACTTGGGTCAAATGGATGAACTGATGCAGGCCATAGGAGTCAGTGCCCAACCTGTGCTCATGGATAGCCAGGCTAAATATGCTGTCCTGGCCGAGGGAACGGGTGACTTGCTCTTTCGTCTTCTCTCCCCGACCTATCCGGATTACCGGGAGAAAATCTGGGACCAAGCCGCGGGCTCTCTGGTGATCGAAGAGGCAGGTGGACGGATCACCGATCTGGATGGGAAAGGTCTGGATTTTTCAGTGGGACCGCTCTTAACCCAAAATCGAGGAGTGGTTGCATCCAACGGTCATTTACATGAAGCGGCTCTCAAGGCCTTGCGGGCGCACTGAAACAGTCGGCGGTCAGTGAAGATAGCCGGAGAATTCCGTTTCAAAGTCAGGGTAATAGGTGGAAATCACGGTGATGTCAAAACTGGTCAAAATTGACTCCTGGGGTTCCCGTTCCAACAGGAACTCGAAGGCCGCATGTACGCAACTTTCAGGGCTCACCTGACTTCCAGTCAGCTTCTCGTAAGTGAACTGGGTCATGGTGACCTCATGCTGAGTTTCACCCCCGCTCCCTTTTAAGGTGACGGTGAACCCAAAGGGATCCTCATGCTTGGTTTGTATGACCTTGACCCTGCTGTGTTTGCTCACAATGTGATTCTTTCCCGAGCCAAAATTGTAAGGGACCAGGGCCCTGTTTGCAAATATCCTAGCCTGGCCCCTAGCGAGCTATCCGGTCACATAGAAACTGGGAAAGGCTCTCAAAGCGCAACCCACCATCAGCAAAAAGCTGGCCGCTATCAGAAGCGGCAGAGAGAGGGCCTGGTTGCGAAGGTACTCGGTGATCTGCACAGGATTCCTTTCCAGGCGATCGATCTGCCGGGAAACCTCTCTCAACTCCTCGACGTGCATGGCATTAAAGTAGTCTCCACCCGTCTCACGAACCGCACCCGTCAAAGAGCCCAAGACCGATTCAATGGGTACACCCACGCCCACAAAGTAAACTCGGGTCTTGTTTTGACGGGCCCTTTCCAAAGGACGGTCGGGTTTCCGTCCGTAGTTGTGTTCCGCATCGGTAAAGACGATGATGGCCTTCCCTTCTCTGTCCCTCTCAACGCCAAAAAAGGAGAGCAGATCGTTGGAGAGGCGCAGACCCTCTCCAACAGAGGTCAGACCTTCGCCGATGAGCGTATTCCCATCCACCATCTCGATATATTCAGAGAGAACCTGGTGGTCAGTGGTCAGCGGATTGACCAGGTAAGCGTTGGCCGAGAAAACCACCAACCCGATCCGATCCTGGGGTCGACTGCGGATGAAGTCCAGAGCGACCTGCTTCACCGCCTCCAGGCGAGTCAACCCTGGATCGGAGAAGGCCGAGACCGTTTCCGACGGGCCCTCAACGCTTTTTTGCATGCTGGCAGACAAATCAATGCAAAGAACCAGATCCAAGGCACGAACGGTGGTCTGCCTCTGCCCGATCGGCAATACCGGCTGAATGAACACGCCCACAAGGAGCAAGATAGTGACCCATTCGATCAGACGGGGAATGTAGAGCCAGAAAGGAGGCTTTTGAAAACCGAAACCGGCGAAGCGATCCGCCAACGGATGCTCCACAGATTGGCGCCAGAAGCGGTTCCGAAAGAGCAACACCACGACCGGGATCAGCACCAGCACAAGAAGGTCGGGACGCAGAATCTCGATGGGGTTCATGGCGACTCGAGTGATCTGGATTGGACCAGATTCACCGCCTGTGAGCAAAGATCTTCCAGGTTGGCCGCGGGCCGATTCGCACCCTCAAAAAACAAGCGATCGCAGAGTTCCAGAAAGGTTTCCACCTGTGATGCGAATTCCGGATCGGTGCTCCCCAGCAACTCCTCTCGAACTTCTTCAGGGGTCAGTGCCTGCGACAAAAAGTCATACCGGTATTGCAGGTAACGGCGTACCACCTTGGAGACCTCAAGATAAGGATCTCGATCTTGGCCTTCTGAAAGTCCCTTTTGCTGCACCTGGCGAAGAGAATGCAGGGTCTCCTCCCGCAATCGATCCAGTCGATCGGGCTGCTCATCTTGCTTCTGCCTGGTGTAGCGAACTCCGACAATGGTGGACCCAGCCACCACCAGAAGCAGCACACCTGCAGAGAGAACCGGCAGAATCAGATTGCTCCTGGGGAAAGGCACCAATCGGACGGGATCGCGCAGGCGGTCCCCTTCCCCCAAAAGTGTCGATTGCAACTGAATCCGCTGGGACGGCACCCTCAAAACCCTGGCTGGAATATCCTGCTGGGTACCGGCCTGAGACAACGACCCGCTGGGATAGTAGAACAAGTTCAAGGAGGGGATCTCCATAACTCCCGGCGGCTCGTAACAGACCAGGGTGAGAACAAGATCCAGGAGCGTTTCCTCTCCCACAACCTTCTGGTCGATCCGAAATTCGACCAGTTCGAATGGACGAACAACCAGCCTTTCTTCGAACTCCTGGGTCACGAAGGAAAATTCGTTGCTGTGTCGAACCGAGATTCTGTACTCAAAAACATCTCCCACGTAGATCGCCGTCTTGCTGAGCAGGGTCACCAGATCAATGGGGGAAGAAGGCTCTTCCTCCTCACTTTGGGGTGCTCCCCAACCCAGGCTAAAAAATAGACACAAGAACGGAATCCAAACGTATCTCATGAAAGCCTTCTCCGTCGAAGGAAATGTTCCAGTAAGCGATCGACAAAATTCTCATCCCCGGCGTCGATCCAAAGAGAATCGAGATTCATCGAATAGAACATGGAGGTCAAGCTCTCCTTTCGGCGCTCGATCTCCCGCTGGTACTTGTTCACATTCTCTTTGGACCAGTAGGACATCCGGCGGTGACCACTCTCGGAATCCTCGATCAAGTGCAAACCCGGGAGCTGTGGAATGGCTCGTTCTAGAGGATCCTCAATCACCACCGGTATCAAATCGTGGTGCCGGGCCAGATAACCCATCTGCGGGTTTTCAAACATCTGCTCAAGAGAGATGAAATCACTCAAAAAGAAAATGAGTGAGGTTCCCTTGATTCTCTTCCGCAAGGTTTCGGCAATGTCGTCAAACCGGGTGAGGCGGCGGGAAGAACGAGAGTGCGGAATGAGACGAAGGATATCCCAGGTCACCACTCGACTCTGCCTGGGTGCCAGACAAGACTCCACCTGGTCGGAGAAGCTCAAGAAACCCACTTTCATGTGCAGTTGAGAAGCTGAAAATCCCAGCACCGCCGCGACCTCTGTCATGACTTCCGACTTGCTGCGTTGGCCCGATCCAAAAAACATGGAGGAGGAGAGGTCGCAGACCAACCAGACATTGACCTCTTTTTCGGCCACAAACTGCTTCACATAAGGATACTGGAATCGCGCAGTGACGTTGCAGTCGATGCGCCGAAAGTCATCCCCCCGCTGATATTTCTTATGTTCGCTAAACTCAAATCCCGTTCCCTTCAGAGAACTCTCGTATTCTCCTAGAATATGGGCCTGAATCCGTTTTCTGGTGTAGATCTCGACGAACTGCAACCGCTCCAGAAGCTCATCCGAGCTCTTTAGCTTTTCCTGGCTAGTCATAGAGAGCAACATGTCTAAGCATCTCACTAACGATTTGCCCTCCACTGACACCCTGGGTTTCCGCCCTGATGGTGCGGATGATGCGATGTTGGAGAGCTTCCACGGCGATCGCTTTCACATCTTTGGGCAAAACGTAGTCCCGTCCGGCCATGAATGCATGAGTGCGAGCCAGGGCCAGGACATGCTGGAGAGCGCGCGGTGAAATCCCATGAAGCACCATCTCCCGCACCACGGCCGGGCCACTGTCCTCTTCCCCGCGGGTCATTCTGCCCAATCGGACTATGTATCGATGCACCTGCGTCTCCACCGAAACCTGGCTGGTGAGACTCTGGATCTGACTCACTTCCTGGGGAGTGATCACGGGAAGAATCTCCTGTTCCACCAGCCGCATTTGAAGAATCTTCTCTTCATCTTCCGGGCCCGGGTAGGGGACTACAATTTTCATGGAAAAGCGGTCCAATTGGGCCTCCGGCAAGACATACACTCCTTCCTGCTCCAGTGGATTCTGGGTGGCCAGCACCCAGAAAGGCTCGGGCAACCCAAAGGTTTCTTCAGATATCGTTACCTGGCGCTCCTGCATGGCTTCCAGAAGGGCACTCTGAGTCTTGGGAGTACCCCGATTGATTTCATCGGCCAGAACAATGTGAGCAAAGATGGGTCCCTTCTCGGTGGTGAAGGTGGCAGAGGAGGTCTCATAGACCCGTGTCCCGATAATATCTCCCGGTAACAGGTCGGGGGTGAACTGGATCCTTTGAAACTGGGCATCAATCGCCTGGGCTATGGCGGTGACAGCCAGAGTCTTTGCCAGGCCCGGAACTCCTTCCAAAAGCACATGTCCACATCCGGCCTTCTCTCCACCGCTGCCCTTGAATGAATAGGGAATCTTGGAAAACAGCGCAATCAGAAGCTTGTCAATCAGACCGGATTGCCCGATGATCACTCGCCCGATAGTCTCGTGAATGGCCGCGATCTGAGCTTCCGCTCCTTCCCTGGTGAGAACCCCTTCTTGCTCCACTTTCACCCCTAGTGCCTCGTCCCAGGAATACCATAACATTTGTGGCGAGCGCGACGGCGTCGAGTTCGCGAAGCAACGACGACGCGATGTCTGTGTGCATCGCGGAGGAGGAGGGACAAAGAAATCGATGCCGTCCCGCCGCCACCCTTCGGGCTGATGGGGGTTGCGGGCGACCTCTGTGTCGCTCCTCGTCGCCGATGTCCCTGCATCGCCTCCTCCTCGCTCCTTGATCTCACCTCGCAAGCCCCATCAGCAAATGTCATGGTATTCCTGGGACGAGACACTAATACCTCAGCGTCAAAACCAGTAGTTGGGAAAAAAAAGCACAGCCAACGAAATAATAAAACATCGCTTGTCTGGAAGAGCCCACCTGATAACCCGTGATTTCGCGCTCCGCCTTCAAAATGGATTCCAAGGCAGATTCCAACTCCACTCCCGAACTGGCTTGAAAAAACTTCCCTCCCGTTTGCAGCGCGATCTCCTTGAGGGTGTCGACGGTCAGCTTGGAAACCAGCCGTACTCCATGGTCATCCTCAAGGTAACCCGGCTTCCCCTCCTCGTCAATCAGGGGAATCTGCCCCCCTTGCGTAGTGCCCACTCCAACCGTGTGAACCCGGATGCCGCGCCTGGCAGCCTCCTGGATCGCTGTTTCCAGGCTTTCTCCGTGATCTTCGCCATCGGAGAGCAGGACCAACAAATTCCCGGTCTCGGGTCTGAGGCGATCGGATCCTTCCCTCTGATCATGTTTTTCCAGAACCTGAAGGCCACTGCTCAGGGCAACTCCGATATCGGTTCCGTACAGAATTCGCCGATCGGGCCGCAGGAAGTCCAGGTAAAAAAGAAGGTTCTGGGGATCTGAGGTTAAATAGGAGAGGATGACACTTGATTCCGAAAAGGAAACCAGACCAAAACGAACCACTTCGGTCTCCCTCTGAATGAATCGGTGGATGACCTCTTTGGCTCTCTCAATCCTGGACGGCCAGACATCCTGGGTATTCATTGAGGGTGAGGCATCCAGAAGGAAAACCAGATTTTTCCGCCGAAACTGAGGGTTTTCCGTAATGCGCAGCAGGTAAGGGTCAGCCAAGGCCACGGCCAGAGAAATAAATCCCACGACAACCAGCAACGCTGCCAGAAAATCTCGCCGATGCGGAGGCAGAAGCGCCGAAAGGGACGGTTTGGCCCACATCTTGCGGATGCGAACTCCGGTTGAAACATATCGACTCAGGAAAAACCAAAGAAGGGGCAGCAGCACGAGCAGCCACAGGTAAACCGGTCGGTCAAAATACATGGAATCATTTCCTCATCTCAGGAGGAAGCACTTTCTTTCGCCGCGGCATGTCGGTTCGCACCTTGTCCAGCAACAGCTCGATCTCCTCTTCTGAATGGGAATCGCCCTCCTGGAATTGGGCCAGAAGCTCATTCACGTACTCGTAATTGTATTTGGCATCCCAAAAGTCGGCATCCCAGCGCAGAGTCTCCAAATATTCCTCTCGACATCGCACTAACGTATCGATCAGGTGTCCATCCGGTTGGTTCAGGGCCTGAGCCATCAAGAGATTCCCCATCCAAAAGTGATATTCCGGTTCGCTGACCAGAGCAGAGAGGGAACCCTCACCTCTCAAGAATTCCAGAGTTTGATCGTACTCGCCTAAAACATAGCCAATCTGAATCAGGTTCAGGACAATGCGAACTCGATTTTCCTCCACCAGGAAGCGGGGCAAAAAGCTCAGTTCCCATCCCGAGAAGACCTGCTGGAACTGCTCTTGAGACTCTATATAGCGGGTGTCCGAGAAGGCAGCCTCCGCATCGGCCAGACGGCCCAGCCAAAGCCCGTAAATCACCGGAATAGAGAGAAGAAGTATCAGCCCCCCCAAAAGGAAGACAGGCAAGATTCGCTTCATCGGTAACCTCGATTGTCGCTTGAAGAGACCTATTAAAGCTTGCAGTGATTCTCCAAGTCAAGCTAGTGTCTCGCCCCAGGAATACCATGACATTTGCTGATGGGTCTTGCGAGGTGAGATCAAGGAGCGAGGAGGAGACGATGCAGGGACATCGCCGACAACGAGTGACCCGCAAGCGGGTGCCCCGAGGTCACCCGCAACCCCCATCAGCCCGAAGGGTGGCGGCGGGACGGCATCGATTTCTTTGTCGCGAAATCGACGCCGTCGCGCTCGCCACAAATGCCGTGGTATTCCTGGGACGAGACACTGGACAAGCCCATGCGAATATCATTGATTTCAAGCCCCATCCGTAGTAGAAACTCACAGACAAGGCCATCGGAGGGGGAAAACAGGCAGGCAAGGTTGGAGTTTATGTTGAAGAATCATTATCTGAAGTCTCATCACATCGGGCTGATGCTTTGTTCCTTTGTTCTGGCCATATCCATTGCCGGGGCATCCCAAGGTCCGCAAGGGGGAGTGCTTTCGGGCCAGATTACCGATCAAACAGACTTGGCCGTGGGCGGTGTGCAGATCCGCCTGCGGGGACTTTCAACGGCGGTGATTCGGGCCAGTCGATCGGGCCAGGATGGAAGTTTCAGCATTCAGGACTTACCCCCTGATTCCTACCAGGTCCGTCTCAGCGCGCCTGGATTTAGGGAGCACGCCGAGGTGGTGCTCCTAGGAGAGAATCAGACCCTGAATTTGAACATCCGCCTGCGGGTCGCCCTCTTGCCCGAAACGATCATCGTCACCCCCACCGGCAACGAGCGGAGGGTGGGAGACCTGGCGGCTGCCGTCAGTGTGCTGAATGAAGAGGACATCCACCGCTCGCCGGCACTGGCGCTGGATGATGTGCTTCGCCAGGTTCCGACTTTCAGTCTTTTCCGTCGCACCAGCAGCCTGGCGGCACATCCGACCAGCCAAGGAGTTTCACTACGGGGTATCGGGCCCAGCGGCGTGAGCCGCACCCTGGTGTTGCTCGACGATATGCCTTTTAACGATCCGTTTGGAGGATGGGTGTATTGGAGCCGCGTTCCCTTGCTCAGCATTGACCGGATTGAGATCGTCGAGGGTCCGCACTCCAACCTGTACGGAAACTACGCGATGGGAGGGGTCATCCATATCCTGACCCGGCGACCCGAAAAAAGAACCCTGGCCATGGAAGGGCGCGCCGGCAATCGGGAGACGGCAAAGCTGGATTTCTTCGCCAGCGACGTGTGGGGTTCCTGGGGATTGTCCCTGGACGGAAGCCTCTTTCACACCGACGGATACAAGATCGTCGCCCCGGGCCAGCGAGGCTCGGTGGATATAGAAGCCAATGCCAAACACCACAATTTTAACCTCAAGCTCGACTACACCCCTTCGGCCAACTTCAATTTTTTTGTTAAAGGAAGTTACTTCAGCGAAGAACGCAGCAACGGCACGCCTTTGCAAAATAATGATTCCCAGTATCGATTCCTGGGAGGAGGAGTGCGCTTTCGTACGCCCGACAACAGTGAGTGGCAGGCCTCTTTTTTCTCTCAATTTCAAACCTTCGGCAGCACTTTCTCCGCCGTCGCGGCGGATCGGAATTCGGAACGACTGGCCCTCACCCAGGAGGTTCCTACTTACGGCTATGGGGGGTTCACCCAGTGGTCCAAATCGGTGTCCAGTTCACACCTGCTCTCGGCCGGCTTTGACTGGAGGTGGGTAGACGGCGAGAGCCAGGAGATCGTCTATATCCGCACACCTCCCGTACCGGTCCGTTTACGCGATGTCGGTGGCCGGCAGCGGGCGGTGGGAGTGTTCCTGCAGGACTCCTGGACACTGCTGCCCGGCTTGCAGGCCCTGCTCAGCGCTCGTTTTGATCACTGGCGAAATTACGATGCAAGTCGGGAGGAGCTCGCCGTGTTTTCCGGGACAGAGACCCGGGTGGACTTCCCCGACAAGGACAACGGCAGAGTGAGCGGACGCATCGGGTTGTCCTATCAGGTGACCGATTCCGTCTCCCTTTGGAGTGCTGTGGGCACGGGCTTCCGTACACCCACCCTCAATGAGCTCTATCGGCAATTTCGCGTGGGCTCTGTGACCACCCTGGCCAACTTCGATCTGGCTCCGGAACGTCTGAAGGGCGTCGAAGGGGGTGTAAACCATGCCCTCAACGACAAGCTTTTCTGGCGTGTGACCGGCTTTTGGAGTCGCCTCAAGGATCCTGTCTCCAACGTGACCCTCACTCCCACCCTCCGTCAGAGGCAAAATCTGGGCCGAAGCCGAACCTGGGGGCTGCAAACCGAGTTGGAGTACCGTCCCAGTAGAAGATGGCTGTTTGCGGGCGCTTATCTCCTGAATGATTCAACGGTCGAGAGCTTCCCTGCTAACCCCGCTCTGGAGGGCAATCGACTGGCCCAGGTGGCCAAGCACAAGTTTACCCTCCAGGCCGCCTACTGGCCCAGGTGGCCAAGCACAAGTTTACCCTCCAGGCCGCCTACATGAATCCACAGGTCGTCGATGTAGCGCTGATGGGAAAACTGATCGGACCCCAGTTTGACGACGATCTGAATCTCTTTAAGCTGGGCAGCTACTTCGTGCTGGACGCCACGGTTTCCCGGCGCCTGGGCGAAACCACCGTGGCCTTTTTAGCCGTGGAGAATCTCTTCAATCGGGAATACCCGGTTCGGAGTAATCCCGCCAGTATCGGAACCCCGCTGCTGATCCAGGGAGGGGTCCGCTTTCAAATCCGGGGGCGTTGAGAAGTCGTCTAGAAGTCGAAGGAACGGGTCCACTTCAGCATAAACGATCGACCCACCAATCCCGAATTCAACTCATCGACATTCCTCCCCTCGTTATAGATAAAGAAAATGTCATCGCCGGGACGATAGATATAGTTCAGGCGAAATCGGAAGCTCATGAAGTCA
>Ga0209987_10000327_pt1 | contig 24763 bp, 24 predicted proteins | sample N074metaG_FD_182134 | JGI IMG/M metagenome (GOLD analysis project Ga0209987, IMG submission 182134) | Deep subsurface microbial communities from Kermadec Trench to uncover new lineages of life (NeLLi) - N074 metaG (SPAdes) (version 2) | ecosystem: Environmental > Aquatic > Marine > Ocean trench...
ACAATTTTACCAATTTTATGGTCACAACCCTTAAATGACTTTCAATTTCGATTAAAATAATGAATTCTAGGAACCACAAGTATGCTCTATTACTTGTGGCCGTAGTAGCCATTACAGCAATAGGTGCAATGTCACAGGCATATGCACAAAGTATTGATGATGGTATGGACGGATATGTTAAAGGAACCAGTGGAATTTACACAGGTAACCCTAACGAATGTTGGTTTGATGACGGTGAAGGTGGCATGTTGCCATGTATGGTAGATACAGGTGATATGGCATGGATGCTAACAGCAACTACATTAGTACTCATAATGTCCCCAGGAGTCGGATTCTTTTATGGCGGTTTAGCCAGATCAAAGAATATCGTCAATGTACTCGGCATGACCTTCATGGTTATGGGATTAATGTCAGTACAATGGGTTCTATGGGGATACTCGTTAGCCTTTGGTCCAATTGACAATGATGCAAACTTATTCATGGGTAATCTTGATTATGTAGGTTTCAATCAAGTTTCTGCCTGGGCACCATTAGGTGAACCAGGTCCATGTGGAGACACGTGGTCGGCAGCATACCAAATGAATGCCTTCAAAGAGGGAGATGTTTGTAGTCAAGGTTGGCCAGGTACAGTTCCACATCAACTATTCGCAATGTTCCAAGCTACATTCGCAATAATTACACCAGTTCTGATTATTGGTGGATTAATTGACAGAATGAAGTTTAGTGCATTGATAGTCTTCATGCTCATATGGGGAACCTTCGTTTACGACCCAATTGCACATTGGGTTTGGGGAGGTGGATACATAGGAGGAGGAAGTCTCGACCTTGATCCAGATCTATCACCGTCATACGGATTAGACTTTGCTGGTGGTACTGTAGTACACATTACTTCAGGATTCTCTGCATTGGCATGTGCCTTAATTCTTGGCAGAAGATTAGGATATGGTAAAGTGCCAATGGAGCCACACAACATACCCTTGGTTATACTTGGTGCATCCCTTCTATGGTTTGGATGGTTTGGCTTCAACGCAGGAAGTGAAGTAATGGTAGACGGCATTACGGTAAGCGCATGGACTGTTACAAATACCGCAACAGGTATGGCTGTAATTACTTGGATGTTAGTGTCATGGGCACATACAGGAAAACCAAGTGTTGTAGGAGCCGCATCTGGCGCAGTAGCGGGATTGGTAGCAATCACTCCAGCTTCTGGTTGGGTTGGTCCTATGGCGTCATTAATAATCGGTATTGCAGCTGGTACAATTTGTTACGGTGCTATCGCATTCAAGAATGCACGAAAATGGGATGACGCATTAGATGTATGGGGAGTACATGGAATGGGTGGTCTTACTGGTGCAATTCTGACTGGTACATTAGCTAGTCCACACGTTTGGGATACCGGAGACGGTATTGGCGCATGGACAGGCACCGCAGAAGGAATGGAACAGCAAGCAATCAACATTATTGCTGCGTTTATCTCAGTAGGTTATGCCTTTGGTGTTACCTTGATAATCGTGAAAGTAATGGATGCCGTTTGGCCTGGCGGAATCAGAGTCACTCCTAAAGAAGAGGAGATTGGTCTTGATTTGGCACAGCACGGAGAAAGAGCATACGTAAACGAATAGAAAACCTCACTTTTCTTTTCTTTTCTTTTTGAAACAAATGAATTTACACGTGAACAAAATCTAAATTAATTATGTTAATCACTACATCGGAATTAGAATCAAAACTTGAACAATCAACATTGTTAGTAATCGACACTCGTTCATTTAATGAATATTCAGAGGGACATGTTCCAGGATCTGTCAATTTAGATCTCTTTGCATTTCATTGGGTAGATACAACAAAACAAGGAATAGAAAATTTTAACAAACAAATGGAGATGATTTTTTCGTTTGTAGGGATAAACTCTGAAAAGAAAGTTGTTTTTTATGATAATGTCTCAGGTATGTTAGCTGCAAGAGGTGTTTGGATGCTAGAATATTTTTCACATCCAGATGTACATATGTTAGATGGCGGCATGAAAAAATGGAAAAAAGAAAACCGACCAATCGAGACAAAACAGAATGCATCTCAACCCTCAAAATTTTCTGGAAAAATTAATCCTGAAATTATTTCCAATTATGAATTTATTTTAAACAATATTGATACGCTAAAGATTATTGATGCAAGATCTGATGAGGAATATAATGGAACTATTGTAAGGGCAGCACAAGTAGGACATATTCCAAAATCTATCAATATTGATTGGAATCTAAATATCAATGGTGAGGGAACTTTCAAATCGGATGATGAACTATCCAAACTTTATCAAATACCCAAAGATTCTGCGATTGTGACTTATTGTCAAGGAGCCTATCGTGCTGCCAACACGTTTCTTGCATTAAAGAAACTTGGTTTTAAGAATGTCCGTGTATATCTAGGCTCTTGGGGAGAGTGGGGAAATAAACTAGATTTACCTGTGGAAAAATAATTCATCTCAACCCTAAATAGATTTGAGCTTTTTGATATTATGAAACAAATTAAAAAAACTATGAACTGACTATCATTAATCCAAAAATTGCAAATCCAAGAATAACGAGTGCAGGAATTAAAGTTATTATGAACTCTTTTGACATGAATTTTCTAATTTATACTTGGTAATAATCGTTAATATTTCCTTTTATACAAAATTTTATTTTATCTTCAAAAATTCTACTCTTTCTTATTCTTCCAAGAATAAGAATTGTAAACGATCTCTGGAACTAATTGTTTGAAGGGTTGAGAACCACCATCATACCATTTTGTAAAGAACTCATAGAGGTGAAGCCTAAGAGACTGTATGTAAACAATCAGGCCTTCAATCATCATTATCCCTATCTGTCCTCCTATGATAAGTATAAGAGCAGTTGGTGAACCAAGTCCTCCCAAGTTTTCAAAGGCCTGGTTTACTGTAAGCAAAAGAGCTGCATGTACTAGAAGCATAATTCCTAATCGTGCATAACTGATTGAATGCGCTAGACATTCAATGGTTTTTCCAAGTAAAACCTCCATTATAACACTTACCATGTCACCACCATCCTCTGGATGTTTTTTGTTATGTTTTATTCCACCAATCATCATCATTACAACACATGCAAGTATGATAATAATTGAAACTCTAACAACTATCCATACAACTGCCCATTCTCCAACAAGTATCGAGACCCAAGGAACAGGTTCTGTGTGAATCCTGGAATACATATTCATTACATCATATCCAGAACCTATTGCTCCCATCATTACGCCAAAAACTCCCAACCACATGATCATATTAGGAATAGCTTCAAAGATCAGTGCATCTTTATCTTTCCTTTTTGCATAGTTGCGAATACGTAAAAGAAAAGCCCATCCTAGATGAATAACTCCTAAGAATAATGACACTTTGAGAATCATGATTACTTGATCAAATGTTAATTCTGCTACACTTATTGCACCTATCAACCACGAAATTGAATGAAGTGGCCCACCTTCATGTAGCAAAGCTTCCATACCTGCCAAGTGTTCTATATGAAATCCAAACGCTTCTCCCTGAAAAATTCCTGCAACTGCACCAGCACCGCCAGACATTGCTAGTAACATTCCCCATCTTGATAGAGTGCCCTGACCTTTGAATTTGAACAATAGGCCTAAACACATTAACAATAATCCATGACCTAAATCTGCAAACATTAATCCATAAAATATAGGCCACATGAGTGCGATCATCCATGTGGGATCAAACTCTCCTCGTTTGGGAATTCCTTGGCTATTAGTAATTACTTCATATGTTCTAACCCATTTGGGATTATCTAAATAAACAGGAAGATTTGAAAGTGTCTCTTCCTCTTTAATTTCTTCAGTTATTGACATCCACTGACTTGTTACTTGTTTGAATTTTTTTTCCATTTTCTTTGGAATATATCCTTGTATAACTGCAAAATTTTTAGTACCTCCCGGTTTACGTAATGTTTCAAGAACTTCTTTCGCTACAAACGCATTTTCATGCAATGTTAGAATTTCACCACGAATTTTTTTTGTGGTAGAGACTAATTTTTTTGAAATAGATTTTTGTTTTCCTGTTAGCTCCTTTATCTTTTCTTCTGCCAAAGAATATGCTTCACTTGGAATCTGAGGAAAATCTTTAGGTATACTAAAAGGATTAGAATTAAGGGCTCGCATAACTTTAAGAATTTTTTCAGAGTCATCAATATCAGAAATTATTATAATCGCTGATTTTTCTTTAGATTTTAAATCATATTTGAAAATTGGGATGCCTTCTAACAATCGTTCAATTTCACCATAATCAGAAGAATTAATGACAAATAGATTTGCATAAAAATAATTCAAAGACCCAAACCCACTTAAATCAATTTTCAGATTGTTTACAACCTGTAATGTTTCTTTTAATGATTTGAATTCTTCTAAAGAGTGACTGATCTCTGAATTTTCTTCTAACAATTTAGCTGCTTTGGTGATATTATCTGGAATGTTCTCCAGATCTGCAACCATATCTTCAATCTCATCAATTTCATAATTTTTCTTTTTAATTACAGTCCCTTTGAAAAGAATCTCCATGATGCCAACTCGTAGAGGAATATTCAATCCCTTGATCACCTCTTCAATAAATTGTTGTGTTTTTTGTGCACGTAAAAGAAGATCATCAATTTCAGGAGTAACTGTTTCATTTTCCATCTCCATTTTATGAAACCATTCAAACTCAGTTAGACGTGAAATTGCTTTTGGAGAATCAGTTCTTGGAAGTATAACACTGCCCATTAAAAGTTCTGCAACAGCCACACTTCCAACGGCGACTGTTACATTATAATATCTTTCTAAGTCAAAATTAAAAATATGACTTTTTTTGAATTTTTCCATTTTCTCCCAAACATTAAAATCTATTATGAAATGAGCAACTCGTGTTGACATCTAATTCCTCATTAGAACAAGCTATTGACAAAATTCTTGAAAAAACAGAGAAAGAAATTCTATCAGATCTTAAAAATTCAGGTTTAGACTCTAAACAAACACTAGATGATTCTCTTACTAAACTTGAACAGGAATATGATAAAATTATCTCTGATGGCAACAAAGAAGCCGATAAAATTGAAAAACAAATTATTGGAAGTTCCGAACTAGGGACCAGAAACAAACAACTAACAACTGTAGAAGAATCAATCGATAAAGTATTTACAAAAGCACTAGACGAAATTGCAAATGCTGATCGCAGTGGCGATTATTTAGATTTAATTAAATCCCTCTTTGATGAATCAACTAAAATCTTAGGTACAACAGAAATTGTTGTTTATACGAACTCTAAAGATAAAGATATAGTTCAATCATTGCTATCTAAATATCCTGGAGCTGAACTTTCATCGGAAACAATTGATTGCCTTGGGGGCGTTAAAATAAATTCTAAGGATGGTACAATGGCATTTGACAATACAGTTGATGCTAAAGTTGAAAGATTGAAGCCTTTAATTAGGAAAGAAATTTCAACCAAATTCGGAGTAGGTAATTAGCATGGCAGCTCGGGGTAGAATTGTTTGGGTAAGCGGTCCGGCTGTTAGAGCCGATGGAATGTCTGATGCAAAAATGTACGAGACTGTAACTGTTGGAGATGCTAAACTTGTTGGTGAAGTTATTCGACTTACAGGGGATGTCGCATTTATTCAAGTCTATGAATCAACAAGTGGATTAAAACCAGGTGAGCCTGTAATTGGTACTGGAGCCCCACTTAGTGTTTTTCTAGGTCCAGGAATTATAGGACAAATTTATGATGGAATTCAAAGACCTCTAAGAGAATTATCAAAAATTTCAGGTTCCTATATTGGAAGAGGTATTACAACAACCCCGGTAGACATGACTAAACATTATCACTTTTTACCAACAGTAAGCATCGGTGATGAAGTTTCTGGTGGAAGTATACTTGGTACTGTTAAGGAAACAGACCTAATTGAGCATTCCATTATGGTTCCACCTGACCACAAGGGAGGAAAGATTACAAATATTGTAAGTGAAGGAGATTATAATTTAGAAACTGAAATAGCAACCACTGAGAAAGATGGCCAAACCACTTCTCTTAAGATGTATCACAAATGGCCTGTTAGAAAACCACGACCAATCTTAAAACGACATGATCCTACAGTTCCACTTATAACCGGACAACGAGTAATTGATACATTTTTTCCAATTGCAAAAGGGGGTACAGGTTCTATCCCAGGTGCCTTTGGAACAGGAAAAACCGTAACCCTACACCAAATTGCAAAATGGGCAGATTCCCAAGTTGTTGTTTACATCGGATGTGGCGAAAGAGGAAATGAAATGACAGAAGTACTTGTCGATTTCCCCAAACTCAAAGATCCAAGAACTGGAAAACCACTTATGGATAGAACAGTTTTGGTTGCAAACACAAGTAACATGCCAGTGGCAGCAAGAGAAGCAAGTATCTATACTGGTGTAACAATTGCTGAATATTATAGAGATATGGGTTATGACGTTGTACTGGTAGCAGACTCAACTAGTAGATGGGCCGAAGCCCTCAGAGAGATGAGTGGACGTTTAGAGGAGATGCCTGCAGAGGAAGGTTACCCATCATATCTTGCATCAAGGTTAGCAGAATTTTATGAAAGAGCGGGTCGTGTTAGGGCCTTAGGAAGTCCAGATCGTGATGGTTCAGTTACCATAATTGGAGCAGTATCACCATCAGGGGGTGACTTTACCGAACCAGTAACAACTCATACAATGAGATTTATCAAAACTTTCTGGGCTTTGGATGCAAAACTTGCATACTCTAGACACTATCCATCAATTAACTGGATGAATAGTTATTCTGGTTACTTGGCAGACATTTCAAAATGGTGGGCAGAAAACATTAGTGATGACTGGCTTAGTCTTAGAGGTGAGGCCTATGCTGTTTTACAAAGAGAAGATACCCTAAAAGAGATTGTCAGACTCTTAGGTCCTGAAGCGTTACCTGATGAAGAAAAAATAATTCTTGAAGTTGCTAGGATGATAAAGATTGGTTTGTTACAACAAAACTCTTTTGATGAAGTTGATACTTACTGTAGCCCAGAAAAACAATTTAAATTACTAAAACTACTTGTTGACTTTTACAATAGAGGACAACAAGCTCTTAGAGAAGGAGCAGCATTAGCTGATATTCGAGCAATGCCAATTGTTGGTTCAATACTAAAAGCAAGAATGGATATCAAAGATGATCAGATAGCAAAACTTGATCAGTTAGATCTCGATATGCTAGAACAATTCAAAAGCATTACAGGAGTGAAAATTCAAAATTGAGTGCCGAGGGTGGAGTTCAATACAGCAAGATTGCAGAAATCAAAGGTCCACTAGTAGTGGTTGATGATGTTTCAAGTGCAGCATTTGATGAACTTGTAGAAATTGAAACAAATGAAGGCGAGAGAAGATTAGGCAAAGTTCTTGAAGTTGGAAATGGTAAGGCAATTGTACAGGTATTTGAGGGAACAACTGGATTATCCATCTCAGGTACTAAAGCAAAATTTGTTGGTAAAGTCATGGAGATGCCTGTATCAAAAGAGGTACTCGGAAGAGTCTTTGATGGTTTAGGTAGACCAAGAGATGGGTTACCTGATCCAATTGCTGATAAATTTATTGATATTAATGGTCAACCAATGAATCCTGAACAGAGAGAATATCCAAAGGACTTCATTCAAACTGGTATTTCAGTAATTGATGGAACCATGACCTTGGTTAGAGGACAAAAACTTCCAATATTTTCAGGGTCTGGTATGTCTCACAACCTTCTTGCAGCACAAATTGCCAGACAAGCAACCGTAGTTGGGACAAAAGATGATTTTGCTGTAGTATTTGCAGCAATCGGTGTGCAATACAGCGAGGCAGAATATTTCAGAAGGAGTCTTGAAGAATCTGGTGCACTAAAACGAAGTGTTCTTTTCCTAAATACAGCAGATGATCCGGCAATTGAAAGAATCATTACTCCACGTGTTGCACTAACAGTTGCCGAGTATTTGGCATTTGACCTTGGAATGCATGTTCTAGTTATACTAACCGATATGACAAACTATGCTGAGGCATTAAGAGAAATTAGTGCAGCGCGAGAAGAAGTGCCAGGAAGAAAAGGTTATCCAGGTTATCTTTACACTGACTTGTCAACAATTTATGAAAGAGCAGGAAAACTAAAGGGCAAAAAAGGAAGCGTTACACAGGTTCCAATTTTATCAATGCCTTCAGATGACATTACTCACCCAATTCCAGACCTTACAGGATACATTACAGAAGGTCAAATTGTTCTTGGTAGAGATTTGTTCAGACAAGGAGTTTATCCGCCTGTAAACATCTTGATGAGTCTTAGCCGACTGATGAAAGACGGAATTGGCAAGGGAAGTACAAGAGAAGATCATGCTGAAGTTTCTAATCAGATTTATGATGCATATTCTAGAGCACAAGAAGTAAGGGCTCTTGCAGGAATTGTAGGTAAAGCAGGATTAACTGAGATTGATTTGAGATACATGGACGTTGGAGATGCCTTTGAAAAAGATTTTCTAACTCAGGCAACTGATGAAAGTAGGACAATTGAAGAAACTCTTGGTATTATGTGGAAAATTGTTTCTCTACTTCCAAAGAACGAGATTACCAAAATCAAAGACAAGTACATAGACCAATATTATACAGGAAAGTAGTAAAATGTCGTTTGGACAGAATGTAGCTGCAACAAAAATTGAACTACTAAGATTCAAAAAATCTAGTCAAGTCGCAACAATGGTACAGAAAATCCTGGATGATAAGCGTAAGGTTCTCTTAAAAAACATTGAAGAAATGATTACGGAAGCCTCAAAGGCAAGAGGAGGAATTTGGGATCCATTACAAGATATTTACAAATCTGTTAATGAGGCATATCTTTCATTAGGAACCGGAACAGTTGATTCTGTTGCTGAATCTACACCACCAGTAATGGAAGTTGAAATCAAGGTAAGAAGAGTTGTAGATGTAAAAATTCCTGCACTTACTGTAACTGAAAAAGATACAAAATCAATGCCTTATGGATTTGCAGATACAAACTCCTCAATAGATAGAGCCGCAAAACAGATCAAAGTATTACTTCCAAAAATCTGTAAAGCAGCAGAATATGAAAATTCCATATTCAGTCTGGCAAAAGCACTAGAAAAAACCCAAAAGTTACTAAACGCATTAGAAAATATTATTATTCCACAGTATAAGAACAATATTCGATTTATTCTGGCTGCTCTAGAAGAAAGGGAAAGAGAAGATTTCGCAAAGTTAAAAAAAGTAAAAGCCAAGATGGAAAGAAGGAAATAATGGCAAAAGAAGAAATCAAAAAATTACTTGAAAATTCAAAGAAGGAATTAGACAAAGATTATGATAATTTTGTAAAAACTATTCAAGATGATCTTCAATCATTTAAAAAAAAGACACTTGATAAAATTTGATCCAAAAAATTCGCGATGATTTAAATATGGAACCTAAGGGGCTTAATCGGATATGAGATCTGTTGTTTTATTGTTATCATTTATGGCCTTAGCGTTTGTAGTTGCAGGTCTTACAGATGTAGCATTTGCACAGGAAGAAGAAACTGGTGGAATGAGCGATGGTTCCAAACTAATTGGTGCAGGTATAGCATTTGGGGTTGCAGCAGGAGGTGCTGGTGTTGGTTTAGGTCAAGTAGGTGCAGCAGGTCTTGCAGTAATTAGTGAGAACCCAGCCTTACAGTCTAAAGTTTTCATTTTCGTAGGTATGGTAGAATCAATCGCAATCTATGGTATAGTTATGATGTTTATCATCTTGGGACAGTAGACACGGTCGTAAACTCTTTTTATAATTTTCAAAAATTTTTAATTATATTTTAGTTGGGTTACATCTAAAACACGTGCACAATATCTACACTTGAGTACTCTTCCTTCTTTGTCAATTACGTCCATTATAGATTCAATGTGCTCATGACTATTAGTAATACATTCAGGATTAGAACACCGAAAAATCCTATCTATCTCATTTGGAAGTGAGACTCTTCTTTTTTCTACTAGCTTGTAATTTTTGATGATGTTAATTGTGGCCTTGGGGGCAATTACTGCCAGTTTGTTGGTGTCATCATCAGCTAGAAACTTGTTTTCCACTTTGATAATGTCTTTTTTCTTAAATTTCCCACTTGGGACATTTAATGCAATAGTGATGAGGCTTCCATCTGTGCCATCAATTTGAAGGGCTGCCAATACTTGAAGACCTTTTCCTTCATCAATGTGATCAATTACCGTTCCTTCTTTGATTCGTCGAACCATTAGTTCGGACTCTTGCATCAGAATACTTTGTATAGTCACATGTATATATTATTGAAAGAGTGAACGATTTCTACAACAAGGATCTCATTTCAATTAAAGATTACAACAGAGATCAATTTGAGAAGATCTTTGAGTACACTGAAAAGATAATGAATATGGATCCCACTAAAAGAAGAGAAATCTGTAAAGGAAAAACTTTGAGCTACTTATTTTATGAACCAAGTACCAGAACTCGTCTTAGCTTCGAGTCTGCCATTGCTTCAATTGGGGGCAATTCTTTGGGAATTTCTGATATTTCATCGTCTTCTGCCCAGAAAGGTGAGAGCCTTGCAGATACTGTTAAAATAATGTCCATCTATTCAGATGTACTAGTTTTAAGACATCCACTTGATGGCTCTAGTAGATTTGCCTCTGAGATTTCATCAAAACCTGTAATTAATGCAGGAAGTGGAACTGAAGAACATCCAACGCAAGCCATACAAGACTTGTTTACAATTAAAAAAGAAAAGAAAAAGATTGATGGATTAAAAATTGGCATTATAGGTGATTTAAAATATGGTAGGACCGTTTATTCACTTTTATCTGGTCTTGGAAACTATGATGTTGAAGTCCATTTGATTTCTCCAGAGTCGTTACGAATAAGATCAGACTCTATTTATGAAATAAGAAAAAAACTATCCTTTACTGAATCTACAGACCTTGAAGAACACATTGAGGATCTTGATGTAATTTATGTAACAAGAATTCAAAAAGAAAGGTTCCCAGATGAGGAAGAATATCTCAAGGTAAAGGGAAGCTATGTAATTGGACTTGATTTGCTTCAAAAGATGAAAGACGATTCCATAATTTTACATCCTCTGCCAAGACTAGATGAAATTTCTACAGATATTGATAACACAAAAAATGCAAAGTATTTCCAACAAGCTGAATATGGAAAACATACTCGTGCTGCTTTGTTGGGTTTAACTCTCAATGAAAATGGGTTCTGAGTAGTTTTACAGAATAAAATAAAAAAATTCCGTATTCCATATATCGGAAGAAGATTCAAAAGAAAATAGTTTGACTCAAACAAAAATTATTCCCATTTTCCCCCTTGACTTGGTATTGTTTCCAAGACAAGAATTACCACTTCAAATATTTGAGCCTCGATACAAGCAACTAATTGATGACTGTATGTTAGGTGATGGACAATTTGGTGTATGCTTAGTTGATTCAAGCAATCAAATTCGTGGTTGGAATGGCCCAAAATCAGTGGGTACAATTGCCAAAATTACCAAATGTGAAGACGTTGAGATGAATAGTATGCAGTTACATGTTCAAACAATGGGTCGCAGTAAATTCAGAATAAAAAAAATTATTCCACCATCAATAGAACTTCCAGAAAACTATGATCCCTATTCTATCGAAGGTCACCAAGTAATTTCTGATCTTAATGAAAAATCACCTACTGATGAAAAAATGTACATCAGAGCAGAAGTTGAATTGATTCCTGAAATCGATGATAATATTTCATTGAATCAATGGGAGTACCTAGTTAATTTATGGAAGAAAAAAACTATCAAGCAAGCTTTTCCACAAGTAATTGAGCCATCTTCTCTTGATCTAATTTTAACCCAATACTATCTTACAACTGACACTCCAACAATTGATTATTTGTATTCTTTGGTTGCCCTTGGTGCACAAGATCCAAATGATCTACAGCCAATCTTGGAGGCAAATTCTATGGAAGAATTAATTAAAAAAGTTGAGAAATTAATGACAATAATATAACCCCAAACTGTCTAAAACTATATTGTCACAATTAAAACTTGGGCTTCTTTTATTCGGAGCAGTTTTGTTACTTCCAGTAACCAATGTTTATGGTCATGGATTAGGTATCGAAACAATCTCTTCAGTTGACATTCAAGGGAAAAAAATTTCAATCTCAGTTGAACTTCCCTTATCTTTTGATAACTTGGATGAAAAACAAATCACAATTACTGCAATTGAGGATGAAACAAGGAAAAATGCAAAAAATGTTACCTTTCTAATAGGTCTATTTTATGAAAATGAAATGATATTTCGAAATTATTTTTTTACATCTGATGGTATTCTACAAATTAAAGTAACCCCTACTCTAGAAGAAGAAATTATTATTCACGGTGAGCAAGACTCTCTGTTGGGTGCTTGGTATGGAACAGAATTAAATCCACTTAAAATCACAGGGCCTATCTTTAATTCTGGCGGCCTTTACAATTTCGAGATTGAAGTCAGGACAATTGATGAGCCCACAAATATCCTAAAAGACTCTGGAATCTACAAAGTAGATTTGAGTGTTGCAGAAACAACTCAATATTGGCAAAAAGATGCTCAAAACCAAGATGTTTCCTTTAGAATAAAGTCATATTTTGACCAAATTTCAAATTTCGAGTATGATTCTGAAAATAAGCAAGTAACTTTTGAGATGCCTTTTGATTGGAGTGAAAAGCAAATGTCTCATATTCCTGTTGTTCATGAGGAAATTCATTTTCCAAACGAATTCACTGAATTTTTATCTCCGGGTTATATAGGACATGTAAATGGAATTAAACTCTTTAAATCCTCAGTCACAATAGATGACTATTCAAACGAAGATGAGAGGATAGTACATCTTGTATTAGTGCAAGACCACATAAGATTTTTAAAAAACCAGATGAAAAAATTAGAAGAACCATTACCTGATAATATGGTTTTTACATTGTCTACAACTGAAAAAATAGACTTTCCCTTAACGGCGTATACTAAAAGTGAAGATTTTCTTTTAAACCTATCATGGGATCCTCTAACAATTGAACCAGATACAAAAATAAAGTTTGTCTTTACAATCAGAGATGGTGCAACAAATGTGCCACTACGTAATTCAGACTATACATTTGTAATCATACAAGGAGGAAAAGAAATTTACAGAACAACTGGAATGGCACTAGTAGGTGGAGACTCGGAAGACTATTACTTTACAGAGGATCAAACAGGACCTACAATAATTCGATTTGAAAATATAAGAAATACAGGTCAGGAAACTGAATTTGGATTTGTGGTAGTCCCTGAATTTGGTTCTTTTGTAACCTTGATTCTCTTTATATCTATAATGGCAATAATTATTTTATCCAAAAAAACTTCATTTACCCTAAGAAAATTTCAATTACAAGGTAACTAGCTTTACGGTATCCATCTTTTTGTTTGTTTGAAAATCTTTTGTAATTGTCGAGATTTTTTCTGCATCACCATGAATTACAAACAACTCCATACATTTTTCTTTCTCAATCTTACTGTGAAGATGTGTTGTAATTAGATCCTCAAAGTTATGGGTGATTCCAGAAACGATATGATCAAACTCATTATTGTGAACCACTAGTAGAATGGCATGAATGACTCCAGACAAATCTGATTTCTGTTTCTCTTCTGAGACAAATGATCTAATGCCTGCCCTTATGGCCTCAGACCGTCCAGAAAATCCCATGGATTTTTGAAGCTTGTCTAACTCTGTCAGAATCTCATCGTTAAGTGAGATTGAGACTATTGGCATACGCCTAATGTTATTAATTATCTTATAAGTTTAGCAGTTAAAGTTATTAACATTTTATAAATTTATTAATAATTTTAATGGATTTTTGACATGAACAATCAGGTCAAATTTGCAATAATTGCAATTGTTGTTGTAATTCCTCTTAGCTCATACTCTGTTTGGGCAAATGATTCCAGTTTACAATTTAAAGAAACAAATGGTTTGACCAAACTCCAAGCTATTTCGTCTTTTTATCCTTTATACGAATTTGCCCAACAAGTTGGCCAAGACAAAGTCAACGTACTTCTGTTAGTTCCAGAAGGTGTAGAACCACATAACTGGGAACCAACAATACAAGATGTGCAACGAATGCAAAAATCCAATCTGATCATAATCAATGGATTTGGATTTGAGAATTGGGTTGAAAGTTTAGAGGAGATGAACTATCAAGGGATTGTAGTTGATACAAGTGACGGAATTTTTAAAAATAATAATAAAATTTTCAAAGAATCATCTGAAAATAAAGAACTTGAAGAACACAACAAATATTTTCCTAAATTAGGAGATCCCCATATTTGGCTAAATCCAGTTTTAGCAAAAATCCAAGTACAAAATATTGCAGATGCATTTTCTAAATTAGATCCCCAAAATGAAAAATTCTATCAGAAAAATGCCCAAAGTTACATGGTTGAGCTAAATGGATTAGATTCAAAAATTAGAAATGATTTATCTAACTGTAGTCGTGATTTTATTACATTTCATGATTCGTTTTCATATTTTGCATATGAATATGAATTACATCAACATACAATCATTTCATCAAATAATCCTCACGGGGAACCTACTGCAAAAACTTTGGAAAATGTAATTAATATTTCAAGAGAATTAAAAATTAAAATTATTTTTACTGAAGACACAACTGATCCAAGGATATCAAAGGTTGTTGCAAATGAAATAGGTGGAAAAATTCTCATGTTATCTCCATTAGAAATTTCTGGCGATGGAAATTATATTTCACGAATGACTGAAAATCTAGATAACCTAAAGGAGGCATTATGTTGAATATTGTAGAAATTGAACATCTTACAGTCCAATATCCAGATGTAAAGGCCCTAGACGATGTTAGTTTCACAGTTAACAAAGGTGATTTTCTAGGCATAATTGGCCCAAATGGTGCAGGTAAAAGCACTCTTTTTGCTTCAATGCTTGGACTAAACACAAAATACAAAGGCAAAATAAAATTTTTTGGGCAGGATATTAGAAAGTCAAAAGACTATCTTAAAGAAATTGGCTATGTTCCTCAAAAACCAATTTTTGAGAAAAATTTTCCAGCTACTGTAAATGACGTTGTACAAATGGGTTTGAGACAAGAATCCGATGCAAATAAGATTGATGAAATCTTACAACAGCTTTGGATTCATGAATTAAGTAAAAGAAGGATTGGAGAATTATCTGGAGGTCAGCAACAGAGAGTCTTTATTGCAAAGGCACTTGTCAACAACCCAAAACTTTTGATTCTTGATGAACCAATCACTGGAATTGATCAGCAAAGCATCGAACTTTTCTATAGTATTCTAAGAGAATTAAACTCTAAACAAAAAATTACCATAATCTGGTCATCTCATGATTTGGATGCAGTAAATCAACATGCAAACCATGTAGCTTGTCTTAATAGAAAGTTATTCTTTCATGGTGAATCTGATGAATTCTTTGAAAATGATGAACTTGTAAAACAATATTCTGAAGCGTCAATGCAGGAACACATGCATCATCATTAGTTATGTCATTAGAAATTCTCACCTTCAGCTTCATGCAAAGAGCACTTATCTCAGGAGTTGCTATTGCAATCTTGTGTTCAGTAATAGGACTATTTCTTGTTCTGCGACGGTACGCTCTGTTTGGTGATGCAATAGCTCACTCTTCTTTTGGTGGAATTGCTTTGGGTTTAATGGTTGGAGTTTATCCTCTTTGGACAGCTTATGGTGTTTCATTAGTCAGCGCCCTAGTAATTACTAAAATCAAAGAAAAATACAATATCTCAGGGGATGCCTCAGTTGCAGTTCTTTTGTCATCCGGAATTGCCATTGGGCTCGTAATTATCGGGATTTCAGGTGGATTTACCATTGATATCTTTAGTTTTCTATTTGGCAGCATTCTTCTTGTAAGCGTCAATGATACAATTCTGATTTTATCATTGACAGGAGTTATTCTAATTGTTGTTTTATTGTTGTATAGACAACTACTTTATTCTACATTTAACGAAGAACAGGCTAAGGTTAGCGGCATTCCAGTTGAAAAAATTAATTATCTAATTGTCTTTATGGCTGGAATTACCGTTGTTACTTCTATTCAGCTAGTTGGTGTTTTGTTGATTTCAGCATTGTTTGTAATTCCCAATGTTACGGCAATTATGTATGGAAAAGGATTTAAACAAACAGCCATTCTTTCTATATCCTTTTCAATATTTTCTGTTGTTGCAGGAATTTTAGTTTCTTATATTTTTGATATTACTCCTGCTGGCACAATTGTATTGTTATCCATTAGTTTGCTTGCTGGAACTATGGGAATAAAGTCTGCTGGTTTGTTATCTAAGAATTAATTAGTGAGTTCAGTCTTCTTTTGTCCTTAACGCTTCTTACAAAAAATAATGATGTTGCTACTATTCCCATTGCAATTAAAGGGGAGGCAATCTCAGTATACTTTAATTCAAATTTTTCTGTTGTTTGTATTTGAGAGGCTACTAGGGGAACTTCGGTAATCTTTACCATTCCTAACTTATTTCCTTGTTGTTCAACAAACCAAACATTATCTTTATCATCTGATGTCATAAATTGTACAAATGATGTTGTGGTTGGAACTGGAACTTCTATCAGATTATTATTATGCGGATCGTATGCTGCAATATTATCAACAGTGTGTTGTGCAAACCAAATGTTCTCATATCTATCAAATGTCATTCCAAATGGAAGTGCGTCTTGGTTCGGTACAGGAATTCTCTCAAAAGTCTCTAAAATTGGGTTAAATTTGACAATCCCCAAGCCTGAATGTTCCGTAATCCATAGATTCCCTTCCTTATCAAAGGCTAACGCCTCTGGTCCTTTTAGTGGCTTTTCATCTGAAAATTCGGTGATCTCATTATTTTGTGGATTGATAAATCCTATCTTACCAAAACCTGTTTCCGTAAACCAGATTTTTCCTTCATCATCAATTGCCAAAGCAAATGGCAATGATCCCTTTGCTAATTGAATTTCTACAAATGTATTAGAATCTGGAATGTATCTCAAAATCTTGTCTTTATTGATTATTGTAATCCAAATATTTCCCTCAAAGTCTGCTTGAACAAAAGTAGATGTACTATCATTAATTGTAGGTTCAATTTTTGGTAAAGAAACTGTAGTGATTTTTGTATTACCTGGATCAAAGAATCCAATTTGGTTTCTTGGAGGATCATTAAACCAAATCTTTCCCTCATTATCTTTAGTAAGCATCACAGTAGTTACTCCATCAAACGAATGAGAAGTAAATTCTTGAGTATCTAGTGAGAATTGCCATAGTCTAGGAGCCGTTGGATCACTAATCCATATTGAGTTTTTCCCATCATACAGCGGGTATAATGGTTTTGTAGATTCAGGAAAATCATATTCTATAATCTCCATTTGCAGATCTGGTAATCTTGGTTTAACAAGTAGATTCATTATAACAGATTCATTTGCATTTTGAATTCTTTTAATTTCAATTTCTGTTTGCCAGTGTCCTGAAAATCCAAAGATCAACTCTCCTCGAAACACAGCTGGTCTGCCTTCCTCTTGAGAAATCTTTATCATAGGAACTTCAATGGGTGAGATATTTCTTTGTGGATTGGAAATCTTTACTTTAATCTCATCTATATCTTGCAATTGGTTATTTTCGAAATCACTAATTTTTACCAGAATGGTATTTGTGCCACTGGAAAATGGGCTGATTTCAATATCAAATTTTGCACTTTCAGAAAATTCTATTGTTCTAAATCCATACAACACTTCTTGTGCCTCAACTTTTTGAATTTCTCCGGCAGGCAAAGTACCATTTGTTAAAAGCGCTACTACACCAAGTAAAATTATTCCTAAGGTGACATCTACCTTTAATGATCTTTTTAGTCTCTTGTGAACTGAAATTGATTTTGAACCAAGTGCTTTTTCGCCAGACTTTTGGACTTTAAACTGAAGGAAACCCCCTAGTCCTATCATAATTGCAGCAATGGTAATCTTTGCCAGAATTAATTTTCCATAAATTGATTCAAAAATTATTCCTACATCACTTTCTAATAGCCACATTAAGGTTGGACCAGTTATTATTACGATTCCAATTGCTATGGTAAATGCAATTGAAAATCTTGGAATCATTACGAGTGACATTTTCTCTCTGACTGTTATGTCTAATCTTGAAAATGTTGGAAGTAATGTAAATACAAAATAAATAATTCCACCAATCCAAATTGCAGCAACTAAATTATGCACATAATCCAAGACAACTGGTCCCATCTCCCCACTTGCAGAACCGTGTCCTATCATAGTTGACGTCCCAATTAGTGCAAGGGATAACAATAGCATTGGAATTTGATTCTTTTTTGTAATCTTTTTTTTTCTATCCATCCAAAACCATACTCCCAAAAGAATAATGGTAATTATCATTCTGATCACCCAAGTTGTTCCAAAGGTGGTCTGTATAGCATCAAATGCCGAAGTCTCCAAACGTAAAGTATGGACTGCAAGCATGGCAATGTTTGATGCAAATACTACCATCAATCCAAGGCCAGTTAAGGTCATGAATTTTCCATGATGAACAGAATCTATTTTTACAATTTCCTTTCTAATCAGATTTTTGTTTTGAGTTCCCCATATCAACATCGAGGCAATTACTGAGCCTAAAACTATGGTTTGTCCAACAAGTCCAGGAAACCTAGAACCAGCCTCTGGAAAGAACAGGATATCATAAATTGACTTTGGCATGTCTGTTGGAATTTCAAATTTAGCATCTCCTACTCCGAAGATGAAAGCATCAGGAACCAAGTGCCCATCAACTTTTGAAAGAACTTTGCTTGTTACCGTGTACACTCCCTCTTCAAGTGCAGGGGTAGTAACAATTAGTGATTCTTCACCCAAGTAGTATTGAGAATCTTTGTTATCGATTTGATCACCATTACTATCAAAAACTTTCAGCGAGCTAAAGTCTAACTCTATTGACTCTGAAAAAATTACAGTTATCTCTGTTACTCCAACAGGCGCATTTACTCCTGATCCTGGACTAGTTTCCTCGGTAAATGGATGACCTGCTGCATATGGAATTGAAATTGATAAAACAAGCAAGGAAATAATTAGAAATTTTCTCATTTAATCTTCAGATTATTGTTTATGATTTAAACAGTTTTCATTTTGTTAGTACCATTCACGTAAAGATAATAACATGTCTAATTATGATTAAAGCCATGAAAGTAGCTAGTTTTAGTTTTATTGCATTATTGTTTTCTATAGGATTGGTATCACAAGCTTTTGCTCACAATATCATTGAGGTTGAACCATATGTGATAGAAGTCGGTTGGGGAACAGAACCTCCTGTGGTAGGATTTAGAAATGATTTTGTGTTTGAAATTAGTGAACTTGGAGACAGCCCTGGATTAAAAGTTGGAATTAAAAATGCTTTTAAGAATATAGAGGCTACAGCAAAGTTTGGTGGGGTGATAAAAGTTTTAGATATTAGCTCTGATTCACGACCGGGACATTACTTTTCTAATGTAATTCCAACCAAGACAGGCTCATATTCGATTCAACTCAAAGGTGAGATTAATGGAGTTTCTATAGATATTGAAATTCCAGTTGAAGATGTAGAATCTACTGCTGTACTAGATTTTCCACCAACTAGCGGTTCATCATCTGATCAAGATGTTTCTGCCCTGAAAAGTGCAGTATCTTCTCTACAAAAGGACGTCTCTGAAATAAAATCTGGTTCGCAAGTCGAGGATTCATCTGAAGGTGCTGCATACGACTTTGCTATTCTTGGATTATCTATTGCAGCAGCCGCAATAATCTTAGCAGTAATTGCTTTAGTAAAAAGAAAATAGAAAAAGAGTGGATTCCTAAAGTCTTGGAATAACTCTAGTTTTTGCAGTAACTGCTACGATGCTTATGATTGCAACTGCAAGTATCATCATTGCAACTGTTCCAAATTCAGGAACAACTTGCGCTGTTTCTACTTGACCAATTGGTCCAGTAAATGGTTCATCTATACCAAACCCATTGAACATTAAATTGACTTCTACTGGTGCATCATCTGACGCTGCTGCTGGTAATGGATCTGTCATGTGATTCATTACACCATCATGATCATGTACACCCATTTCATCAAGAACAACCTCACCATTCTGAGTTGCTTTAATGTCATAGTTGACATGTTCAACATCATCGCCATCCATCATGGAGAAAGTCACATCAATTGATAATCTTTCACCTTGATTTGCAGATCCAGTTACAATCTCTACGATTAGTTCTTCTCCTTCGTGGTCATCCTCACCTTCTGCTTGAACAGTTACAATTCCTGCCATCCAGGGATGAACCATGCAGAAGTATGGAAATTCACCTGCTGATTCAAACTTGTGCGAGAAAGTTGTTCCTGCCATAAACAAACTGCTGTCAAATTCACCAGATGGTCCATCTGCTGCGCTTCCAGCAGTTACAGTGTGAGCTGCTGTGTCATCGTTTGACCATGTTACTTCTCCACCTACATCTACTACTACCTCATAGGGCATGAAACATTCGTTTGTTTCCTCACACCCTGGAACTGATGTTCCCTCTGGGGCGCTAACACTTGCAGTGGCATGATCTGCAAAGGCTGGGCTAACACTGAGCATAATGGTAGTTACAAAAACTATCATTATTGGAAATATGGTTCTTGTTTGTATTCTCATTAATCAAAAATTTGTGCACAAGGTTAAAAAACTTGTTATTTGTAATTGGAATATGTGCTTATGGCACTGTCTTCATTACAACAGTAGCAGTTATTGCTACTGCTGTAACTAATTCAGAAAAGCTGAAATTCAGAATTTAACAAAATTCCAACATGCTGTCTCTGAAGAAAAAGTTCATTTTACTATTGAGGAAAAATTAGAATGGAAAAAATCTAAACCAATGGACTTTAGAATAATTTAGTCTAGATTTTTAAATAGATAGTTACGGAATCAAAAATACTATTGGGAAAAAAATTATCAAATCTAGTTATTTTATTAGCCATTTCATTATCTAGTCCAATAATCCTTGATGCATACGGCCATGGATTGGGTGCTGAAACATTTCCTCCTGTGGATTTGGATGGAAAACTAATAACATTAGAGGTATCATCATCTACTAATAATTCTGAGGAGAACAATGATCAAAAGATTTCAATTTCTTTAATTGACTTTGATTCAAAAATAAACTTACGAGATGTGACATTTCAGATAAAATCAGAGCGTGGAGAACAATTTCTATTTGAAAAATAATTTCAGGTATACAATTCCAAAATAGTGATCATAAATAATTATTTGTTTTTTTCATTTAGATCTTCATAATCTTGTACAGTATTACTGTTCTTCATTATTCGGGTTAAATGAAAGCCCCATACTAACACCACCTCCCATTTGTAGGATTTTTTCTAATTCTTCTAAATCGTCATCTGAAATCCCTTCATAAATTCCAATTTCATTCATCAAAATTTCCCCCTCCATCCAAGCTTTAATGATCTCTCCAATTTGTTTTCCTCCATGTCCTAAGGTAACCGGTAATCCAATGGATTGTGGTATTCCTTCTTCTAGAGCTTTTTTAGTAAATCCATATTTTTTACCTCCCTGTTCAATTATACCAACTTTAGCAATAGGATTAACCATTTTTTTTATGAAAGCTCGTTTTTCTGTTGTGTGCCATAATTGGGATTTAGGGTCAAAATAAAATGACATGTTTTTTCTATCTAATTGTATTTTTTTGAATTCATCATCTATTGTGTCAAAGGCTTTTTCAATTTTTTGAGGGTCTTCTGTTTTAATGTTGAATTGGATTTTTTGGTTTTCATTTTCAAATCTCATTCCAATGGTAGAATGTTTATTATTTTTTGCCCTTTCAATAAATTTTATTTTCAATTTATTCCAAATATCTTTCCCAATTGAATTCCCAATTCCAGATAATACTGCACCACCAAACATTGACACAACAATAATTATTGCTGTTGATATTCCAAAATCGAACTGCGCTAAAGCTTTTTTGGAAAGTTCATTTTGGTCTAAAATGGCCTCGATTTCCTTAATTTCAGAGTTAGACCAACCATCAGTCTCAATGGTGATTTTTTTTTCCAATATATCCACGTTAATGAATTAATTGAAATATCTTTCGTAATCTTGTATAGGATTATGATTTTGCCCAACCACGTTCAATGAGTTTTTGGACTGATCCAGACTTTACACACGCAGGTGTTCCATCAGCATTCTTTATGATTTTTTCAAATCCTTGTCTACACATAATATTTTGTAACATACCAGTTAAGTAACTTGGAGATTCTTCAAATTTTTTATTAAATATTTGGCCCGGAGGAATGTATAATTTTTCATATAATTTTACAAGGTTTGCACTATCTGGTGTCTTGGCAAATTGACCAAAATCTACTTTGTATACTAAATCCATATGTTTTGTGTTGTTATTTTCTAGTAAATCATAGATGATACGAATATGAAATCTCGGAGGTGATATATCTTCTGGAGATCCTGAAATTCTAGTCTTTATGGTATCATTAATGATATTTTGATTTGGGATTAATTTGGTTTCAAGATGATCTTGTAAAAGAAGTTCAACCTTATCGGACCAAGGCTGACTATCATAAATTTCCCCTGTACCAATATATTGAGCAAAAGCTTCGGGAATAGAAATTATTGTGATAAGAGTAATTCCAAAAATGACAAAAATTATTCGATTCAACATGTTTAATTCATAGATTCTATTATGTAATTTTTCCTCCATCCTTAATGAGTACGCTAGCCCCATGCCATTTTTCATAATCTATAGTAGGATTATGAATTATTTTTTGTGAAGGAAGAAAACTGAGAAAAATGGAAAATATGATTTTTAGCAGTGGGTTCTCGTATCTAAAAATGTAATTCTTTTTACCAAATCAAGTTCAGAAATTTCCAATATTTGTTCAGGACTAACTTTCACTCTGGCGATAGTATCGTTACCGGAAGGCGCCATGTGGGTTAATTCGATATCTATTGGTAAAGGAAATGGCTTTTCTAAGAATTTATGATCCAAGTGTATTTGGACTTGAATCAATTTATCAAAGGGGCGGCAATCTGGCTGTGAAGGCCAATGGCCATATGCTAGGACGTATGCCATATTTTTGGATAGTTTTGAATTGTTTAGGATTTCCATCCTTTCTTTGTTTTTCTCAGAATTAGCCCAACCACGTTCAATTAATTTTGGAATAGATTCTGGTTTGACACATGCTGGAGAATCATTCGAGGATTTGAAAATTAATTTCAAGCCTTCTCTACAAATGATTTCAGAAGGATCGAGGCCTTTTTCTAATTGTTTCACTGGGTTATAGAAAATGGCATTAGGAAAAAACTTGATTGGGCAACCTTCAGGAAATGCCCATGATCCCTGATCTGCCGGAAAAATTATTTCTACCTCAAAATTTCCTTTTTGCAAAAAAATATCATAAACAATATTTGCATTTTCGTTATTGTCTATTTTCTTTGCTTCAACTTCAATTCCGTCTATTATGACAAAAATGTCTCCAGAACCTCCATCTACACATTTGTATCGATTTTTAATCAAATCTGGCGGAAGATTAACTCTGAGAGTTCCCTCGTTGCGTGATTCAAGGATCATAATTATTGAAGTTTTACTAGTGCGTAATTCGGTGAGTGAAACCCCATCTTTTGTTTCATAATCAAAAAAATAGAAAAATTGTTCAAAAAGTACAGGTAATTTTTTATTTTTTATTTCTTCAGCAAACGAATCTGAAAATCCCAAAACCGAAATCAGAATCAAAAATGAGGCCAAAATCAAGAATATTTTCAATACAATTTCATATTCTCACAAGAGGTTCATAAAGTGTCTCATCCTTCATAATCTCTACTAGGATTATGAATTATTTTTTGGGAAGGATGAGAATTAAAATTTTGACTAGGAAAAATTGAAATATTCATTTCCTGAGAAAATCACTTTTATTTACGACAATAAACTCACAATCTGGGGAAATTGGAGGGGAAGGTAATTTTATCAGTATTAGTTGGTATTTTGATTTTAGGAATCTTAGGATTTTCTCAAGATACTTTTGCAGATCCTCTTACTTTATTTCATACCACTTTTGTAGACTCTTTTTCAGTTGCAGAACAGGATACTACCCCCGTAAGCCTTGTCTTTAGCGCTGATGGAACAAAGATGTTTGTTGTAGGTGATGTTGGAGCGGATGTCAACGAATACACACTGTCCACCCCATTTGAGGTATCCACTGCATCCTTTGTAGACTCTTTTTCATTTGCAGAACAGGAGACTAACCCATTTGGCCTTGCCTTTAGCTCTGATGGAGCAAAGATGTTTGTTGTAGGTTTTGATGGAAGGGCTGTCTACGAGTATACACTCACCACCCCATTTGACGTATCCACTGCATCCTTTGTAGACTCTTTTCCAGTTGGAGCGCAGGAGAATGACCCAACAGGCCTTGCCTTTAGCTCAGATGGAACCAAGATGTTTGTTGTGGGTAATACTGGAGATGACGTCAACGAGTATACACTCATCACCCCATTTGACATATCCACTGCAGCCTTTGTAGACTCTTTTTCAGTTGCAGCGCAGGATACTAGTCCAAGAGGCCTTACCTTTATCTCTGAGGGAACAAAGATGTTTGTTGTAGGTAATGCTGAGGATGAGGTCAACGAATACACACTGTC
>Ga0209987_10000329_pt1 | contig 24749 bp, 21 predicted proteins | sample N074metaG_FD_182134 | JGI IMG/M metagenome (GOLD analysis project Ga0209987, IMG submission 182134) | Deep subsurface microbial communities from Kermadec Trench to uncover new lineages of life (NeLLi) - N074 metaG (SPAdes) (version 2) | ecosystem: Environmental > Aquatic > Marine > Ocean trench...
TTTCCAAAAGTAATGGAACTTCATTATCTCGGGCTGATTCGCCAAACATGTCTTGAGCACCTATTCGTTTTATTGGGACAGGATATCTCTCTGACACAGATTCTGCAACAGCTGAGCCCATACCACCAAAAATATTGTGCTCCTCAGTGGTTACAATGCAGCCAGTTTCCCGTGCGGCTTTTTCTAAAAGATCACCATCTATTGGTTTTATAGAAAACAAGTCTAGTACTCTACAGGAGATTCCTTCTTGTTGTAAGGTCTCAGCGGCCTCAAGTGCCATTCTTAATGTAATGCCACATGATGCAATGGTACAATCAGATCCATCTCTGAGGGTAATGCCTTTACCAATTTGAAATTCTTGAGATTCAGAATGAATTATTGGTGTTTTTGATCTTGCCATTCTCATATAGAAAGGCCCATATTCATCTGCCATCAATCTGATTAGTTTTGAAACAGCAATAGTATCAGCTGGTATGAATACACGAAAATTTGGAATGGCCCTCATTATTGCAATATCCTCAATTTGTTGATGTGAGCCACCATCAGGACCAACAGTTAGACCTCCATGTGATACTACTAATTTTACATTAAGACCATTTTTTCCTGGGGGAGAAGGATACGCAATGCCGTTTCTAATTTGGTCAACTGCTCTACCCGGCAAAAATATTGCATAAGTACTGGCAAATGATACTTTGCCAGAAGCTGCCAATCCTGCCGATATTGAAACTAAATTTGCTTCAGCTATTCCAACATTAAAGAATCGATTTGGAAATTCTTTTCCAAATCCAGAGGTTTTAAGAGAGTCCGTAGTATCAGCTCCCAAAACTACTACATTTTGGTTTTCTCTACCAATTTCTATCAGAGTTTTTGCATACTCTGTTCTCATATCACCCATTTCTGGTGCATTCAAATGAAGCCTTCCTCCTGTGCTATTTTTGTAATCTGTTCTTTCTTTTTGCCAACAATATGCAAACCAATCCACTTGTTGACAAGATCAGATCCTCCTAATTGATGAGCTTTTTGAATCAAAGTTTTTCTTCTTGTTTTTAGTACTTGATTTCTAAATTCTCTAATTGTTTCTCGTACATCTGGTTGTCCAATAATTGCACTGCCACCAACAAATGCTCTTGCGCCATCTTCAAAGCATGATCCAATGTTCTCAAGGTTAATGCCGCCATCAGCCTCAATATATCCAGTGAATTTATGATCCTCTAAAATGGATATTAATTTATTCATTTTTTCATGTGTTTCTGGGATGTATTTCTGACCTGATTTCCCAGGAAATACGGACATTACAATTAGCTGGTCTAGTGTGGGTAGAAATTTGTAAGACCATTCAGGAAGATCAGTGTCTGGATTTATCGCAAGTCCTACACTAACCTGGTTTTGTTTTAACATATCATTAATTTCACCAAAACTTGATTCATCACAAACTTCAGCGTGAACTGTAATAATATCACTTCCTGCTTCAACATAGTCTTTAACATGTTTGACTGGTTCAGAAATCATCAGGTGAGAATCGAATGGAATAACTGTTAAAGATCTTAATTCTTTAATTTTATTATAATCAAAAGTTTTGGCTGGAACAAATTGCCCATCCATCACATCAAGATGAATATAATCAGCTCTACCTTTTACACATCGTCTTACTTCATTTTCTAAATTCGTCATATCACCTGCAATTATTGATGGGGCAATCATAAATTGTGAGTCTAGTTCTAAATTTATCATAGGGACCATATCAGAATCAGGTGCTTTTCCATGCCATTGTGGATTATCCTCCATATGTTCAATTGACTTTCCTTTAATGGTCCTAGAAATAATAATTGTAGGAATTCCCTTTGCTGTAATTGCTTTAGTAATAGCTGAATCGATTTGTTCAATTCTATGACCATCAATTTCAATTACATTCCAACCAAAAGACCTCCATTTGTCACCAGTCTTCCATCTCGAGGCATCTTTCCACATCTCTGAAATGTTATCACCTCTCAATTCTTCATCAAGTGGCATTACTTTTTCAGTGTAAGAATCTTGTTGGATAAAATTTCTATCTAAAAATGCCGTTAAATTATCTAATTTGTATTTAGAGGCAGTCATTGCAGCTTCCCAAATTTGTCCTTCATTGGATTCTCCATCACCAATTATTGTGTAAATATGATGATCTTTGTTGTCCATTTTGGCCGCAAGGGCTATTCCGATAGAAAAAGATAAGCCCATTCCTAGAGAACCCCCACAGAATTCGACTCCTGGACATTTCAAATCAGGATGACCTTGGAGTCTGCTTCCAAATTTCCTCAGAGTTTCGAGTTCAGATTCTGGAATATAACCAGCTACTGCCATATTTGAAAACAAACCTGGTGATGCATGTCCTTTTGATAGAACTAGACGATCTCGGTCTTCCCACGAAGGATTGTTAGGGTCAAATTTCAAATATTTGAAGAATAGACAACCCAGGATTTCAGCCATAGAAAAAGAGCCTCCGGGATGACCAGAGCCTGCAATACTAGTAGATTTTATGACAAGTCTTCTCGCTCGTAAAATATTCTTCTTTATATGATAATAGTTAAGACCCATTAGTTACTCATCTTCTTTGGAAATTTAATAAAAATCTACTTCTGATATCAAAAAAACAGATCCGTTATTTAGCCATACTTACAACGTTGTAGGTCGTTTTTAACACGGGGAAAGTATTTCTCAAAATTAACCTTTAGAAAAATTATTTTGAAATTATTTTTTGGGAAGGATGAGAATTATACTAAATCAGCAGCCGGTACAAATAGAGGTGCAAATACAGTTAACCATGAACTGTCATCAAAAAAGTGAAGCTCATCTTTGGAGATATTCTAAGACCAATAAAACACGTAGATGTCTAAAATGTAAATCTTTAATCAAAATTACCAAAGAAGAATTCGCCCTTAAATGGGGTATGGGAAAAAGAAAATAAATAATGATTAAAGAAAAATGCAATAGGTGTGGTTTACCTTTAGGTACTGAAAGCAAGAAAACCAAGGAAAGATTTTGTGGTAATTGTAAAAGGAAATTTCAATTACATGGATGTTAGAGAAATGTTTTGTGATTTTACTCTAACAGAAGATCCATAACCTTTAGGAATTTTATGTTGTAATGATTTCGTTGACCTTTCAAAGTCATAATGTAAATTATGATTTTTTAGTAATAACGTATTTCCAACAAATCATAACGTACGTCATTACCTAGTTTGTGTATTTTTTACGCCTAGAAGGGGGGATTGTCTTTTTACTCTTTGTCGATAAACTCGTTGATTCGGATTTGGATATTTCCAAGTTTTTAGGCCTCTTGTGCCTAGTAGTGTTTTAATTTTTGTCAACATTCCTTCTGTAAATTTTAATCTGATAAAGGATAGAGTATATTGTGGACATTAAAGAAAATACTCCCATTGTAGTATATGATGATCAGTGTTATCTTTGTACAAAATTTGCAAAAATAGTTAATTTCCTAGCAAGAGGAAATCTCACAATCATAGGACACTATTCAAATCAAGGAGAAGAAATTAGAAATCAAATATTGGACGAGTCTGCACTAGAGATGTTTTGGCTCATAGATGAAAAAACTGCACATGGTGGTAGAGCGGCATTATTCCCTTTAATTCGTGCAATAATAACATCAAAGAAGAAAAAATCTAACAAAATGAAATTTGATAGTAATTGCGAACAAGAATGTAAAACTGTAAAATCTGTTTTTTTAAGATCTGCAAGCTTATTATCAAATAGTAAAACAATAGAATTAAAGTAAATCTAAATAATCCCCAGAAACTTAGTTTTTCGTAATGAAGATAAAAATAGAAAATTCTAATTCAGCTAGGAAAAAAACAGAAATGCTATGTGGGTTTGTTTTAGAAGATTCTGATAAAATACTTGGATTAAATAAAATTAGCTCAAAGATTATTGCCTCTATAAAACAATCACTGAAGGAAATTAACGGAGAAATGGGAAAAATTACAATAGTTCATACCAATAATAAAACTCCAGCAAAAAGAATCCTATTGGCAGGAATTGGAAAAAAAGAAAAAATAACAAACGATACAATAAGATTTGTTTCAGGAAAAATCGCTCAAAAAGCCAGAGAACTAAAACTAAAGGAATTTACCATAATTGCCCCTCCAAGTTACGTAACTGAGCCTATTTCAGCCACTTCTCAAATAACAGAAGGTTGTAAAATTGCATTATACAAATTTGAAAAATTTAAATCAAAAAAAGAAGGCATATCTCCAAATCTGTCCATTCTTGTTTCAAAATCAAATAAAATATCCAAAGCTATTAAAAATTCAGAAATTATTTCAGATGCAGTAATTTTTACCAAAAGTATTGCCAACTTGCCACCAAATGAATGCTCACCTACAACCTTGGCAACTTTTGCAAAAAGTATTGCAAAAAAGAACAAAATGAAATGCGTCGTGTTCTCAAAAAATGAACTAAAGAAAAAGGGGTTTGGTGGAATTACAGCAGTTGGGAAAGGTAGCAAAAATGAACCTAAACTGATAGTTCTAGAACATTATGGTGGATATAGAAATGAAAAACCAATTGTATTAGTCGGTAAAGCTGTGACTTTTGATACTGGTGGAATTTCCTTAAAACCTGGTGAAAAAATGGATGAGATGAAATTTGACAAGTGTGGTGGATGTACAGTTTTAGGAATTATGAAAGCTGTTTCTGAATTAAGATTACCTGTAAATGTTGTTGGAATTGTTCCATCAGTTGAAAACATGCCAAGTAGTGAATCATATAGGCCAGGAGACATCATAAAACTATACAATGGAAAAACTGCTGAAATACTAAACACCGATGCAGAAGGAAGATTGATTTTGGCAGATGCACTGGCCTATGGAGAAAAACAATATTCACCAAAGGCAATAATTGATTTTGCTACATTAACAGGTGCATGTATTATTGCACTCGGTAATAACGTGGCTGCAATAGTTTCAAACAATGAAAGATTAAAACAAAAAATCAATGAATCTTCAAAGAGAACAACTGAAGAAGTGTGGGAGCTTCCTCTAAATGAGGACTATATGGGCATGATAAACTCTGATGTGGCAGATATGAAAAATGTTGGAATTGGGAGAGCAGCAGGTACAATTACAGCTGCGGCATTTTTGAGAAATGCAATTGGAGAAACTCCCTGGGTTCACATAGATATTGCAGGAGTTGCATGGACGCAAGTAGCAACAAAATCTAAACCATACAATCCAAAAGGAGCTACTGGTTTTGGGGTAAGATTAATTTTAGATTATCTTCAAAAAATTTAGATTAATAGCCTCTGCTGTTTCTGTCAGGTTTGTCAATGTTTGGATTTCTAAAGCCATGTTTTTCCATCATGTGATTTAAAAATCTAATATCATCTGAAAATTCTTCTCCACAAACACTGCAGTTAGGCATTTGAATAAATGTGGAAAATTTGATATTAATAGATTGATTAAATTGAAAAATGCCAGCACTGTTGCTTCCCAAGAGCTCTCGCACCTTAGTAGCACAACAGCGACATTAGGTTTGACTTCCAAGTTCGGAATGGGGTTGGGTCGCACCCTAACGCTATGGCCGGCTTAAACGAACAAGTCATATTCTTATCTATTAAGGTAACGTCGGAATTTCGAGAGGTTCAATAGAGGTATAAATCAAGGATTTGCCGAAATACGACATGACTCATAGAGTTGCGGTAATGGACATGGATCTATGTCAACCAAAAAAATGTGGATTAGAGTGCATAAAGTACTGTCCAATAAACAAGTCTGGAGCTGATTGTATTGTTCTAAGCGAAGAGTCAAAAAAAGCGCAAATTGATGAGGATATCTGCAATGGTTGTGGCATATGTGTCAAGGTATGCCCATTTGATGCAATCACTATTGTAAATTTAGCTAGTGAATTAGCAACAGATAAAATTCATCAATATGGGCCAAATTCCTTTAGACTATTCAGATTACCGACTCCAAAGAAAGGAGAAGTTGTTGGCTTACTTGGAAGAAACGGAATTGGTAAAAGCACCGTAGTAAATATTCTCTCAGGTAACCTCAAACCAAACTTGGGACGATATGAAAATCCTCCTGAATGGGATGAGATTCTAAAATATTATAGTGGAACAGAATTAAAATCACATTTTGAAAAAATTAAAGAGAAACAAATTCGCGCATCAATTAAACCTCAGCAGATTCAACACCTTGCACAAGCCTTTGACGGAACAGGGAAGGAATTATTGGAAAAATTTGATGAAAGAGGAATTTCAAGACAGCTTGTCAAAGAACTAGGATTGGAAAATTCCCTAGAACAAAATCTTAAAGAACTTAGTGGAGGGGAATTACAAAGATTAGCAATAGCAACTGTTGCATCAAAAGAGTCTGACTTTTACTTTTTTGATGAACCATCATCATACAACGATGTATTTCAGAGAACAAGTGTTGCAAGAGTAATTCAGAGTTTGGCCAAACTTGGAAAAAGTGTAATGGTTGTAGAACATGATTTAACAGTACTTGATTTTCTAAGTGATTTTATTGAAGTTCTTTATGGAGAACCTGCAGCATATGGAATTGTTTCAAATGTACTTTCTACCAAAGTTGGAATTAATGTATTTCTTGATGGATATCTTCCAACTGAAAATGTTAGATTTAGAGATAAAAAATTCTCTTTTGATGTATCTTCATCTCCCACTGAAGAATTTCAGGCAGGAAGTGAAATTATTACATATCCAAAACTGGAAAAAAAATTCCCTTCCTTTTCCCTAACTGTAGAGCCGGGTAGGGTTAGAAAAGGAGAGGTATTGGGCATAATGGGTGCTAATGCCCTTGGTAAAACAACCCTGATGAAAATTATTGCAGGTACAGAAAAACCAGACTCGGGTAAAGTTGACAAAAAAATAAAGATTGCCTACAAACCACAGTATCTACAAAATGATATTGATGTTGAGGTTGTTGCCCTACTAGATAAAGCAAATGAATCACCTATTGAGGGAAGTCAGGAAGAAGAGCAAATTGTTGATCCATTAAAAATAAAAAAACTTTACAACAAATCAATAAAAAATTTGTCTGGAGGGGAATTACAAAAAGTAGCCGTTATCTCCTGCCTTTTACAAAAAGTAGACCTGTATGCTTTAGATGAGCCATCAGCATTTTTAGATGTTGAAGATAGAATTGCAGTAGCAAAATTCTTGCAGAAGTTTGTTCGTTCCTTTGGAAAATCAGCTATTGTAATTGACCATGATATACAGCTAATGGATCTCGTATCAGACCATATGGTTATCTTTGAAGGAGAGCCTGGATTAAAAGGACATGCTACTGTTCCTCTACCAAAAATTGAAGCAATGAACAGATTTTTAAAATCCTTAGATATGACATTTAGACGAGATGAGAGGAGCCTTAGACCTCGGGTAAATAAACTAGAAAGTAGATTAGATAAAGAGCAAAAAGTTTCTGGTAATTTTTACTACAAGAATTGACACGAATGCTAAAAAAAACATTGGAAAGTATTCTTACATCTCAAGAAAGTGAAGAATTAATTTCAGCATTTGATCAGATAGGAGATATAATAATAGTTAGAATACCAGATTCCCTTTTAGCCAAGAAAAAATTAATTGGGGAAACTTTACTAAATAATGTAAAAATTGTAAAAAGTGTCTTTTATCAGGCATCTCCAGTTGAGGGAGATTTTCGAACCAGAAACTTGGAAGTTCTTGCTGGTGAAGATAGAACAGAAACAGAATACAAGGAATTTGGTTGTAGATTTATAGTAGATGTAGCAAATGCTTTTTTTTCTCCTCGTTTATCTAACGAAAGAGAAAGAATAGCTAATCTAATACAGGATGGTGAAACCATGGTTAACATGTTTGCTGGCGTAGGCATGTTTTCAATTATGGCTGCAAAAAAAAAAAAATGCACAGTTTACAGTATAGATATCAACCCAATTGCCTCAAAACTTTGTGAGAAAAATATTGAATTAAACAAGCTTGCAGGAAAAGTTGTATCAATTAATGGCGATACATCCAAGATAATAGAAGAACAATTGCAAGGTAAAGGAGATAGGACACTAATGCTTCTTCCTGAAAGATCAGATGAATTCTTGGAATCTGCAATCAAAACCACAAAGGATGGGGGAATAATTCATTATTATTCCCATATTCATGCAGATAAAAAATCAGATGCAGGAAAATTATCTGAAAAGCATTACCTTGAAGTGACTCCAGTCAAATCAGAGATTTTAACATCAAAAATTGTAAGACCAGTGGGTCCAAGATATTATCAAACAGTAGTTGATGTAAAAATTTTCAAGTAGCCTAATCTTCAGACGATATTGTTGCAGATGATGGTTTTGTAGTTGCCATAACGTAACCAATCCAAGCAAGTACACTTAGAAATCCTCCGGCGAATATTAAAATTGATAATTGTAAGACTATGGGACTCCATTCAGATAACATCAACAGATATGCGTAAACAAAGAATGTTACAATGCACAAAAGGAATATTGCAATTCCTGTTCCTTTCCGTTTGTCCATCGTGATAAAATTATTTGTGATATATTTATTGGTTTGAACTATTTACCTAATTCAATTGCCATAAGAAATGCATCTTCGCCATCACGATAATATACATTAAGTTGTTGTTTAATCACAAATCTTAATTTTTCATACAATCTTACGGCCTCTGTATTACTACATCTTACTTCAAGATAAAATTCATCACATTTTTTTAGGATAATACCTTTTATTGATTCTTCAACTAAGACTCTTCCAATTCCCTTGTTTCGGAATTCTTCAAGGACGGCAATGGAAACAACATGTCCTTTTTTTACAAATCCCAATTTTTTAAAATTAGAAAATCCATATTCAGTTTTACACATAACATAACCAACAATCTTTCCATTAACCTCTGCAACAATAAATGCCTCTGGAACTTCTAAAAGTAAGCTTTCATAAAAATAATCTGAGTAATGCTCTGGAAGGGTTTTAAGATTTATTTCCATGATAGGTATTAGATCGCTTGGGTCTGCTCTACGCATTGTACAATCTTCTAATTGTCTAAGAATGACCTGCATGATTACTGTAATCGATTGATGATATTTAATTTTATGAGTTAGTATGTTCACAAAATACAAAAATCCATCATAAACACTTGCCTTTTCAATGTGTACCTTTTGCAGGGTTACAAATTCTTCAATAGAAAAAATACCTTTCTTCAAGGAAATAATCCCTGAAATGGTTTAGTTTCAGCAAATATTTTGCTTCGATTCTCAGTGAGGTTAATTACAGAAACATATCATTGACTACAAAGCCATTTAATGGAAAGATATAGTGTAAAGCATAATGAGTGATAATAGTCAGGAAGAAATTATTTCTATGGTAAATTCGTTTTTTCACGTAAATCAGTTTACCAAAACGTTGTATTCTTTGGAATTCAAAATTGACGATCTTGAGTTTAAATCAAAATTTGAAGAACTGGCAAGGCGATTGGAGGATATGAATTATCTAGTTAGACTGGAGAAAATGGATGATGGAAAATACATAATCATTCAAAAATTTACCCCCAAAAAACAAAGAAAATGGCTTAGCACTTCATGGACTCCAAGAATTTTGTTTGCTATAGTGGTCACATTTGTGATGGTTGATGGATATTATCGTACAGAAGGGGTCAATTCCATAATTGAAATTGGAAACCCCTATGAGATGGCTGGAATCTATACTCTTTCTCTTCTAGGGATTTTAGGAATTCATGAATCAGGCCACCTTATAGCAGCTAAAGCTCACAAGCTAAAGACTACTTGGCCATACTTTATTCCAGGATTGCCAATTATTGGAATTCCTACCTTTGGCGCATTCATTCAATCTAGAGGATTAACAATCAATCGAGAGATCTTATTTGATGTTGCAATTGCCGGTCCAATTGCTGGACTCATAATAGCAATAATAGTTTCTTTGTATGCTGCATATACTGCTCCTATACTTGAAGTGGATATTGCGCAAGGGCTCTATGAAAATTCAAGATTGATAGAATGGAATCTTGGAGAGCCAATACTTATGAAAGCAAGTTTGGCATTATTTGGAAAAGGAGGAGCAGGTCATGAAGTTTTAATGACACCTCTTTTGTTTGCAGCGTGGGTTGGATTTTTGATCACGTTTATTAATTTACTTCCGGCTTGGCAGTTAGATGGAGGACATCTTGCTAGAACGTTAGTAGGTGCTAAATTACACAAGTACGCAACTTACGGAAGCATGGCAATTTTAGTTCTTTTGAATTTTTGGGTGATGGCACTTTTAATTCTTTTTTTGAGTTCCAGAAGTCCCAGTGCAAATCCCCTAGATGATATCTCACCTCTTTCAAAAAATAGAAAACTAGCTTATGTTGGAATTATAGTATTAGCTATTTTGTGTGCACCCTTACCTTCTGGTCTTTTACCTTGGTAAAATTCTTGCACCATCTGAAACAATAACAACTTTCTGTCTAGCTCCTTGAGTTTTTAGAATGTAATCCATAGAATCTTTTATTCCAGATAATGTGATTAGGTTCAGTTTCTTTACATAGAATTCTGGAAGAATTGAAACTAGCCCGATTTGGAAATTCTGTTGAACTTCAGTTAGGAATAGCAAATCTTCCATGCCACCAATATACTTTGTAGGGTTCCGAAGTCCTTCATGAGATAATCTACCTTCAATGTACTGTTGAAGAGCATTTGATCCTAAACCGTCCTTACATTCTGCTATCAATATTGCTAGGCCACCATTTTGTATGGCATTTGAGCAATTCCAAAGAGATGAGAGTGACTTGCTCAAGGTGTTATTGCTGGATTCCTTTCCAGAACTGATGATCATTGATTTTTGTTTTCCAATATCTTGAAATGCAAAGGATTCCAAAGTTTTGGTTAGAGAAATAGTTTCTGAAGGATGACCAATTGAAAAATCTACAATGCCTCTAGAATTTGCAACAATTTCAATTCCTTGAATTTCAAAATTATTTGAAAATTTTTTTGCCTCCTCAATACTATCTGTGGGTTGTCCAGGTGTGGGAAAATTTCCTTTTCTTTTAGCATATGCTGAAAGCATATGGTCCTGTCCAAATTTTTTGATTAATCTGGTAGATATTGTTTCATATCCAAATAATCCATCAAACTCCATTTCTGCTATAAAGACAAGGTTAGAGTTTGAAAGCTCATTTTTATCAAATTCATTAATGGAACTACCTTCTGGCATTCCAGCTTTTACTTGATTCATAATTTTTTTCTCAGATAATACATTAGGAAATGGAAGTGATTTTTGTTCACATATTGTAAATAACAAAGAGATAATTTTTTGAATGGATCTTGAATTATGTAAAACCATCAAATCCATGGGTTTGGATAGATCAATGGAGGTTAGCTTTTCATTAATTGCCAAATCTTCTATTGTTGTCCCCTCAGAGTCAATTTTTTGCTCTAAATTCTCAGCCCTAATATCTAAAACAACGTCAGTTATTCCATAATTCAACCAAATCTCAGGCACAGTACTTTACTCAATACAAACCAAAATAAATCCAGTGAAGCTAAATTTGATATGGATTTTGTAAAAGAGTTTTCAATCTTTTTACACGAAAATAAAATAATTCGTTTCGGAGATTTTACACTATCAAGCGGTAAAAAGAGTCCCTACTATGTAGACTTGAGATTAGTTCCCAGCTATCCTCACCAATTTCGAAAGATGGTAAAATATCTCCAAGATGAAATAATCAAAGATACGGGTTTAGACAAGTTTGATTCTCTAGTTTCAGTTCCAACAGGAGGTTTAGTTATTGCTTCAGCGTTGGCAATTGAGATAGTAAAACCGCTGATCTATGTTAGAAGTAAACCAAAAGACTATGGAACATCAAAATCCATTGAAGGAAAAATCTGGGAAGGATTAAAGGCAGTGATGATAGATGATGTTGCCACAACTGGGGGATCAGTAGTAAACGGCATCAAATCCCTAACGGAAGCAAAAATCAAAGTAGAAGATGCCTATGTAATTGTAAATAGAATGGAGGGAGCCGAAGAAGCTCTTAAAGAACAAGGAGTTACCATGCACTCTATTACAAATGTAATTCAAATTACCAAATCGTTGCATGAACAAAATCTTGTGGGAGATGACGTTTTACAAAAAGTACAAGAACAAATTGGAATAAAATAATCACTGGCAGCTCAGACAAATGCCTTCAAATCACCATTCAGATATAACTCTGATTCTTCATTGCAGCCAGTAAATTTTATCTTTAGTTATTTTAAAACTAATGGAATTATAATGGGCTCGAAGGGCTTCAGAATATTTTACTTTTAATGTGAGATTAAATTTAGGCAGGATAATTTTATTTTTGTAGATACAATCTATACAAACAACTATGAATTAAATTTTTCATTTAATCAAAATTCCTAATGTATGTTCATAAGTTATTCTAATCTTTGATAGTGAATCTACCAAGATTCGCAATTTGAATGAGTCTATTAAATTTCGATACATATTATCTCTAGTTTAAGTTCCAAAAATTCAATTCAAATCTGGGCACAGGGGATTCACCTACCAAATTGGGGATAAAAATGGACGCAGATAGGTATGAAAAATTAGAGTTTTAAGACTTCATCTAATATGGTATTTGCAAATCTTCTTCCTGAACGGTTCTTTGTTTTTACAATTTTTACCAAATGTGGACATAGTTCCTTATCATTAAAGCAAAGTTTCAACATATTATAATATTCTAATACAACAGAATCATTATCTTCAAAAATTATTTTCTCTATGATATTTTTTGCTCTAGATATCTTGTCTTCAAGTGGGAGTTGAATCATTCCATGCTGTAAAAAGATCTTTACTATCTCTTTGTGTCTTTCTCCAATAGATACAGTTAGTCTAAACTTTGACATTTTTTTAAATTCATCTGTTATTTGCAAAAGTGCATTATCATATTTCATATGATATCTTTGCATCAATGGCATAATCTGGCGTAATAATATTACATCAAATTCATAATATTTTGAAAGATTTTGTTCTGCATCTATTGTAAGTTCTATTATTACAAATACAAATCTTAACGGATCTCTGATTTCTGTTTTTTTATATTGTACAGGATGTTTCACAAACATGTTGTTTAGTATGTTGATGCCATGTGCTGATAAAAGACCTCGTTTTTTATCTGCATTTAGAGTTTTAATAATTTTAAGAAGTGTAACAGAAAACAACGAATAGTTTTTTGCAGATGCTCCATTTTTCTCAAGACATTGAATTTTGAAATTATTTGCAAACTCATCTAAAATCCTTGGGATTTGCTCTTCTTGTTCTATGTTTCTAAAATTGATTACTTTGTGTTTTGTATTGTCGGAATTGATTGTTGATGCAAATAATGGATTTGCTAGTTTTAATGCATTTTGAATTGATGTCAGTTTGCTCTTGTTACCTTTACCATATTTGCTTTTTTGTAAAGTCTGAATGGATTGAATTAACAAATTGTGCAATGAACCATTACAACCTCTTTTTTTCATAAATTGGTATTTAATAATGATTTTTCATAATTCTCATCCTACTCAAAAAATAATTTTAAATTTAGGAATGAATCCTATTAGTTTCGATTCATTTTATTTGCAATTTTAATTCCAAAAATAATTTTAAATTAGCTAGCCAGTTATTTTCGTAAAATTATCTTTGGTGCCTTTTCACCGATATATAATAAAATTATACCTATCATTAAGCCGAATATTATACTTGAATATATCACCGTATTGTGTTTAAAATAAAAAATCAAAAAATCATAGCTTACCATAGGGACAATTACCATTGGAAGTAATATTACCAACAGTTTAGCTATATGCTTGGCTGGTTTATTATTGATAATTTTCATTTGCCGTGATTGTTTACTGAGAATTCGATTTGTTTCGGCCATTGATTAGAATTGGTTCAATTGATTTAAAGAATTGCTATGCATTGATACCTGGGCCTTTTTATTTTTGTTTCATCCTTCCCAAATAATTTCGAAGGTATGATTCCAATAAGTTTCGATACATTTTATTTACAATTTTAGTTCCAAAAATAATTTAAAATCCTATTCGTATTGATCATGCTTTTTACAAGAACATCCTGGGTCTCGTATTTTAGGAGAAACACATGAGCATTCCTCACAACATCCGTATTTCATATCCGTTTATTATTTTCATACTTGGAAAATATATCAAGATTGGTGTTCGTTTCCTTACACTATTTGATTAAATAATGAAAAACCGTTCCCAAACAATAATTTCCAACAGATTTCCGAATCTTTAGTCCTGAACCGTTTTTGGAAAAAATAATTTCAAAACTAGACTATCTGTCTCTGATTTTATTCTACAATTATTTGACCAGCTATGAGATCATCACCTAAAATTAAATAACAATATCCTTGTTGTTGTGTTGTTTCAATAGTTACTGTTAGACTATCGCCTGCTGGTAGAAACTGTCCCACTATTCCCCTTGGACACAAAAGTACATCGCCTGGTTCTTTGAAATAATTTTGTGGATCTTTATCAGATATTCCAATGGATACAGGACTTGCTCCAACATTTTTTATTGTAATCATGTCCCCATATTTGACACGGACTGAATTTGGATTAAGACATTTTTTGGTACCTTGACCAGAAGAGTGGGTTTCACATTCCATTACGTTTTGACTATCAACGGATAGAACTTCAATTATTATATTATTGGATCCTCTAATGTTTGGATCAGTAACTGTTCTTTCTGTACCTCTTGTTGGATCAGTAACTGTTCTTTCTGTACCTATTGTTGGCTCAGTAGGTGTTGTTGTAGGAATCGTCATTATTCCTTCTTTGATTAAAAATTGAATTCCTGAAACAAAATCTGAATCTCCAATAGCTCCCTGTGCCCACCATTCAGCATTTTTCTTAATCCACTCTGGAATTTCATTAGAACCAGAACCTGTGCCTTGTGTTGTTGTAGGAATCTTCATGATTCCTTCTTTGATTAAAAATTGAAGTCCTGAAACAAAATCTGAATCTCCAATAGCTCCCTGTGCCCACCATTCAGCATTTTTCTTAATCCACTCTGGAATCTTTTGAATGGACACATCACTAGGTCCCGTATCGAGTTGTAATGATGGTGGGTCTATCTGAGTTTGTGATTCCCCTTCGGATCTTCGCTCTTCAATTCTTTCTCTAGTGTCTTTTCTATCATCTCTTGTCTCCCCGCTCAGATCATCGGGAATTTCATATTGAAGATCTACAAGATTACTGATAGATAGGGTTTTTACAGAATCTTCAAATTCGTCTATGTGATTCTCAAAATCTGAAGCTGGGTTTGTAGAGTAAACATATGCAACATATTTTTCACTAGTTGCAAAAACGTATGTAAGCATCCTAAAGGAAAGGTCAGTACCAATACATTCTGTTTCTAATTTCATTGCGGTTTTACCATCCAAAGTAATCTTCTCAGCAAAAATGTAACTACAGTCTACATCATAACCATCAACTGGTGGTGCGGGTTCTGGAATTTCGTCATCAAGCCTTTCACCAATGCTTAGAATGATTGTTGCAATCTTCCCTGCTTGGATATCTGCATCCATTACCATTGCAAAAACCATCCATTCACCTGGCACAATATCTGGAAGCTCAGTTACCGTTCCACTCCAACCACTAGGAAAGTCAACAGAAACTCCGTTCTCTAGGTTGGTGTATGTACCGCTTACGGGTTTTGGCATCATTCTTTCCATATCTTCTTGACTTGGCATTTCGTACATCTGAGAATACCCTTGCAACACCAGTCCTGGAATAATTAATAGACTCGCTATGAGTAATACAGATTTGCCCAATTCTGTCACAAATAAATAAATTGTAAATTAAGATATAAGTGATCTATAAATTTTTCAATTCTCATCTTTACCAAAAAATAATTTCAGAAAATTTTGTATTTAATTATCAAAAATCAATATGTGCATTCAATTTTTATTCATGTTAGACACTTTAGAAATTATGGGATTTTTAAAAAAACTTAAAGACACAGCTGAAAAAGGTGTTGAGAAAGGAACAGATCTTGGAAAAAAAGGAATTGAAAAAGGCTCTGAATTAGGAACAAAAGGTTACGAAGGTGCCAAAGAAGCTGCAAAAAAAGGTCATGAAAAAGCAAAGGATGATTAGATAATTTTTACATTTTTCTTTTTTTAATTCATCCTTCCCAAAAAATAATTAGTTAAGATACGATTCTGATAAGCGCCCACACATGTTATTCCAAATATTGGTCCCAAAAAATAATTTCAAACTTCTCTAAGATCCATATAATTGAAATTTCTTTTTACAATTTCTACAAAATCTTTCCTTGGTTTTCTTGCTTTCAGTACCTAAAGGTGAACCACATCTATCGCATTTTTCTTTAATCATTATTTATTTTCCAATTTCTAGTAGATGGATAAATCTCTGAGATCATAATATTGTGTGATTCATTTGTTGGCTTAATTTCAATCCCTTGTATCGATTTCTTATAGTAACTTCTGTAACACCTGCAGCTTCTGCAAGGTCTCGTTGAGTGATAGATACTTCGTTTTTAACACAGGATAGGTATAATGCCGTTGCTGCAAGACCCATCGGATCCTTTCCAGCTGATTCTTTACGTTCTTGTGCATCTTGAAGTACTTTAACTGCATATCGTTTTATTTTTTCTGGGATCTCTAGTTTACTTGAAATCCTTGCAATTAATTGAATTGAATCTACAACTGGCATCTTTAGCTCTAATTCCTGATGCAATAACCTATAACATTTTGAAATATCTTTTCGTTTAACATTAGCCGCATCTGCAACATCATTTAGTGTTCTAGGTGTTCCAGCATCTCGACATGCAGCATAAAGTGATGCTGCAATCATTCCAGAAATGGATCTGCCACGAACCAGTTTTTTCTCCAATGCCTTTCTGTAAAAATATGCTGCTTTTTCAATAATATTAGAAGAAACTGCAAGTTTGTCTTTGAGTCTATTCAGCTCAGTTAGAGCCTGTTTAAGATTTCTATCCTTAGAGACATTTGATTGACTTCTACTATCCCAAGTTCGAAGTCTTGTAATGGTACTTTTCATTGAAGAAGATAGTGGTCTTCCAGTTGAATCTTTGTTAGCTGGATTAATTACAGTTGATAGTCCCCTATCATGTATCGTAAGTGATGTTGGTGCACCGGTCCTTGCAGTATCTACTTCTCCTTGTGTCAAAAATGATTGCCTTTCTGGGCCTGATTCATTTACTTTTTCAGAAATTACAAAGCCACACTTTGAACAAAATTGCTCTCCTGTAACCCCATCAGTCAATAAAGAGCTTTTTCCACAACGTATACACTTAGAATTTGGATCGAAAGTTACCATGTAAATTTCCTACACTGTTGTCCTTTTTATCAATATTTCAAGATAATTGATGAAAATTATAACAAATTATTTCTCATCCTTCCCAAAAAATAATTTCAAAGATTCAATTCCTATAAGGCTTGAACCATTATTTGGGAACAAAAATCTATCTTCCACGTCTTGTAAATCCTGGCTTGATAATATAATTAGATGAAGAGGAGTTTTGAAAACTTTTTCCTGTTTTTCCCTTATTTTTTGATTTTCTAGTATCACCATCATTTACAATTTTGAATAATTTTTTTGCATCAGGTTTTACTTTAGCATTAGAAGTGTAAATTATGTTGGTTGGAGAGGTGTTTCTTTTTTTCTTTTTATTTTTTGGTTTGTCAGGATCAACTGGGTTTTTTTGTGTCCGTTTGATATTATTAATGCCAGATAAAGATAATTGTTCAATTTTATAATCTGCTAACGAATTACCCATGTGTCTTTAATTTAGCCTGTCAACTTAAGCGTATGGATATAGTTTAGAAGGTGATATCCAAAACAAAGAAGATTAGTTTGTTCGTAATAATGACATCGCTAGGCCAAATTTCAACGAACAAACTGGCCACAGTACGGACAAAAAACTTCTTTGAATAGATTTGTCAAAATAATAATGGGCCCGAAGGGCTTCGATCCCTTGGCCCCCCGGTTATGAGCCGGGTACTCTACCAAGCTGAGTTACGGGCCCTACAAAATTGGGAAATATCTTCAGTTTAAAATGTTGTTAGCCTAACAGTAGCATTCATAACAACTGTCAAGCAACAAGTTTTGTGCAGAAATTGATTTATCTGCAATTTGTATCAAGTCATCAGTGTTTGTGGATGTAGTTTCAAGAATATTTCTCCAAACAGTTGTGTGTCTGATATCAGCTTCTGTGTGCAATTTGAAATATTCAGTTGCATCATCACTTGACATTCCATAAAACTTTTCCATTCCGTCAAGTTTGGTTTGGCTAATTTTAGGAATTTCCTTCTCAAATGCATACATGGCACAAGAGCCACCATCATAGGTATTCATCAATTCAGATAAATCAGAGACTGCTTTTTTGGTCTTCTTCAAACCATCATACTTTATCAATTCCTCCTCAGCAATTCCCAGTTCTCCTGCAAATTTTATCCAAGACTGGATATGATCTGCCTCTTCTTGTTGATTATCAATTAATTCACCATTTACTGATTCTGGTGCTTTTTTTATAATAGGAGTCATGAAGGAAGGTACTGTTTTAACAATCTGAAAGTATTCTTTTGAATATCCCGCTAAAGATTCAATCGTTAATTTTCCATCGGACCACATCTCGTAAAATGGGTGCTTTAGTAAGCTTCTTTCTTCAATCATTTCGTCTATTCTTTTAATCAAATTCATATCACATCTCCTTAATCTGCAGTAAAAAAATCTTTGTAGTTTACAAAAGATTTTATGGATAAAATATTGAATTTAGTTGGGTTCCAGTGGTGTAGACCGGTCAAGCATATTGCCCTTTCAAGGCAATGATCCCGGGTTCAAAATCTTCCGATGAAAATCCCGGCTGGAGCACCAAGATTTATTTAGTAATTATATAGCTTTTTGGATAGGTCGTCGTGGACAGGAAAAATTTAGAGATTAATCCTTTACTTAAAACCTATGGGATGTATATTGATAGAATAAATCGTTCTTTGGATAAAGAATTAGATCTTTATTCAGAATCAGAATTCATAGAGCCACTAAAGTATTCTTTGGATGGTGGAAAGCGGATTAGACCTATCATACTAGTTTTGGCAGCTGAGTGTGTAGGAATAGTTGATGACAATACATTGACAGCCTCTTGCGCTGTTGAATTCTTACATATGGAATCGATCATTCATGATGACATTATTGACAACGAAACACTGCGAAGACAAAAAGATCCATTTCACATCAAATATGGATATAACACCAGCGTCTTGACAGGCGATTTTGTTTTAGGATTGATTCTTGGAATTTCCTCAAGACTTGATAATGCAAGAATAACAAAGGAATTGGCAAGTACGGCAATGTTGATGAGCGAAGGAGAGATGATTGAAAATAGGCTAGAAACAAGCGAGGATGCTACATTTGATGATTATCTTAAGGTAATTGAGTACAAAACTGCCGTTGCATTTCAAGCAGCATCAAGAATCGGAGCAATTATCGGAAAAGGTTCTGAAGAAGAAATAGAATCATTATCAGAATATGGAAAAAATATTGGGATAGCATATCAGATAAGAGATGATTTGTTGGATTGGAAAAATGAAGACAAGTTATTCAATTTACTTATCAAGAAAAGTTCTGATCCAAGAGTTGTCTTTGATAAAATGGAAGAACTTTTAAAAAATTATTCTGAAAAAGCCAGAAATGGATTGCGTAAGATCCCTGACAATGAGGCAAAAATGAGTCTTGATAATTTAATTAAATTTACAATGTTTAAGGCATAAAGTCCGTACTAATTACTGGAGTTGCAAACTCTACAAATTTGATTATTGGATCTGGATAGACACCAAATCCCACCAAGAAGATAATAGAAACTATCACAATAGCAATTATTGATTTTGGTTCTGGAACTCTCTTCTCTGTTTCTCCTTCAAAGTACATTCGTCTAATAATCCAACCATAGTAAGCTAGTGATAGAGCGCTGTTAAGAACTCCAGCAATTGCAAGCCAATGAGCCCACCACAAACCAGATCCTGCATCTAATGCGCCACCAAACAGCATTAATTTACTCCAAAAACCAGCTAGAGGAGGAACACCAGCAAGCGCCAATAAAGAGATTACCAATCCAATAGATGTTATTGGCATTCTACGACCTAGTCCCTTCAGTTTATCCAGATTAGTAACTGCAAGAGTGGTGACTATTCCTGCTATAGCAATAAAGGCCATTCCTTTCATTACTGCATGGTTTAGAATATGATACAGAGATCCTTGTAATCCAAGAGAGCTGTACGGAGATACAGCAAGTCCAATGAGAATGTATCCTGCGTGTGCAATACTTGAATATGCTAACATCCTGGCTAGATTCTTTTGCATGATAGCTGCAATGTTGCCTATTGTCATGGTCATGACTGCTAATATTCCAAGAGCTAGAGTCCAGTCAAGATTAAGAACTACCATTCCAAGAACGATGACTCTAATTGTGGCTGCAAATCCTGCTTTCTTTGTTCCTGCTGCTAATAGTGCAGTAATAGTTGGTGGAGCCCCTTCGTATGTGTCTGGTAGCCATTGATGGAATGGTACCAATCCCATCTTGAATCCAAATCCTGCAATAAACATTCCAACAGATAATAACGCAAGTGGAATAAGTGATGGATCTAAATTAGCGTAGCCCTGTATTACTTCGCCTATGTTAGTTGATCCTGTTAGTCCATAAGTAATCGAAATAGCATAAATGATTATGGCAGATGATAATGCACCAAACATGAAGTATTTTAATGCCGCTTCATTAGATTGTGGGCTTTTCTTGATAAATCCTACAAGAGCATATGTTGGAATACTCATTAGCTCCCATGCAACAAATAGCATAATCAAATCAGTAGAATATGCAATTAGCACCATACCAATTGTGGAAAGTAAAATTAACGAGTAGTAGATTGCGGGATAGTTTTGTTTTCTCATGTAATTGAAAGATCCAACGGTTGTGAAGATTGCAACAATTAACATCGCGATTGCAAAGAATCCTCCAAATGCATCATCTACAATTACATCATCTGAGAATAGTGTTGGGGGAAGAACATTGTCATTGATGAATTGATAACCAACATATCCAATTGAAATAATTAATGCTGCAAATGCGATAACGGCATAAAATGAGTTTGAACCTTTCTCTTTTCTAATTACATTAATTACAGGTAAAACAACTCCTGCAACACCGAGAATGGCTATTATTACAATTGGAGTTGAACTAATTTCTATCATCCCATTACCTCTATATCAACAATATCAGAACTACAAATAGTAATCCCGCTCCAAATACAAATAGATATGATTGAGTCACGCCTGTCTGTGCTTTTTGAATTAATTTGGCAGTCCGTCCAATACCCTTTTCGAATCCATCATTCATTCCATAATCAATTGCTGTATTCTCAAAGTATCTGTATACTCCCCTCGCAAGCCAAAGTGGGGCTACAACAAAGCACCAATAGATTATAGCGTTAAGATACCAACGGTTTAGAATAATTTTGTGAAGGGAATAAAAGACAATGTTTGAATTTACAAATTTTGTTGCATCAACCCATCGTCCAATATAGAAGATGTATCCTAATCCAAATCCTGTTGCAAATGCCACCAACGATGAACCCAAGGCAATTGGATTGAGTCCTTGTAAGAATCCAGGTAGAATTGATTCTTCTAATTCAAGATGTGGTGTTTGAAGATTAAAGGAATTACTAAGATAATCGGCGAATACACCATGTATTTCCTCTTCAAAAGATAATCCGATTAGACCAACACCAATAGTGAGAACAGCAAGAATTCCGTATGGAATCCACATTGAAGGTGAAGCCTCGTGAATATGATGACCTTCCTCTTCCATCTTTTCTATGTGTTTGCTCTTCTTTCCATAGAATACCAGACCTAGCATTCTTGTAGTATAAAATGCAGTGATAGCAGCAGTAAAAACAGCAATTGCAAAAAGTGCCATTGCCCACTCGCTTCCAGATTCAAACACCGCTGCAAAGATTGCATCCTTACTCCAGAAACCTGTTGTGATAAATGGTGCTCCCATTAAACCGAGTCCTGCAGCCCACATGAAGGCATAAGTTTTTTTCATATGTTTTCTAAGACCGCCCATATCGGTCATGAATCTAGAACCGACAGTATGTAGCAGTGCACCTGCCGCCATAAAGAGAGATGCTTTAAACATTGCATGAGATATTAAATGGTAAAATCCTGCAGTGTAGCCATCTACATATTGCGCAGATAGTCCTGCAACACCCAATGCCATCATCATGTAACCTATTTGAGAACCAGTAGAATATGCAAGGACCTTCTTAATTTCAGGATTTACCATGGCTTGGGTGGCAAGTAATAATGCAGTAATTGCGCCAACCCACGCCACAATCTCAAAGAATCGATCAACAAGGATTCCCGCTGCTCCTAATGCAAAGACTAAGGGACCTATTCGTGCTACAAGAAAGACACCTGCCTTTACCATTGTTGCAGCATGAATTAATGCAGAAACTGATGTTGGACCAGTCATTGCCTCTAAGAGCCATTCATTTAGTGGGAATTGTGCAGATTTTCCTACTGCACCTCCAAATATTAAAACAAAGGCAGGAACCAATAATCCTTGTGCAGACATGGCTTCAGCCCATGCAAAGTCACCCATTAATTCCTTATACCCAAATGTTCCAGCAAACAAAAAGATCAATAACATTCCTGCAATCATCATAACATCTCCAACTTTGGTCATGATGAATGCCTTCATACCCGCGTGTGTTGGTGAATAGTAATCCAGTAGGCCCAAAACAGTTTTTCCCTCAACTCCAACATGATCTTTCTTTTTGTCACGATACCAAAAGCTGATCAGCGCATAAGACGCAAGTCCTACCCCTTCCCATCCAAAGAAGAGTTGGAGAAAGTTATCAGATAAAACAATAAGCTGCATTGAACCAATAAAGAACATCATCCAGAACCAAAATCTGGTAATGTCTTTATCTCCTTTCATGTATCCAGTGCTGTAAATCATAATCAAGAAGGAAATCCATCCAACAACATTGGCCATAATTACGGAAAGTGGATCAGCAAGTATTCCTGCTTTAAGGCCGATGGAATCAATCCAATTTATTTGATGATGAATTTCGCTAGCTTCCAATAATACTGGTAACAGAGATAATGCAGAAAGTGCACTCATTAAAGCAAATACGACTGCAACATATCCAGTCGTTTTCTTTGAGAACTTTCCAACTGCCGGAATTATCAGAGCTGCTGCAAATGGTAAAATCCAAACTAACCATGCAGCAGATGCTGTTGCCTCAAATAGTAAACCCATTATCTCAGTTGCCATTTACTAACCCCCCAATACTCCATTCATGTATGGAATTATTGAATTCAAGAAAATATCTGGATAAATTCCAACTACTATTGTAAATCCTGCCAGGACCATCATTGGTGCCAACATGTACCAACTTCCTTCCTTTACGTTTTCAAGATGTTCAGGTGTCTTTCCAAAGAAAACACGTTTTAGCATCCAGAGAATATAGGCCATGGTTAGTGCAGTTGCAATAAGACCCAAACCAAAGGTTACTGCTCTTATTGTAGATCCTTCTTCAATTGCAGTTTCTAGTGCACCAAAAAATAAAATCCATTCTCCCATAAAGCCACTTGTTGGTGGAATTCCCATAATTGTCAAGGCACCAATTACTGCACAAACAGCCGTAATTGGCATCTTTCCTGCGAGTCCACCAAGTTTTGTAATACTTCTGGTACCAACTTTAACAATAATAATTCCTGCCATCATGAAGAGTATACCTTTTCCAAGTGCGTGTGTGATGTACATCATCTCAGCTCCCGCCATTCCGAGGGCAGATATTGAACCTATGCCAAATAGAATGTAACCCATCTGACTAATACTTGAATAAGCAAGCAAGCGTTTCAGATCGTCTTGCATTAATGCCATTGCACCACCATAAATCATTGTAACAAGACCCCAAATGTGGAACCAGATTGCAAGATCTTCAAATGCGGATGGTAAAAATTCTACAATTAATCTGAAAATACCATAAGCCCCAATACCAATCATAGCAGGGGACAACAAAGCGCTAATTGGAGTTGGTGCTGAACCGTGAACATATGGCAACCAGATGTGGAACATGAATGCTGCAAGTTTTACTCCAAGACCAATTGCTATTGCAACTGCTGAGATCAATACAATATCTTGTGGCATTTTTGATTCGTCAATATCCGCAAAGTCAAAGCTACCAACTGTAAGACCAATCATCAATAATCCCAATAGTAAAACAACTGCACCGGCATGTGTCCAGAAGAAGAACATCAAACTAATCCTTCTTCTTGGACCATCACCCCAAAGTGCTATTAAGAAGAAAGCCGGAAGCAACATCACCTCAAAGAAAATAAAAAATTCAATCAGGTTTGTGGCAAGTACTGTTCCAAGCATTCCCATGGCAAAGACAAGATAAAGTGCAAAGTAGAGTCCCGATTTTGCATTGACATAATTTGTAAGAGAAGTTGACTCTACAACAGTTGACTCTACAACAGTTGACTCTACAACAGTTGACTCTACAACAGTTGACTCTACAACAGTTGACTCTACAACAGTTGATTGACCACTACTTGATTGAATTTCTTTTTGTTCCTCTTTGTATTGCTTGTGAAATATGTGGATCATGTATGGTTTTGAATAAAGTACAAGAATTGTGCTTAACACGTAAATTATGATTGCGA